>ERZ772805.270-NODE-270-length-64326-cov-39.700923_pt1 | contig 64326 bp, 64 predicted proteins | sample MGYA00511344_ERZ772805 | MGnify/ENA primary metagenome ERZ772805 (study PRJEB29015, sample SAMEA2737730) | human gut metagenome | biome: human gut; feature: human-associated habitat; material: faeces | place: China | collected 2012 ...
GCAGATTCCTGAAGCACATAAAGTTCCGTTTTCCGGTGTATTTTGGAGACAGGGAGACGCAGGAACTTTGTTGGGACAACGAAAGTACCGTTGAGACGGTTGTCTTGCTTTCCAAGTGAATGGTCGATACAAGAAAAGTGAAGGTGGACTTCTCCCTGGAGGATATGGATTTATCTGAATTTAAGGGGCGCTAAAGGTCCGGTGGACCTTTGTCTGGCACGGATCGAAGCGGAGCGGAGACAAGCAGCTTATGAGCAGATAAAGGCATATGTACTGCAACAGACAGGACTTAAGGTTTCGTCATTGTATATAGCACAGGAGAGGAAAACAGGGTAGCTGATGTGGAACATATTCCGTGGGTGGAGCGGGGGCTGATGGTTATGAGAGAAGTGAGGGAGCTGCAGTAATAAAGATGATTTATATAATTTTAACTTTAGTTTCAGGAATTTTGCTGTCAGGAGTATGGTTTGGGCTTAATTTTCTGATACAGATATGTGTGGAAAAGTCAAAAGTAAAATTTTTGGAACGCTATAGTGTAATAGCTGCATCTGTGATACCATTAGTTTTCATCTTAAAATACAACAGACTGGAATTATGGAATTATCATAGTCTTGCTGATTGGAAAAACTGGATGATTCTGGCTGTTACAGTATTATTGTCAGCCATTGTCATTTCCATAAATCAGGTTGCGGAAATCCCATGCGGAAAAGAATTATTGCTTTATGCGTTAGATGGTGTCTGTATGGAAATCCCGCAGCGTATGATGATGCAGACATTTAGCGGTGTTCTTTTCATGCACTGGGGATTAGATTTGTATTTGTCCATACCGGTTACAGCGTTTGTCTGGTGTATCAGCATCTGTATACAATGTCTGATCTGCAAATTAAAATTTGACCGGAAAATAGTAATAGAGATAGCGGCATCCTTTCTGTTTTCTATGGGAGCCGGATTACTATTATTAAAAAGCGGATTTATTGGACTACCTATGGCAGGACATTTTTTAGAACGTATTTTGAGTACAATTATCCGTAAAATCCGAAGATAAAAGAAAGGAAGAAAGTCCATGACAACCAGACAGGAAGCATTATCTTTTGGTATGACATTTAAAGATGTGTATCAGGACACACCGTTCCACGATCCAAACTGGATTCTGGTGCGGTATAAAAAGAACAAAAAGGCATTTCTCTGGACTTATGAGTACGAAGGACAGATGCGCATAAATATAAAAGTTGATCCGCAGTGGCGCGATTTCTGGCGGGAGGCATATGCAGCGGTGATTCCGGGATATCATCAGAACAAGGAACACTGGAATACCGTTATTCTGGATGGAAGCATACCGGATGAGGAAATCAGACGGATGATCGCAGAGAGTTATGATCTGATCTGCGGAAAAAAACAAATTCATTTGTAAAGAACAATCAAGAAGTGAGGCAATAGTGTGAAAAATAAGATTTTTCACACGCAAGATTTGTGCTTGCGCACAAACTTGAGATGCGCAGAAAGCTGCGCAAGAATGGAGATTTTTATGTCAGCAAAAGATATAATGGAAAATAAAATCACAGAGGGAGTCATCTGGAAACAGCTTTTATTATTCTTTTTCCCGATACTGGTGGGAACATTTTTCCAGCAGCTTTACAATACGGTGGACGCGGTGATCGTCGGGCGGTTTGTCGGAAAAGAGGCACTATCCTGCGTCAGCGGTTCGTCCGGTCAGATCATTAATCTGGTGGTCGGATTTTTTACCGGATTATCTGCCGGCGCGACAGTTATGATCTCCCAGCATTTTGGGGCAAAAAATGAGGAACAGCTGCATAAGGCACTGCACACGGCATATGCATTTGCAATCACAGGCGGTATCATTGCCGGAGTGATCGGTGTTGTTATGACACGTATGGTTTTAAAATGGATGAATACGCCGGAAAATCTGCTGCCTGACTCGACACTTTATGTGCGGATTTATTTTGCGGGACTCTTATTTATTTTTGTTTACAATATGGGAGCGGCAATCTTACGGGCAATCGGCGATTCGAAACGTCCGCTTTATTTTCTGATCGTCTGCTGCATCGTCAATATTATTCTGGATCTGGTGCTGGTGCTTGGATTTAAAATGGGAGTCCTTGGCGTGGCAGTGGCAACACTGATCGCGCAGGGGATCAGCGCTGTGCTCGTCAGTGTGGCATTAATGTATCATACTGCCGGCTTAAAGTTAATTCCACGCGAAATCAGGATCCATAAAAGTGTGCTGAAAAATATGCTCGCCATCGGACTGCCGACCGGTATCGAGTCGAGCATGTACAGTATTTCAAACGTGATCGTGCAGGCTGCGTTAAACGGATTTGGCGTTGACACAATGGCGGCATGGGCTGCATTTGGCAAAATAGACAGCCTTTTCTGGATGATCAACAGTGCGTTTGGAATCGCTGCGACCACGTTCGTTGGTCAGAATTTTGGTGCCGGAAAAATGGACCGCGTCCGCAAAGGAACAAGGGAATGTCTTGGCATGGCACTTGTAACTGCGATTCTTCTGAGTGTGATCTTAATGTCGGCGGGAAGATTTTTATTTGGCATATTTACCACAGATGCGAATGTAGTGGAAATTGGTCTTAGCATGATGCAGATCATATCGCCGACCTATTTTCTGTTTGTGTTTATCGAAGTATATTCCGGCGCACTGCGCGCGCAGGGGCATGTGATCGTGACGACGGCAATGACGATGATCGGTATCTGTGTGCTGCGTGTCGTATGGGTCACCTGGATCGTACCGGATGGCACACTCTCACAGATCGTGGCATGTTACCCAATTACATGGCTGGTCAGCGCGGTGGGGATGATCATTTATTATCATTATAAGCAGAAAAAGATTCTGGAAAAATTTGCTGCAACACATGATTTATAAACAGAGAAACTGGAAGCAGTTTTTTATAGCCACATGGTTAAAAATAAGTTCAGGAAAAGAGGATATAAATGAAACAGTCAAAAAATGAAATTAATCTCGGCGAGGGAAGCGTCGGCAGACTTTTGCTGACCTTGGCGGTACCATCTGTGATCGCACAGCTCGTCAATCTTCTTTACAATCTGGTGGATCGTATTTATATCGGTCATATTCCGGAAAACGGGGGGGTGGCACTGACCGGTCTTGGACTCTGCTTCCCGATTCTGATGATTGTCACGGCATTTTCCGGTCTGATCGGGTATGGCGGGGCGCCGCGTGTTGCTATTTTCATGGGAAAAGGCAAAAATGATGAGGCGGAGGAGATACTCGGCAACTGTACCATGGCATTGATCGTGATCGCATTGATTTTAGTTGTGGTACTGCAGTTTGCAGCGGAGCCGCTTCTGATGCTGTTTGGTGCAAGTGACAATACGCTGCCGTATGCACTTTCTTATCTGAACATTTACGGAAAAGGGACTTTGTTTGTCATGCTTACGATGGGATTAAATTCCTTTATCAATACACAGGGATTTTCCAAAGTCGGTATGAAAACGGTTCTGATCGGGGCAGTCTGCAATATCATTTTAGATCCGGTCTTTATTTTCGTATTTGGCATGGGTGTGCAGGGAGCCGCGCTTGCAACGGTGATCTCACAGGCAATTTCAGCGGTATGGGTCATTCTTTTTCTGACGGGCAAACAGACAAAGCTGAAAATAAAGACAAAGTATTTTAAGCCGAAAGCCTCCGTACTTTTGCCGGTATGTGCACTTGGTGTATCGCCTTTTATCATGAATGCGACGGAGAGCGCAATCAATATTGCATTTAACGCATCTTTATCACGCTACGGCGGTGATGTGGCGGTCGGAGCCATGACGATCTTAAGCAGTATTATGCAGCTTCAGTTTATGCCGGTGCAGGGAATTGCACAAGGAGCGCAGCCGATCATGAGTTTTAATTATGGAGCAAAAAAGATGGATCGTGTGAAAAGGGCATATCATCTGCTTTTCATCTGCAGTTTTGTCTACACGATGGTTTTTTGGCTTGCAGTGGAAATTGCACCTGGATTTTTTGTGCATCTGTTCAACAGCAGTTCACAGGAATTATTTGAAATGACAAAATGGGCACTGCGCATCTATATGGCAGCGACCGGAGTATTCGGAATCCAGCTTGCGGTGCAGCAGGTATTCATGGCACTCGGACAGGCGAAAATCTCATTGTTTATTGCGTGTCTGCGAAAGATTATCCTGCTGATTCCGTTGATTTATATCCTGCCGCATTTCTTTGCGGATAAAGTATTTGCCGTTTTTTTTGCAGAGCCGGTTTCGGATTTTATTTCGGTGACAGTTGCAGCGACATTATTTTTCCTCAACATTAAAAAGATATTGAAAGAGGGAGAAGTGTGAGCGTATAAAAAAATCTGAAACTGAAAAAAGGCTCCAAATACTGTCTGATGGATTCGAAATATTATCCGACGGAGCGTGATACATGGGTAACAAGGTCGAAAGTATACAAGTTTACAGCAAAATAAAATAACGTATAGGAAAAGAGAACTGTGAGAAAATAATCTCACGGTTCTTTTTTTTACTTGACAAGTGATGGTATCTTCCTGTAAGATAAAAAACGTAAAGATTGCACACAATTAAATTTAAAACAATTATTTTGAAATGGAGAGAAAAATGGAGAGAGCAGACATAGCGATTATCGGAACCGGACCTGGCGGCGTTTCTGCTGCGTTGACGGCAAAGGTAAGAAATAAAAATATTTTGCTGATCGGGAAAAAGCAGATGAGCGACAAGGTCAGCAAGGCGCATCAGATCATGAACTATCCGGGACTCCCGGCGGTGACCGGAGCGGATATGGCGAAGGCGTTTGAAAAGCAGCTTGCCATGATGGAGATCGATATTACGGACAGCCGGATCGGCACAGTCTATGCGATGGGCGACTATTTTGCAATCCAGGCAGGCGAGGAAGTGCTTGAGGCAAAGAGTGTGATCTTAGCGTGCGGCGTTGTCTCAGGCAAAACACTTCCGGGCGAGGAAGAGATGTTAGGACGGGGTGTCAGCTACTGTGCGACCTGTGATGCATGCTTTTATAAAGGAAAGAAGGTTGCCGTCATCGGTTACGGAAAAGACGCGGAACACGAAGCGGACTTTCTTGCGGAAGTGGCAGCAGAGGTACTTTATTTTCCAATGTATCAGGATGTACCTGGCGTATCAGAGCAGGTAACGGTCATAAAAGAACGTCCGAAGGAGATCTTTGGTGAAAAGAAAGCCGGGGGACTTCGCACAGAGCAGGGGGAGTACCTTGTGGATGGCGTTTTTGTACTGCGGGATGCCGTATCCCCGAAACAGCTTGTGCCGGGTCTGGAATTAGACGGAAATCATGTAAAGGTCAATCTGTCGATGGAGACAAATATTCCGGGACTTTTCGCCTGTGGAGATATTACGGGAACACCGTATCAGTATATCAAAGCAGCCGGACAGGGCAATGTTGCGGCATTATCCGCAGTGGCTTATCTGGATGCGAAAAAACGCGAAGCCGGGAAGCAGTAAAGAGGCAGCCCGCATGAACAGAAATGTGTGGGACTAAAACCGGAACGTATTTTACAGCAAATATATCACAAAAAACAGTGTGTCATGCGCAAAGAACTGCGCAGGAAAGGAAAATATTATGGTAAAGAAAATTACAAATAACGATTTAAATGAGGCAAAAAAAGGTGCAGCAGTTGTTGATTTTTCCGCAGTATGGTGCGGACCGTGCCAGATGTTAGCACCGGTGATGGAAGAATTATCCGAGGAACTCTCCGGCAAGGCAGAGTTTTACAACGCAGATTCCGATGAAAACATGGGACTTGCACAGGAGTACCGCATTGTCAGCATCCCGGCAGTCATCGTGTTAAAAGATGGCGTGGAAGTGGCAAGAACGGTTGGATTCCAGCCGAAAGACGCAATGCGCAGCTTTATCGAGGAACATCTGAATTAGAAAGAGCTGACTGTGAATTGGTACATCGTCTGGGAATAATCTGGATTGCAGAATGGTGTACCGGTAGAAATGAGGATTATCATGCCAGATAAATATGATGCATTAAAACTGGAAAACCAGTTGTGTTTTCCACTTTACGCCTGTTCCAAAGAGATCGTGCGCAAGTACAAGCCTTTTTTAGATGAGCTTGACCTGACATACACGCAGTATATCGCGATGATGGTGCTCTGGGAACACAGACAGATCAGCGTGAAAGATATGGGAGCACTTTTATATCTGGATTCTGGCACACTCACGCCTGTCCTGAAAAAGCTTGAGCAGAAAGGCTATCTTGTACGCGCAAGGGACAGTGAGGATGAGCGTGTGTTAAATGTGACGATCACAGAACTCGGCGAAAAGCTGAAAGAGGATGCCGTTCTGGTGCCAAAAAAAATGGGCTGCTGCGTGTGTCTGGAGAAAGAAGATGCTGATGAGTTGTACCGGCTGCTGCACAAAGTGCTGGGAGTGCTTGGAAAAGAATGAAAATAAATCATATTTCAAACATTTGACAAGTGTATCTGCAACAGAAAGTTAAAGTGATTTCTCCCCCTAATCCAGTTGCACCCCACCAAACCCCTATGGTAAAATTATCCTTATAAGATTGCCGGAAAACAGGCAGTCATTTATGAAGAGTAGAAACCACTGGGGGTTTTTGTTATGGAACAGACAATGTTGATCGCAGTACTGATCGCGGCACTTGTGGGATTGTTTTTGTTTGACACGGTGCGTCTGCGGCGCATGCAGGTGCAGAGGGATGCAGCGAAAGAGGAAGTTGCAGAAGTAAAAACAGAGTTTTTGTCGCGCATCAGTCACGAGATCAAGACACCGATGAACGTGATCGTGGGGGCAACGGCGTTAGGACTTGAAGAGACGGAACATCCGGAGCGGATGGAAGAGTGCTTAAACCGGATACGCGGCGCGAGTGAATTTCTGATGGGACTTTTGAATGATCTGGTGGATATGTCTAAGATCGAAAACGGAAAGTTCCATCTTCATCCCAAGCCGTATTCGTTTACGGAATTTTTAAATGAAGTGGAAAATATGATGGAGCCGATGTGTGAGCGCAAATGGATCCGATTTCATATGCCGCATGAGGAGATCAACATTAATATGATGGTTGATCCGGTGCGGTTTTTCCAGATATTTTTTAATCTGCTCTCCAACGCGGTGAAGTTTACACCGGAGGGCGGGGAGGTCACATTCCGCATCTGTAATTATGCCACGCACAACAATCAATTTTGTGCCGACTATGTGGTGTCCGACAACGGAATGGGAATGAGCGAAGAGTTTCAGCAGATTCTCTTCCAGCCATTTACGCAGGAGAGCGTGAATCAGGGTGAACGGGGAAACGGAGCGGGACTCGGACTTGCGATCGTGAGAAGCATCGTTGATCTGATGGGCGGAACGATCACGGTAAAAAGCGAGCCGCAGAAAGGTACGGAGATAAAAGTCCATCTTGAGATTGAGATTGCGGAGATACAGCCGGAGATCGAAGTGGCACACCGTTCCGCGGAGGAGATACAGAACATCCTGCGGGGAAAGAGGGTTCTGCTTGTGGAGGATCATCCACTTGATGTTGAGATCAGCAGGCGTATCTTAGAGCATGTGGCGGTAAATGTGATCAGTGCGCAGGATGGAAAAGCGGCATTAGAGCAGTTTAAAGCGGAAGAACCCTATCATTTTGATGCGATACTGATGGATATCCAGATGCCAAACATGAACGGTTTTGTTGCGGCGAGAGCGATAAGGAAGGTTGCAAAGCCGGATGCGCAGATCATTCCGATCATAGCATTGAGTGCAGACGATACGCTGGAAGATGTGAGAAAATGCAAGGAAGCGGGCATGAATGCACATATTGCAAAACCGGTTGAACCGCAAAAATTATATCAGATTTTGTGTGAGTACCTGCTTGCGCCGATTTAAGAGGCAATTTTATAACAGAAAAATCCAATGGGCTTTATAAAGACAATAGATAGTTCACAGAGACAAAAATTTGGAAAATAAGCATGAATAGAAAAGAAAAAAATCCGGCAGGGATGATTCTGCGCGCGGAGCGGATCAGACAGGGAAAGGGACAGAAAGAAGTCTGTTATGGCATCTGTGTGGTTTCGTATTTAAGCAAGATCGAGCGTGGATCAGCGGAGCCGGATATGGCAATTTTAAAGCAGCTTTTTGCAAGACTTGGAATCGATTATGAGACAGATTCTGCATTTCTTACTGAGAGCAGGCAACAGATGGATAAATTTTTTTATAATCTCCAATATGGACTGGAAAATGAAACGGTATGGAAAAAACTTGCCGGAAAATGGGACAGGCTTTTGATGTCACCGTTTGTGATCGATATCAGGCTGGTGGCAGCAGTTTATTACAGTGAGAGCATATGGAAAGAAGTAGATGAAAGTTTTATCGAAAGGTTCATGGAAAAAGAAACGGATGGAAATTCTATCGGAAGTTTCATGAAAAATGAAGTGGATGGAAATGACATACAGAACTTTTTGGATAAGGATATCAGCACATTAGCGCAGTTAGAAGATTGTATGGATGAAAAACAGTATGCCTATTACAGTCTGGTCTGTTCAAGACTCACAAAAGATCCTGCAGAGAAAATGAAGTGGTATCAGAAAGTACAGCATGGACTGCAGAATACGCTTGGCATGCGCTGTCTGATTTCCGGTTATTATGAACAGGCAGAATACGACGTGATTCACCGGATGGAGAACCGTTTTGTGACAGCAGCATTAGAAGAGGGAAATGTATATGCACTGGCGGATTATTATTTTATGAATGGAAGCGCATATGCATGTGTCAATATGGATGAAATGATGACCGTCTATTATGAGCGCACCAGAAGAATGTTGCAGAATACTGGCTGGTGGAAAGAATACGAGCAGGGATTATATTATAATATGGGCGCAACCTATCTGGCAGTCGGAAGATATGAGGAAGCGCTTGCCTGTTTAAACCGTGTCCGGTCAGAAGATTTCCTACACTGTCATAAAAAGGGATGGTTACATTTGCGCCTTGGAAATACAAGGGAGGCAGACCGATATCTTGCAAAAATGAAGCTGTTACTTTCACAGAAAGAAATGAAGGATAAGACGGCAGAGCATCTGATGTATGAAGAACTTTGCATGGAACAAAAGCCTGACTTTACGGCGGATCCGGCATATTTAGATCTGATCGAACGACTGATCACAGCTCTCAAAAAAGAAAAATCGTTTGGATTCCTCTATCAATATAAAGATGTGATCTTAGAAGCCTATATGAGACAGCGGAAATATAAAAAGGCATTGGAGTTTAGTGAACAAATTTCCGCAAAGACCAGAAAAAGTACGTTTTAGCGTGCTTTTTTTGTGCCGATTTTCCCAAATCAATTCGCTTTATCTAGTTTAAAGTGGAATATATAATAACTGTAGCAATCGATATATGATGTCTGGAATCCACTATTTGCTCCGGACATCATAATCTTTACGCTATACTACAAAACATGAAATGAGGGAAAACATGTCACACCAGCAAAAAACACTCTGGACAAAAGATTTTACCAGTATCACTATCGCAACCATTTTAACAGCCGTGGGCGGCGAAGCCATGAACCTGCCGATCAGCCTGTTGGTATTTGATGAAACCGGATCTACCTTCCTGTCCGCACTGGTGCTGATCTGCGGCGTCTTGCCGGACATTGTTCTTTCTGTTTTGGCAGCACCTTTGATCGACAAGGGCGGAAAGAAAAAATGGATTGTCGGACTGGATATTGTAACGGCGGTATTGTATGCGGTGATGGGAGTCTATATCAGTGGTCATGCGTTCAACTATCTGCTGTATCTGATATTCGTTCTTGCGGTAGGGACAATCTCAGTGTTTTACCGTCTTGCATATGATGCATGGTATCCTAATCTGATCCCGAACGGGATGGAGCAGAAGGGATACGCGGTCAGCAATACGATATATCCGCTTGTCATCATTGCAATGTCCCCGGCGGCAACCTTTTTATATGAAAAAATATCCATGGCACATATTTTTTATCTGGTTTCTGGTATCACGATGGTATCTGTTGTCATAGAGAGCCGGATTCATGAGGAAAAAGAAGAAGCACAGGATGATTATACATGGAAGCAGTACTGTCAGGATATCAGGGAAGGATTTCATTATCTGAAAAAAGAAAAGGGGATTCGTAACATCTATACTTATATGAGTATCACAAGCGGTGTGTCAGATGGAAATACCGTACTGATCCAAGCGTTTTACCAGACAGTGCCGTGGCTTACGGTCACAATGCTTGGATTTTTAAAAAGTGCGGAAATGATCGGGAGGGGACTTGGCGGCATTTTCCAGTATAAAAAAGAAATACCGGTAAAAAAACGCTATGCGTTTACCAAATTTGTCTATACGGTCTATGGACTGATGGATATTTTACTTTTATATCTGCCATATCCGCTGATGTTGTGTAACCGTTTCCTTTGTGGGGCCCTTGGCATCTCAAGTGCGACCATCCGTGAGACAGCAGTGCAGAGCTATCTGCCCGAAAATATGCGGGCGCGTATCAACGCATTTTTTAATATGGTATTTGCGATCGGAAGTGTGGCATTCCAGATGGCAGCGGGAGCACTGGGGCAGATCATGTCTTATCGGTCAGCCATTCTGATGCTCTCAGTAGCAGAACTTACCGCTATGTTTTTACTGATTTGCATTCCGGCAAAAGAAAACCGCCCCGTATATGAGGCGGTTCGGAAAACGGAGTAGTGAGACACTGCAATTTTCCAGTCAGAGAACTGAAAACCACCTCTTTATACCCGTATAGCATTGCTTATAAATCTATCACTTTTACACCAGTGGTTTTATCTCGGGTGCTGCCTGACAGCGTGCCGTCGATTCTCTTTCAATGAGTCTTGCCCGGATCTGCGTCCGGCAGAACGGGATGTGGTGCACCAGAGAATTTAAAACGACGTAAGCGCATTTTCCAAGTTCATTGCGCTCCTGACGAACCGTGGTAAGCGGCGGCTCTAAGGAGGCAGAGAGCGGAAGATCATCAAAACCAATCACACTGATATCCTCCGGAACGCGGAAACCGCGCAGCTTACACTCGGCAATTACACCGGAAGCAATGAGATCGTTGCCGCAGATGATAGCAGTTGCACCTGCACCGAGAAACGTCGGGACGTGATACTTTGCGCTGTCTGCCACATAATAGCCGTAGGCGGTCAGCTTCTCATCAACAGTCAGTCCGTGAGCTTTCATGCTGTTATAAAATGCTTCCTGGCGCTGCTCGGATACCATGGAGTGCAGGGAACCGTTTAAGAAAGCAATTTTTTTGTGGCCGAGCGTATAAAGATGATCTACGGCTGCGTCGATGCCCTCATAGTTATCGGTGCCGACGTAGCAGACGTTCGGATTTTTTTCGATATAGTTATCAAAGAGAACAGTCGGCATTGTGGTGTGGGAAAGCTGCTGCATCCATTCGTCATGCAGGGCGAATCCGACTAAAAAGGCACCGCAGAAACCGTTCTTTAACATGTATGTATCATATTTTTCTGTAAGCTGAAAAGCAGGTGTGACCGGAATAACGGTGACATCCCAATTATGGCGGAAAGCATTCTGTTTGAAACCGAGTACGATATCGTAGCCAAACTGATCTTCCGTTTCATATTCCATATTTTCGATAAAAACCGCCAGTTTGCGGTTTTCTTTTTTCTTTGATTTTTTTGTTGCGTATCCCATTTCAACTGCAGTGTCAAGCACCATCTGACGTAATTCTTCGCTGATGTCACTCGCGCCATTTAAACCTTTTGATACGGTACTGACGGAAACACCGAGTCTTGTTGCAATATCTTTGATTGTTGCCATGGGTAAGATCCTCTCCTTAGTAAAAACAGTTGATTTTTTTATATTATATAAAGAAAACAAAAAGTTGACAAGCAGACATACTAAAATTTTCGAAACTTTTGAGCGCTTTCGTTGTAAAAATAAACAAAAACGATATAGCAAAAACGGCAAATATGGCAAAAACGCTGTTAAAAGTTGCAAATTCGTTGACAAAAAACGTTTCCAGTAATAAAATTATCACAGATACGAAAAAAAGCGAAAAAATGAGAGGAAGGACCGGGGAAGATCATTGGATGCAAAAAGAATGGCAAGGGGAGCAGGAATCCTCTTAGCGATCACAAGTTTACCATCTTCATACGGAATTGGTACATTAGGAGATGCGGCATTCCAGTTTATAGATCTGCTGGTGGATTTAAAACAGCGTTACTGGCAGGTGCTGCCGATCGGTCCAACCAGTTTTGGAGACAGTCCATATCAGTCATATTCCGCATTTGCCGGGAATCCATATCTGATCGATCTGGATGATCTTGTGCAGGAGAAGCTGCTTAGTGTGGAAGAGATCCGAAGTTTCCATTGGGGAAATGATGAAGCGGATATTGATTATGCGATGATTTATGAGAACCGCTTTAAAGTTTTGAAAATGGCGTTCGCACGATTCGATATCGAAAATGAAGTTTTTGTAACGTTCTGTGAGGAAAATGCCAGATGGCTTTCTGATTATGCACTTTATACTGCATTAAAGAAACATTTTGGTGATGAGGAATGGCAGAAGTGGGACGAACCGCTTCGAAGCCGGGATCCTGAGGCATTAAAAGAGTATGAAACAACGTTACATACAGACATATTGTTCTATGAATTCTGCCAGTTTGAATTTTTTAAACAATGGAAAAAATTAAAAGAATATGCAAATAACAGAGGTATCCAGCTGATTGGTGATCTTCCGTTTTATGTGGCATTAGACAGTGTGGATGTATGGGCAAACCGGGAACTTTTCTTATTGGAAGAGGATGGGACGCCAAAAGGAGTTGCAGGTTCTCCGCCGGATGCATTTTCAGAGAATGGACAAAAGTGGGGAAGTCCAGTATACAACTGGAGCCGGATGGAAGAAGACGGATTTGCCTGGTGGCAGGCGCGCATGTTAGAACATGCAAAGCTGTTTGATGTGATACGGCTTGATCATTTTGCAGCGATCGTAAAGTATTATGTCGTACCGAACAAGGCAGAAGATGGAAGAAGTGGAAAGTGGAGTAGGGGACCTGGAAAGAAACTTACGGATGCAATCGAAAAAGTGATCGGAGATACACACATCATCGTTGAGGATATCGCAGGAAAGAGTCCGATACCGGGTGTGAAGAAGCTGATGGCAAGAACCGGATGGCCGGGCATCAAGATTTTGATGTTCGCATTTGGGGATGATACGGCAAACGAACATCTTCCACATAATTACACCGACTGCAATCTTGTCGTTTATGCGGGAACGCATGACAATGAAACAATTGTTGGTTACTTCAGGGACAAAACAGATTATGAGCTTGCTTATCTGTACGAGTATCTGAATATCAAATATAAAGAAGAAATACCGGATGCGCTGATCCGGGCTGCCTATGCAAGCATTGCAGATGTGGTGATCATACAGATGCAGGATCTGATGAAGCTTGGAAATGAAGCGCGGATGAATGCACCATCCACCGTCGGGAGAAACTGGAGATGGAGGATTGGAACCGATGAACTGAGTGAGGAGCGGAGGGCATGGATCCGGACGCTTGCGTCGGTTTATCACAGATAATTATGTTATAAAGTGCAGATTGCATTTTATATAAAAACAAAGTTCATGAAAACTTTTTGGGAAAAAGAAAAGGAGAGGAAAAAAATGAAAAAGAAAGCAGTGTCATTATTAATGGTAGCAGCTATGATGACAACCATGGTAGCAGGATGCGGAAACAAAGCCGCAAACAATGCTGGAAGCGATGCAGCAGCAGACAACAGCACAACAAGTGATGCAGCAGCAGAGGAGACAGCAGGTACTGAGGCAGCAGCCGTAGAGACAGCAGGTACTGAGGCAGCAGCCGCAGATTCTGAAGATGAGCCATGGTCCGGTACAATTACAGTATGGAGTCCACAGGAAGATCAGGACACAGGCTGGCTTGCAAAAGAGTGTGACGCATTCAACGCAGCTCATCCAAACTGGGATATCACTTTCAATTATGGTGTATGTGCAGAGGGTGATGCAAAAGCAACGGTTACACAGGATGTTGAAAACTCCGCAGATGTATATATGTTAGCAAACGATAACATCCCGGATCTGGTATCTGCAAATGCATTAGCAGAGCTTGGAGGAAGCTATCTTGACTATGTAACTACAACAAACTCTGATTCTATTACAGCATCTGTTACTTACAATGATGCAGTAGTGGCATTCCCGTTTACATCAAATACATGGTTCATGTACTATGATAAGAGTGTATTTTCAGATGATGATATTAAGAGCTTTGATACCATGTTAGAAAAAGGAAAAGTTTCTTTCCCATTATCTAACTCCTGGTATATTCAGGCTTTCTATGTAGCAAACGGATGTACATTATTTGGTGATGGTACTGATGCAGCAGCAGGTGTCGATTTTAGTGGTGACAAGGCAGCAGCAGTTACTGAGTATCTTGTAGACCTTTGCAAGAATCCAAACTTCATTAATGATGCAGACGGAGCAGGTATTGCCGGTTTACGTGATGGCAGCGTTAATGCCATTTTCTCAGGTACATGGGATGCAGAATCTGTAAAAGAAGCTCTTGGCGATAACATGGGTGTTGCAGCTCTTCCTACTGTAAATATCGGAGGAACAGAGGGTCAGATGAAATCCTTCATAGGATCTAAAGCAATCGGCGTTAATCCAAATACAGAGAATATGCAGGTTTCCATGGCTTTAGCGGCTTACCTTGCAGGTGAAGATGCCCAGAAAGATCATTATGATATGAGAAATATCCTTCCTACAAATACAAACATTGCAATCTCAGATGATGAAATTGCTACGGCAGTTACAAAAGTTATGACAGATACATCTATCATGCAGCCATTAGTAAGCGAAATGAGCAACTACTGGTCACCGGCTGAGAACATGGGTAAAGCACTGGTCGCTGGTGAGATCACAGCTGATAACGCAGCAGAGAAAACAGAAGATATGAATACAACAATGAACACAGACATTGCACAGTAAAAAGATTTCTTCTGATAGAAATCCCAGGGTGCCCGGACGGGCATCCTGGATGTTTCTACATTGAGATTTAAAGGAGGCCCATAACGTGAAAAAGGCTGGAATGAAAAAAGGAAAAAATAAAGAATTTTCAACACCGTACACGGTTACAAATGCGGCGGCAAAAGGAAATATAATCACAAAACTTTCCCTGTTAATTATGGGCTTAGGAAATATTGCACATAAACAAATTGGAAAGGGAATCATGTTTCTTGCAGTAGAAGCTGCATATATCTGGTACATGATTCAGTCAGGAATTTATAATTTATCTATGCTGCCATCTCTTGGATGGAGAGAGCAGGAAAAAGTATGGAACGAAAAAAAGAGTATTTATGAATATACAGCAGGTGACCAGTCAGCACTGATTCTGTTGTATGGAGTGGCAACAGTTTATATTACAGCAATGTTTATCATTGTCTGGAGAGAGTCCGTAAAGAGCTCTTATAAATCGGAAGTGCTGGCAAAATCAGGAAAGCACTTAAACAACTTTAAAGAAGACTGCAAGAGTTTGTTAGATCAAAATTTATATAAATTACTGTTGGCAGCGCCGGTTATGGGAATTTTAATTTTTACGATCTTACCACTGATCTATAACATTACCATGGCGTTCACGAACTACAGTAAAGTCAACGATCATCTGGTATTATTTGACTGGGTGGGACTGGCAAATTTCAAGAAGATTTTAAACTTCGGTGACAGCATCGGCAAGCAGTTTTATTCCGTATTGGGATGGACACTGATCTGGGCGATCTTAGCAACTGCATTAAACTATATCCTCGGTATGATCTTAGCGATCATCATCAACCGTAAGGAAACAAAAGGAAAGGCATTCTGGAGATTCTGTTTTGTACTTTCCATCGCAGTACCGCAGTTCGTATCATTGCTGATCATGCGTACCATGTTACAGCCGACCGGTATCGTCAATACGCTGTTAATAAAATATGGTCTGATCGATACCGCATTACCGTTCTTTTCAAATGCAACATGGGCAAGAGTAACGGTTATTGTTATTAACCTCTGGGTAGGTATTCCGTATACGTTACTTCAGGTAACCGGTATTTTACAGAATATTCCGGGTGAACTTTATGAGGCAGCAAAGATCGACGGAGCGAATGCTGTACAGACTTTCTTTAAGATCACATTGCCTTACATGTTATTCGTTATGACACCGTACCTGATCACACAGTTTACGGGAAATATCAATAACTTCAATGTCATCTTCCTTCTGTCAGGTGGAAATCCTACTCCGGTGGATGCCACGGCAGGAAAGACAGACCTTCTTGTTACCTGGCTGTATAAGCTGACGGTTGATAAGAACTATTATAACTTAGGTGCTGTTATCGGTATTATGACATTTATTGTACTTGCGATCGTAGCATTGGTAACATATCGCAATACCGCATCCTATAAAGATGAGGAGGGATTCATGTAATGAACACGACACATACGAGTACAGCAGCAGTGGCTGCGAAAAAAAGTGGTGCATCCAATACGGCGAAAATCCGTAAAACAGTGATAAATGTGATTGTTCACATTTTCCTGGCAATACTGGCATTTATCTGGGTTCTCCCGATTTTCTGGGTAATCCTTACAAGTTTCCGTGGAGAGAAAGGTTCTTATGTAAGTACATTTTTCCCGAAAACCTATACATTTAATAATTACATCAAATTATTTACAGACACCAGTATTTTAAACTTTCCGAAGATGTTTATGAATACCTTTGTGATCGCAATTTTTACCTGCATCATTTCTACCATCTTTGTACTTTCAGTGGCATACAGTATGTCAAGAATGCGATTTAAGATGAGAAAACCGTTTATGAATATTGCGATGATCATTGGTCTGTTTCCATCTTTCATGTCCATGATCGCTGTGTACTATATTTTAAGAGCACTTAATTTAGCAGATGGTGCAATGATCCGTGTAGCACTTATCATCGTGTTCTCCGCCGGTTCCGGTGCAGGATTTTATGTTGCGAAGGGATTTTTTGATACAATCTCAAAATCGCTGGATGAGGCAGCGATTATCGATGGAGCGACAAGATGGAATGTATTTACAAAGATTACTGTACCGCTCAGTAAGCCGATCATCGTATATACGATTTTAACATCCTTTATGGGACCGTGGGTTGACTTTATTTTCGGTAAAGTTATCTGCCGTGCAGATGCACAGTATTACACCGTATCCATCGGTCTTTGGAAGATGCTTGAGAAAGAGTATATCGATAGCTGGTATACCTGTTTCGCAGCAGGAGCAGTTGTCGTATCGATCCCGATCGCAATTCTGTTCTTAATGACACAGAAGTTCTATGTGGAAGGTATGAGCGGAGCTGTCAAGGGCTGATCCACAGGATACAAATTGAATATGAGGGCACATTTTGGTGTGTCATTGGGCAGATGGGGAGTCTGCCGGGAGAGCAGGGACGGTTTGTTTCTGCTCTCTTTTTAAATTCATAGGAAATTGCGTCCTATGAATTTAAAAGCCCTCCGGGCAGGATGCGCATCTTGCGGAGCAGAAGTTAGCTGTAAACAGCACCGCTCGAGCGCGAAAGAGTCGCAAGCGACTCTTTATTCTAATAGAGTAATTGAAGGATGCTGAGGTCAAATAGTGCAATCAGGAAGCTTGGGTGTACTATTGTGACTTTAACATAATTGAAAAAGCGCAGGCATATATGCGCAGAAATGAGGACTGAGATGAAAAAGAGAATCATTGCGGCTGTTTTAGCCGGTATGTTGATAGTTTCCGCAGGGGGATGTGGAAATGGGACAGCTTCATCAGGGAATGCTGTGGATAATTCGAATGGAATGGCGACGGAAAGTTCTGCGGATCAAGCCATAGCTTCTGCCGGGCAGGATGAAAATGCAGATGCTGACACGAAGGAGGGGGGAGTGACCGCCCTTTCTCTGATGCAGGAAGTCAATACCGGGGATGAACAGATCATTGATGATAATTACCGTACCTGGTATGAGGTGTTTGTGTACAGCTTTTTTGACAGCGACGGGGACGGCATCGGGGATCTGAATGGTCTGACAGAAAAGTTAGATTATATCAATGACGGTGATCCGGCGACAGATACGGATCTTGGATGTAACGGAATCTGGCTGATGCCGGTCATGCCATCGACAACCTACCATAAATATGATGTGACGGATTACTGTGATATTGACCCGGAATACGGTACGATGGACGATTTTAAAAATCTGATCGCGGCATGCCATGAGAGGGGAATCAATGTCATTATCGATCTTGTCATGAACCATACTTCCTCCCAGCATGAATGGTTTAAAACGGCAGCAGATTACCTGAAAAACCTGCCGGAGGGAGCAGAGCCGGATGCGTCGGAGTGTCCTTATGTGGATTACTATAATTTTTCTAAGGAAATGCAGGGCGGTTACAGTAAGCTCGATGGTACAGACTGGTATTATGAGGCGCAGTTCTGGAGCGAGATGCCGGATTTAAACCTTGGCAGTCAGGCAGTCCGTGATGAATTTGACAAGATCGTAGACTTCTGGTTTGATCTGGGGGTGGACGGATTCCGCCTGGATGCGGCAAAAGAGTATTACAGCGGAAGTGTGGATAAAAATGTGGAAGTGTTGTCATGGTTTCATTCCATGGTAAAAGAGAAAAAAGAGGATGCCTATATCGTGGCGGAGGTCTGGACGGATCAGAATACCTACGCAAAATACTATGAGAGTGGTATTGACAGCTGTTTTGATTTTTCTTTTGCGGACAGCACCGGAACGATCACTTCCGTGCTTAAAAATGGTTCGGCATCTTCCTATGGAAAGGCGTTGGTAAATCTACAGGATAATCTTTCCCAGTACAGTGACAGCTATATCGATGCACCATTTTACACAAATCATGATATGGCACGAGGCGCAGGTTATTATTCTGGGGATGACAGTGAAAAACAGACAAAGATCGCACAGGCAATGAATCTGTTGATGTCTGGAAGTGATTTTCTGTATTATGGAGAGGAACTGGGCATGAAGGGTTCCGGTAAGGATGAAAATAAGCGTGCACCGATGTATTGGAGCGAAGATAGCGCAGTCGATGGAATGTGCAAGGGACCTGCTGATATGGATGCCATAAAAATGAAATACGGTGCGCTCGAAACACAGGAGGAAGATGGAAACTCTATTTACCAGTTTGTAAAACAGACGATAAAACTCCGCAATGAGTACCCGGAAATAGCCCGTGGAACCGTGACTTTTGAGGAGAGCGTTTCGGATGATAAAGTCTGCGTGATAAAGAAAACGTATGGCGATTCCGAACTGCTTTTGGTTTATAACCTTGCGCCGGAGAGTGTGGAAGTGGATTTATCCGGTGTCACAGCCGGGGAAAAGAGTGGAAGTGATCTTGAAGTTGGCGGTGTACTGCTGACGGGCACAGAAGAGGCAGTGCTCCAGGATGGAACACTGACAATGCCGGGATATTCGGTGGTGATAGTGAAATAATATGTCAGGCTGTGCCGGGCAGATTTAAGAGATTACGGACAGAGCAGGCAGTAATGTGCCTGCCAATCCAATTAGTAGTTCAGCAGGAAATCCGCAAATTTCGTATAGTAATCTTTCTGCTCGGAGCGGCTGAAAACACCAAAGTAGCAGCTGTCATAAATGCCATATTTCTGGATCCACCGATTATCGGTCAGTTCGATCGCACATGGATAGGACTCTGACTCGCCATCATCGGTGGAGTAGATCAGATGATCTTTATATTTTTCTAACACATCATCCGAAACATAGGTGCGCAGATCCATCAGCGCACCTTCTTCGGCATAATCGGTGTAAACACTTCCTGTACCGAAAAACAGATCCTCGCCGCCGGCACCGATCATCGTGGAAAGTACCATGTAGTCGTTGTAGTCCGTTGTTGCATTTGGATCATCGGAAAACTGTAAATTTGCGGAGACATCGATTGGCTGCTGTTTTTTATCATAACCGGCAGCATCAGAAAATTCGTCAAACGCAGCCTCGGCATTTTCACTGGTTGTCTGGACATTGATCATGATGACGCTGAGTACCGGCTTGCGGTAAGTAATAAAATGATATCCCAGACCAATCACGATCGTAGCAATGACACCTCCAAATAAAATATGCAGTTTGTAATAGTCCCAGATATACTGAACTTTTGCCTTGTTCGAAAGTGCTTTAAAATCTGTCTTTTTTTCCATGGTATTTCTCCAATTCTAAATATTTGTCATATTTCCACTAGCATAACATATATAAAAAAATGAAAAAAGTGCCAATTTGTGAAGTTTTTCTAAAAAATGTTACTGTTTACACTATATGCGGGAGCAGTAACTAAAAATTTTCTGTACTCTGGTCCGTCAGTGTTTCTAAACAGGTCAGCACTTTTGACATATTTTCCATGATCGTATCGGTATTAAATAATTGCGGCTGCAAGACGGAGTTACGGATCGTGGAAAAAATGCCGCCGGAAAGAAACGAGGCGAGAAGTTCCAGGGATACGGAAAAGGTGCAGCCGCGTTGTTGGTGTTCTTTCAGATTACTTAAGATGTTAGAGTGTATTTCTTCATTAAAAATATCAAGCGGTGAGGCGGACATGTCGCTTTTTTAAAATATTCTGGATCAGTGATTCGTGCTCCTTAAAATAGAGTATGGACCTTTGAGTAAGGTAGAGCGTGTAAGCATAAATTCCGTTGGGGGGAGTTTCCTCTTTTGCCTGTGAGATGAACTGATCCTGCTTTTGGCGGATAAAAAAAGAAAAGAAATCATACTGGTCTGCAAAATGTTTATAGAACGTGGCGCGCCGGATCATTGCCTCATCACAAAGCTCATTCACAGTCAGATCGTCAAATCTTTTTTTCTCCAAAATAGTTACAAAGGCATCACACAGTGCCTTGTAGGGTTTTCGGATTCTTAAATCTGTTTTTTCTTCCATAATTATTCCGTCCTTTCGAAAAATAAAAGACAATTATTCTGTTTTTGTCAAATAACTATCATATACATTGCAATTGTACGTTGAAAAAAACGATTTGTTATTATGATACAGAAAACGAATAGTTGTCAATTATAAAACAACCGTCAGAAATAAAACAAATGAAAATCTACTGAAAAAGCAGGGATCAGAAAAAAGGATACAGGGAGAGCAGTAGAAAACGTTTGAAAGGTTTTTTGAAAAAGGAGAAAGCATGTAGAAAAGTTTTATGAATTGGTGATCCGTCATCGTAAAATCATTTTTGCAGTATTCATTGGAATAGCAGTCATTTGTGCGATGGCGCAGAAGTTCGTATCAGTCAACTATGATATGAACTCTTATCTGCCGGAGGCGCTTTCCTATAAGGAAAAGTTAGGAGAAATCGACGGTGTGACAGATGTGACCTGGTTAGATGATACGGTAACGGCAAAGATTGGTGAACTTGCGGCAAACGGCGATCAGGAAGCCAACGCACTGTATCAGTGTGCAGCGACCGGAAATACCGGAATCAATGATTACACAAGTGCTGTAAATAAAATCACAACCGGTTATGCAAGCATCACAGGCGGCGCAAAAGATCTTGCAGACGGAACAGCCACATTGTATCAGGGAACACAGGAACTGGTAAAAGGAACACAGAGTTTAAAAGATGGCGCAGGAACACTTTCTGCGGGAACAGAGAGTCTTTTAAACGGAGCACTTTCATTGCAGAGCGGAGCCGGACAGCTTGCAGACAACACGCTTACATTGCAAAACGGCAGCAAATCATTAGCAGAGGGAGCGGCAGCATTAAAGGACGGAACAAAAGAAATGAAGGATGGCACAAAAGAGCTGAGTGACGGCACCGATGAATTCCAGTCGGAGACAGCGGATCTTGATACAAAGATCTCAGATAAGATTTCGGATACGATTGATGATATGACAGGAAAAGATGTGGAGACAGTATCCTTCGTATCAGAAAAAATACAAACATTGAATCAGTGCTGTTTGTCATTAAGACACCGGCAATCCAGAAAGAGGAAGTAAAGGAAGAGACTGTCACGGAAGAGAAAAAAGAAACGTTTTGGGAGAAACTGGTTGGGCTGTTCAAGTAAAAACGGAAAAGCAGGTGCAAATATTAAAAAAAACGAGCTCCATTAGGAACTCAGTTTTAATACCTGTAACAGAGAGCGGGTGATGGGAATCGAACCCACGTATCCAGCTTGGAAGGCTGGTGTTCTACCATTGAACTACACCCGCATAAGATGTATGAAATTGAATACTGCCGAGCAGAAACTGTTGTTTCTGCTCTAATGCCCAGTTCCGGAATCGAACCAGAGACACGAGGATTTTCAGTCCTCTGCTCTACCAACTGAGCTAACTGGGCGTCTCACAACAAAACTTATTTTAAAGGAAAATGGCTTTGCTGTCAAGCAGAAAATGCAAATTTTTTTAATAATATGAATTTTCGCAATAATTAGGAAAACATAGACGGGTCATTTTAGAGCAAGCATATGCCACATTGCCAGCGCAGCGCACAAAAATAAAAGTAACGTAAACCCAATTCGTTTAGTTTGAAACAGAATGGGCGAAAACTGCACATTACAAAGGGATTTCGTCCGGTTTTTACGGGAATATACTTCAATATGGGGTAGAATGGGTGAAATAGAGGTGAAATCAATCAGAATAACCCACAGAATCGGAAAAACCAGGGCGAAATGAGTAGAAAAAGGAAGATTTCGCCAAAAATCAATAGAAAGTCATTAAATAGTTAGAAAAAAATGGGTGAAACCAGATTTAAATACCGAGGTTTCACCCATTGTGTGCATCAGTTAAATTGTAAAGTGATATGTTTTTTGACCTTGCTGTCGAGAGATTATGTTATACGGTAACGCATGTCAGTACATTTGTATATCATGCGTATAGCAGGATAGCAGGACGGAAGTTACATATACGGCAGCACATCCTGCATATAAGCCCGCAGTGTCTCACCGACGCTCCATGCCTGCGCATAGCAGCCTCTTGGATTGTGAGGTGCATCCCCGTCGAAAATTTCGGAGATCGAGCCGATACAGCCATTGTCGGTCAGATGATGACGCACCGGCCCGAGCAGGGAAAGCAGCTCTTTGGTGCATTCCAGCGAATGGTCGTGGACTTTTGCGTAAGCGGACAGAAAACCGCCGAGCAGAAATCCCCATGCCGTACCCTGGTGGTAAGCTGCATCACGCTTTGGCAGGGAACCACAGTAAATGCCGTGATAGTCCGCATGGTCACTGGTGAGAGAGCGAAGTCCGCAGCCTATATAAAGATATTTTTTGACAAATGCGACGATTTTTGCTTCCTGCTCCTTCGATAACATGGTAAAAGGCAGTGACACCGCATAGATCTGGTTTGGGCGAAGATGGTCATCCGGCTCATCCCCGTCCACGACATCGTAAAGACAGCCCTTTTCTTCCCACCAGAACTTCCTGCAGAACGATGCTTTTACAAGTTCCGCAAGTGCGGCGTAGTCGTGAGAGGTCATAACATGACTGTCCAACCCCGTGGCAGCACCAGCAACAGAAACCTCACTGCTGGAACTCGTGGCAGAACCGCCAGTAACCAAAACATCGTCTCCCTCATACCGCCGGGCAAGTTCCTCCATGACCTTCAGCGCATTATACCAGAGCGCATTGATCTCCACCGGTTTTCCGTGGCGCGGGGTGGCAACCCAGTCACCGACACGCACGTCCATCCAGGTGATCTGGTCAAGACCGCTTCCGGCATGGATGAGACCGTCCTCCTCCATATAAATACTGAAATCTGTGCCGTTTTTGTAAGCGGAAATGATTTCCTTCAAATGAGGATAAATATTTTCCTGTACAAACGCATTGGCAGCGGTATCCGGATAATACTGCAGATACTGCCATACTGCATAAAAATACCACAGGGAAGCGTCCGCTGTATTATAAAGCGGAGCGGCATTGTCATCCGGGAACATGTTTGGCACGATCCCGTGACGGATGTATTTGGAAAAAGTTAAAAGGATTTCCTCTGCATCTTTTCTGCGCCCGGTGCAGAGCGTCAGTCCGGTAAATGCGATCATCGTGTCACGGCCCCAATCCGTAAACCATGGAAGCCCGGCAAGCACGGTTTTATAGCCGGTGGAAGCACGGTCACAGAGAAACTGATCAGCGGCGAGAACCAGGCGATCTGCAAAATCATCGTGGATACCTGCCGTTTCGTAGAGTGATTTTGTATACTTTTCCCGTTCTTTTAAAATGTCAAAAGCGGTATCTGCCGTGATATCTGTAAATGTTTCATCGGCAGCGATCACGGAACAGAGCACGGAAATCTGTTTGTGGCTTTTCGCCGGAAGAAAAACAGTGACTTCATGTGGACAATAATGACAGTCGAGTCCGTCCGTCTCAAGATCGACTTCGGTCTGAAGCTGCATGTCAATATCGAACATAGGCGTATGGTCGGAAAAAATACCTTCACTGGTCTGGAACAAAATGGCAGTATCAGGATGGCTTTCCGGGATCAGGCAGAGTGAATTGTCGATCAGGGAAGTACGAAAATGAAAATCTTCCGGGCGGCTGGATGCACTGTGTTCACGGAAATTAAAAAGCGGAACCAGCGTGAGAGAAGCATCCGGACCATTATTTTCGATTTCATAGGCAATGGCACACACATTGGCACCATGTTTTAAGCAGATATGTTTTTTCAGCGTGATATCGCCCGCCTGGTATGTGTAGTGAACACTTCCGTCATAAGAAAAAGAGACGAGATATTCCTGCCCCTGTGTGTAACAGGTTTCGCCATTTTTCTTATGCTGTGAAGTCTCAAGGTTATACACTGCAGATACAGCTGGAACAGATCCTTTTTTTAACGTGTCCGTAATGGAATGAAATTTTTCGTCAGAACTGCCAGTGCTTTCTGCTGCAAATACGGACAGAGATTCATTGATCTTGGAAAAAACAAGATAGCGCTCGATCGGCGGGTGGAGACTCGCGATCAGATAACCCTGATGAGTCCGGTTGTGTGCACCGATCAGGGAACTTCCGGCATAACCGCCGATGCCGTTGGTCAACGCCCATTCACGGCGGATTCCATTTTTAAATGTGGAAAATGCTTCTTTTTCATATTGATAATTGATCATTTTTTTGTTCTCCATGATAAAAAGTTATTGTTTGTAAAAAATGTGTTGCAAAACTGCGAAAAATTACGAAAATACTATTTCTTTTTATTTTACACGATAACAGGTGCGATGTACAGAAAAATAAAAAATGTATAAAATTTCCTGTATTTATGCAGAGAATGGAGGGACAGCCCTTGCCTGACAAGTTGTTACATGATAATATAAGAAGTATGACCTGTGGCAGACTTGCAAAAGAGATGCTGATGTATGTGAAATAGAACCAGTTCCACGATGGTGGAAAAGGCAGCCTGCCCAAAAGAGTATGTCAAAAAACAGGTAAATATAAGAAAACAGGAGAAGATTATATGCATGAGAAATTAGTGATCGTTCCGAAAAAGAAAACAGGTTCCAAAAAAATGTTAACTACAGCATGGTTTATCCTTGCCTGCCTGATGTTTTTGCTGGCTACATTTGTGAATCCGGTTATTTTTCTGATCCCGGGAATCGCATTTGCACTGGTATGGTATTTTCAGGCATTTCGTTCGGATATAGAGTACGAATATACCTATTATGATGGAGAGTTCCGCTTTGCACGGATCAAGGCAAAAAGCAGACGTAAAGCCATCGGCAGCGTGCAGATGGATGATGTACTTGGATTTGCTCCAAGAGGTGACAGAAGCGTATACAAATACGAAAATGACAAGAATCTGGCATATAAAAATCTGACTTCCGGTGACCCGGAAGCAAAGGTGTATGAGCTGATCGCAAAGGGCGAAAAAGGACTTGTGCGTTATGAGTTTGAGCCGGATGATGAGATGCTCAATGAAGTTATGGTAAAATATCCGCGTTCCGTGGTAAGATAAGCGGCGAAACGCAGACGGAGGAAGAAATGTTAGAGTTAAGAAATATCACTTATGAGGTAGAGGACAATCAGGACAACAAAGAGATCTTAAAAGATGTCAGCCTTACGATCGATGAGCATTTTGTGGCGATCACCGGACCGAACGGTGGAGGAAAGTCCACACTTGCAAAGATCATTGCCGGAATCATCAAGCCGACATCCGGTCAGATCATTTTAGATGGAGAGGATATTACAGAACTTGATATTACCGAGCGTGCAAAACATGGCATCAGCTATGCATTTCAGCAGCCGGTACATTTTAAAGGACTGACAGTCAAAGATCTGATCACAATCGCAGCAGGAAGAACGATGACGGTGAATGAGATCTGTGAGATCTTATCGGAGGTTGGTCTGTGTGCGAGAGAGTATATTGACCGTGAGATCAATGGCAGTCTTTCTGGCGGTGAGTTAAAGCGTATTGAGATCGCGATGATCACGGCACGCGGAACAAAGCTTTCCATTTTTGATGAGCCTGAAGCGGGAATCGATCTCTGGAGTTTTAACAGTCTGATCAGGGTATTTGAAAAAATGCGTGATGAGATTCAGGGAACGATTCTTATCATTTCACATCAGGAGCGTATTTTAGACATTGCAGATAAGATCGTGGTGATCGCAAACGGACAGGTTAAGACAATCGGAACCAAGGAAGAAGTACTTCCGGAACTGCTTCATACAGCAGGGGCCTGTGAGACACTGACCAGCAAGCTGTAATGTATGAGTATGAGGAAGTGAGGATAAAAATGGATTTAATACAGAAAAATTTATTAGAGCAGGTGGCAGGACTGCACGAGATCCCGGAGGGTGCCTATAACATTCGTGCCAACGGAACCAAACTCGGAAGAAATACAACTGCAAATATTGATATTGTAACAAAGACTGATAAGGATGGAATCGATATTATCATCAAACCGGGAACGGTCAATGAGAGTGTACACATTCCGGTTCTTTTGAGTGAAAGTGGAATGCAGGAATGTGTTTACAATGATTTTTATATCGGTGAGGGTGCAGATGTCACGATCGTGGCAGGATGCGGAATCCATAACTGTGGTGTAGATACCTCCAAACATGACGGTGTGCATACGTTTTATCTGGAGAAAAATGCAAAGGTCCGCTACATTGAGCGCCATTACGGCGAGGGTGACGGCAACGGAGAGAATATCATGAATCCGCAGACCATTGTGCACTTAAAAGAGGGTGCACATATGGAGATGGAGACGACCCAGATCAAAGGGATTGATTCCACAGTCCGTGTGACAAAAGGTGATCTTGCAGAAAATGCATCTTTAGAAATTCATGAGAAGATCATGACACACGGAAAACAGTACGCGAAGACAGATTTTCATGTGGATATTAACGGGGATAATTCCAGTGTGAATCTGGTGTCACGTTCTGTTGCAAAAGGGGAATCAAAACAGGAATTTTTCTCCGTTATGAATGGTAATGCAGCCTGTGCAGGACACAGTGAATGTGATGCCATCATTATGGATAACGCCTGTGTGACTGCAAGTCCGCAGCTGACTGCCAACAATATTGACGCAAATCTGATCCATGAAGCTGCTATCGGAAAAATAGCCGGAGAGCAGCTGATCAAGCTGATGACACTTGGACTTACAGAAAAAGAAGCGGAAGAACAGATTATCAATGGATTTTTGAAATAGTCATTTAAAGTTTGTGGCCGGGAATGTCTTTGTATTCGATCATCCCGTCATCAATCCATTCTTTAATGCGGCTGAGCGGCAGATGAAAATGTGTTGCAACATCATAAGCGGTGGCGTTGTTTGTCTGAATATATTCTTTTACCTGATGAAAAAGTTCCTGTTCTAAACAGCGGGGACACAATGTTCCCTCGTAGGATGTGGGAAGAAGACAGTGACATTCTTCGCAGTATCTCCGGTTTTCAAATAAAGGTGTTTCGGTCATATAAAGTCCTCCTGTCTGTTACATTAGGATTTTATTATAACATAAATTATCATGTGGAAAGAATTGTATTTATAAATAAAATATAAAAACAAAAATAAGGATTTTTATAAATCTTTTCGAAAATCGTCACACTTAAGACATATTTTTTCCGTATACTGTAACCATCGAAAGAAGTTAACAACGCTTACCCAGGCGGGTTGTTAAACAAGGTTGTATAGAATAAAGGCTGTACATCCCGACAATTCTTTCGACGCAATTTCCTTTATATAGATTAACATTTTCATAACTAAACTCCTCGGAGGAACCCCGGAACAGTGATGTTACCGGGGTTTCTTCATTTATGGGATTCGATTATCAAAAGGTGGATTTCATTTTTGGATAATCGAATCATATGATGTTGGGGTCAGATAGTGCATTTAAACATCTTGATTGACAAATTGCACAAAGCCGTGTCTGTTTTGTTCCGTTGTACGAAAATAAGAAAATCTAAGCCTGCCTGAGTCAGGTTTTCTCAGAGTGACGTGAACGGCAACAACGAGTCCTCCATAACTCGATGCTGCCTTGTTCTGCCATCCGTGGCAGAACATCACTGTGTATTACCAGGCAGTCTAAGATTTACTAATTTTCTCCCAAAGTCACAAAAGCAGTCTCGGCTTTGTGCAATTTGCCAGTCGTTATGTTGTGAATGCACTATTTGCCCCCAACATCATCATATTAAAATTCAGAAAATTATCAGAAAGGCCGGATATGAGAGAAAAAACATACAGTTTCACGATAGAAGAAATCCCGATCATTGTGACGAAAAAACGCATGAAAAATATGTATCTGCGTATCAATAAAGAGGATGGCAGTGTGCGCATTTCGGCGCCGCATCAGATGAGCGACGAGCGGATTTACCGTTTTGCAAAGGAGCGGATCGACTGGATCCGGGTTTACAGGGAAAAATATCTGCGCGCGAAAGAGGGACGCAGGGAAGTAAGACAATTAAGCGAAGCGGAATTAAAACAGCAGAAACTGCTTTTGAAAAGAGACGTGGAAAAATTGATTGCAAAATGGGAACCCGTCATGGGCGTAAAGGCATCCGGTGTTACGATACGCCAGATGAAAACACGCTGGGGTTCCTGCAATGTGAGGACACACCACATCAATATCAATCTCGCACTGGCGAAAAAGCCGCCGGAGTGCCTGGAGTATGTGGTCGTGCATGAGCTGACACATATTTTAGAACCGAGTCATAATGCCGTGTTCTGGGGCTATATGACACAGTTTTATCCGAATTGGAAGCGTGTCAGAAAATATCTGAATGATGAAGTACCGGAATAAATGTTATACAAACTGATTTTGGGTTTCGTCATATTCGTAATCGATCATTTTTAATTTTTCAGTGATCGCATCGGCATCTACATGAAATGCGGCAACAAACTCAGAAAAAGACGGATAATTGTCGCGGAGCTGTGTATTGACGAAACTTAAAAGCATAGCAGGATCGTTTGGAAGATTTTGATATTCAGTCATAATAAACCTCGTTTCTTCTATATTATGGTAAACGGTTTGCCCGTGTAGTGGGTTGCCCATGATTACCGCAGATATGCGGTCTTTTCTGTGAAAGGTTTCTATGCTAAAATAACATGGGAACGCAAAAAATGCAAGGAGACGATAACAGCATGGAACAAAAGATTGACAAAGAAGTGTTTGATAAATTTTTTACGGAGAGTTACTGCCCGGTTGACTATACAACGGTAAAGGAAGAGTTCGAACAGATCGCATCGGTGGGAAATGATATTTTTACCGGAAGTTATGAGGCAAGAAATTTAAACCGCGAGAATTTCATCCTATACCTGACCAGTGAGGCGTATTGTGATTTTGAGGCTGCCGTGCAGGAGGCGATGGATGATCTGAACCCGGAGATCTTAGATGCAGTTATGGATGTGACGGAAAACACACCGGACGGAGACGAGATCACTGAGAAATACTGGGATACCCAGCGCACACTTTTGAAAGAATTTTTAGAACAGCTTTATGACGAAGTGATCTCAACATGGAGATAATGTTCTGCGGAAGAGTCGGAAGTGAAAGATAAGCAGCAGACAGGATATGGAAAATACGGCAATAAGAATTGGAGGATGTTATGACGAGCTGTGACAGTTGTGTATACAATGTATACGATGAAGATGATGAGGAATATTACTGCGAAGTGGATATGGACGAGGATGATGCTGCGCACCTGATGCAGGGACATTATAAAGAGTGTCCGTACTACCAGCTGGATGATGAGTATGCGGTGGTAAGGCATCAGATGTAATATTGAAGACAGATAATAAGCAAAAAGAATGGAGAAATATATGAGTTTGGGCAATATAAAAAAGAAGAAAAGATTACTGGCGTTATTGTTATGTACGATACTGGCGGGGGCGTCTTTTATGACGGGATGTGGCAGCAAAGCGGATGAAAACGGATCTGCCCAGGTGTCTGCTGAAGAGAAAAATGTCACAGAAACACAAGAACAGACAGAGGCAGAGTCGGAGCAGATCATGACAGAAGCGACAGAAACTGCACAGACAAAAACACAGGAAACAGAGCAGACGGAAGAAACAGAGCCGGCAGAACTGGCACCAACGGAGACCCGGGAAACAGAAGAAATCATTACAACAGAGGTGATTAAGGGAGAAGCAGATTCGGAGCAGGAGAGTGCATCATCACAGACTGCGGACACAGAGCAGTCTGCTGAGGCTGGAAATCCCCAGACTGGCACAGAACAGTCTGCTGAGATGGAAAACACGCAGACAGATACAGCCCAGACAAACATTTCCGGTAATCTGGTTGTGATCGACGCCGGACATCAGGCAAAAGGAAATAACGAAAAAGAGCCGATCGGGCCAGGCGCATCTGAGACAAAAGCGAAAGTTGCTTCCGGTACAACAGGTGTGGCGAGCGGGCTTGCGGAATACGAACTGACACTTCAGGTATCTTTAAAGCTGCAGCAGGAACTTACGGCGCGCGGCTATCAGGTGTTGATGATCCGGACGACCAATGATGTCAATATCAGCAATTCCGAGCGTGCGGCAGTTGCCAATAATAATCATGCGGCAGCATTTATCCGCATTCATGCAAATGGAAGTACCAACTCTGCGGCAAACGGAGCGATGACGATCTGTCCGACCGCAGCAAACCCGTACTGCTCCATTATTTATCAGAACTCAAGAAAACTTTCCGACTGCATCATAGGTTCCCTGTGTGCGGCAACCGGTGCAAAAAGTGAGGGTGTCTGGGAGACAGATACGATGAGCGGTATCAACTGGTGTCAGATTCCGGTCACGATCGTTGAGATGGGGTACATGACCAATGCGGATGAGGATCTTAAAATGGCGACTGACGATTATCAGCAGAAGATCGCATCGGGAATCGCCGATGGAGTGGATGCTTACTTTGGAAAATAAATAACAGAATGCACGTTGCACGAACATTTTATTATTATTAAAAAAGCTGACTGCCGGGCAAACCGGCAAGTCAGCTTTTTGCGTTTAAAATTTATTTCATGCTGTTCTTTACAGCAGCTTCCACAAAACCTTTGAATAACGGATGTGGACGGTTCGGTCTGGATTTGAACTCCGGATGTGCCTGTGTTGCAAGGAACCACGGGTGATCCGGAATTTCAATCATCTCAACGATTCTTCCATCCGGGGAGGTACCGCAGAGTTTCATGCCGCCTTCGGTAAGTGCTGCACGGAAATCGTTGTTAACCTCGTAACGATGACGATGTCTTTCGTGAATTTCCTCGGAACCGTAAAGCTCGCGGGCTTTAGATGTTGGATCTAATACACATGGATAAGAACCAAGCCTTAAAGTACCGCCGATATCTTCCACACCATTCTGATCCGGCATCAGTGCGATGACAGGATGTGTGGTGTTCGGATCAAGCTCAACGCTGTGTGCATCATGGAAGCCACAGACATGTCTTGCAAATTCAATGATGGCTACCTGCATACCAAGGCAGAGACCAAGGTATGGAACATTGTTTTCACGGGCATACTTTGCAGCGGAGATCATACCTTCAACACCGCGGGAACCAAATCCTCCCGGAACAATGATGCCTGCCATATCGCCAAGCAGCTCTTTGGCATTGTCGTCATTTAAAGTTTCAGAATCGATCCAGTGAAGATCAATGGTAGCGCGCTCAGCGATACCGCCGTGTTTTAATGCCTCTACTACGGAGATATATGCATCATGCAGAGCGATATATTTTCCGACTAAAGCGATCTTTACTTCTTTGTTCGGATGACGCAGGGCGTCTACCATGGATTCCCAGTCTTTTAAATCGGGTTCCGGGCAGTCTAAATGCAGAGCCTTACATGCAACCTTGGCAAGATTTTCTTTTTCCATGGCAAGAGGTGCTTCGTAAAGGTACTCAACATCAAGATTCTGCAGTACATTGCCGTTTGGAACATTACAGAACAGGGCAATCTTGTCTTTTAAACTCTGGTCAAGTTCATGTTCGGAACGGCAGACGATGATATCCGGCTGGATACCCATTCCCTGAAGTTCTTTTACACTTGCCTGTGTCGGTTTCGTCTTAAGTTCACCGGAAGCCTTGATATAAGGGATCAGTGTCACATGGATCAGGATCGCATTTTCGTGTCCGACCTCATGCTGGAACTGACGGATCGCCTCTAAGAAAGGCTGGCTTTCGATATCTCCTACGGTACCACCAACCTCGATGATCGCGATATGTGTTTCATCGGAAGTGAAATTGCGGTAAAAACGGCTCTTGATCTCATTTGTAATATGCGGAATAACCTGAACGGTACCTCCACCGAAATCACCGCGGCGCTCTTTCTGGAGCACAGACCAGTAAACTTTACCGGTGGTCACGTTGGAATTTTTTGTTAAACTTTCATCGATAAAACGTTCATAATGTCCCAAGTCCAAGTCTGTTTCTGCACCGTCATCGGTAACGAAGACTTCACCATGCTGGATCGGGTTCATGGTTCCGGGATCGATATTGATATACGGATCGAATTTCTGCATGGTTACTTTGTATCCACGTGCTTTTAATAATCTTCCAAGGGAAGCAGCCGTGATACCTTTACCAAGACCGGAAACGACACCGCCGGTGACAAAGACATATTTTACAGGCATAGGGTTTTCCTCCTCATAATTATAGTAAATAAAAAAAATTTCACGTATTTAATAACCCATATAGTATACAACTAAGTTTACGCAAAATCCAGCAAAACTTAAAAAAGATAAAAGTGAATTTAGAAATAATTTAGAAATCACACCAAAAGTTCATGAACTGCGTATTGCTTTTGCGTTTGGTTTTCAATATAATAAAGAAGATATTGACGAATATCAGATAAAATCCAGATGTGGCATAGGCCGCAGATGTTTGGAAAGGATAGATTATGGATAATCAGGGACCAAATAATTACAATAATGGAAATAACAATTACAACAATAACGGTGGTAATAACGGCGGCAATGGCGGTGGGAATAATGGCGGTAACGGCGGCAGGGACAACCATAACGGACAGCTCATCATGGCATTTGTCCTGGTTTCCCTCATCGTGTTGTTTATCATGAGCATGGTGTCAAACCGTTTTTCACAGATGAGCACTCAGGAGATCTCTTATTCGGAATTTTTAGAAAAAGTAGAGGCAGGAGAAGTCAAATCCGTAGAGATCGGTTCTTACGAGATCGATATCACGCCGGTCACAAAGGATAAGAGTCCTTATCAGCCGACTTATTACTGCGGACGTGTGGCAGATGAAGATCTGATCCCGCTTTTGAAAGAAAAAGGTGTGGAGATCTACGGAGTGATTCCGGATAACACTTCCACCTGGATCTACAGCATTTTAAGTTATCTGATCCCATTAGTACTGATCTGGGTACTGCTCGGCTTTTTGATGAAACGTATGGGCGGCGGTGCTATGGGTGTTGGCAAGAGCAATGCCAAAGTTTATGTCGAGAAGCAGACAGGTGTTACCTTTAAGGATGTAGCAGGACAGGATGAAGCGAAAGAGTCCTTACAGGAAGTTGTTGATTTCCTGCACAATCCAAAGAAATATTCAGAGATCGGTGCAAAGCTGCCGAAAGGTGCACTTTTAGTAGGACCTCCTGGTACTGGTAAAACATTGCTTGCAAAAGCGGTGGCAGGTGAGGCGAAGGTTCCGTTCTTCTCACTGGCTGGATCGGATTTCGTGGAGATGTTTGTCGGTGTCGGAGCTTCCCGTGTGCGTGACCTGTTTAAAGAAGCACAGAAACAGGCACCGTGTATCATTTTCATCGATGAGATCGACGCGATCGGTAAGAGCCGTGATACCCGTTACGGCGGCAATGATGAGCGTGAGCAGACGTTAAACCAGTTACTGGCAGAGATGGATGGTTTCGATACATCGAAGGGACTTCTGATCTTAGCAGCGACAAACCGTCCGGAGGTACTTGATAAGGCGCTGCTTCGGCCGGGACGTTTTGACCGTCGTATTATCGTAGATAAACCTGACTTAAAAGGACGTTTAGAGACATTAAAAGTCCATTCCAAAGATGTTATGATGGATGAGACCGTAGATCTTGATGCACTTGCACTGGCAACGGCCGGACTCGTAGGATCTGATCTTGCAAATATGATCAACGAGGCTGCGATCAATGCTGTTAAAAATGGAAGAAAGTTTGTCAATCAGGCGGATTTATTTGATGCATTTGAGCTTGTTGCAGTCGGAGGAAAAGAGAAAAAAGACCGTATCATGAGTGACAAGGAGCGCAAGATCGTATCTTATCATGAAGTAGGACATGCGATGGTAACAGCATTGCAGAAAAATACCGAGCCGGTACAGAAGATCACGATCGTGCCGCGTACCATGGGTGCACTTGGATATACCTTACAGACTCCGGAAGAAGAGAAATATTTACAGACCAAAGATGAGCTGCTTGCAAAGATCACGACTTATATGGCAGGCCGTGCGGCAGAGATGCTTGTATTTGGTTCTGCGACCAGCGGTGCAGCAAACGATATCGAGAGTGCAACCTCGATCGCAAGAGCTATGGTCACACAGTACGGTATGTCTGATAAATTTGGCATGATGTGTCTTGCAACGGTTGAAAACCAGTACTTAGATAACCGTGCAGGATTGATCTGCGGTGAGGAGACAGCCGCACAGATCGATCAGGAAGTACTGTCCATCATCAACAACAGTTATGATGAAGCATACCGCATGCTTGAAGAAAACAGGGAAGTCCTTGATAAGATCTCCGAATATCTCTACGAGCATGAGACGATCACCGGAAAAGAATTTATGAAGATTTTCCGCGAGTTAAAAGGAATCCCGGAGCCGGAAGAAGAGGAGAAAAAAACATTCTTCGAACAGGCAGAGGATGCCAAAAATGCGTTAGAGCAGGCGAAAACAGAAGAGCATGCAAAAACGGAAGGACAGACAGAAATAAAAAATCAGGCAGAAACAGAAACTTCACGTGCAGCGGAAGATCAGAATACTGTATCCTTGGAAAAGGGCAGTTTTATTGATCAGGTCGTAGACGATCAGACAGCAGCACATGAGGAACACCAGAAATAACGCAGCAGAGGCTTCGCTGCAGAAGTATCAGAAATAAAAGTTGAAAAATAAGATAAATATCAGCAGGATAAGTATAAACAGAACGATCAGAGCAGGAATGAGGTTTCATGTTTAACATTGCAGAAGAATTAAAAAAACTCCCGGATCAGCCGGGAGTTTATATTATGCACGACAGCCACGATGCGATCATATATATTGGAAAGGCTGTCAGCTTACGAAAGAGAGTACACCAGTATTTTCAGCCGAGTCATGATGAGGGGATCAAAAAGGCGCAGATGGTAAAACAGATCGCACGTTTCGAGTATATTATTACAGACTCGGAATTAGAGGCACTTGTCTTAGAGTGCAATCTGATCAAGGAGCATTGTCCAAAATACAATACCATGCTGCGTGATGATAAAACATATCCCTATATCCGGGTAACGGTCGGCGAGGATTTTCCAAGGGTACTTTTTTCACGTCAGCAGAAAAAAGATAAGTCCAGATATTTTGGACCATATACCAGTGCAGGGGCGGTAAAGGATACGATCGAACTGATCAATAAACTTTACCAGCTCCGCACCTGCAGCCGTGTTCTGCCAAGAGATATCGGCAAGGAGCGTCCGTGTCTGAACTATCACATCCACCAGTGTCAGGCGCCGTGCCAGGGATATATCAGTAAAGAAGAGTATCGGGAAAGAGTCGATGCTGCCGTTGAATTTTTAAATGGAAATTATGCGCCGATCTTAAAATCATTAGAACAGAAAATGAATGAGGCATCCGAAAATCTGGAGTTTGAGAAGGCAATCGAATACCGGGAACTTTTAGGCAGTGTGCGTCAGATCGCGCAGAAGCAGAAGATCACGCATACAGATGGAGAGGATAAAGATATCATCGCACTTGCGTCGGATGACAGGGATGCAGTGGTTCAGGTATTTTTCATCCGCGATGGAAAGCTGATCGGCAGGGATCATTTTTATGTCAGAGTCGGAACAGAAGATACCAAAAGCCAGATCTTAACAACCTTTTTAAAACAGTTTTATTCAGGGACACCGTTTATCCCAAGAGAGATCATGCTGCCGGAGGAGATCGAGGATCACGAGGTCCTAGCTGAGTGGCTGGGTGAAAAACGTGGTGCAAAGGTTTATATCCGTGTTCCGCAGAAGGGCATGAAGGAGAAGTTAGTCGAGCTGGCACAGAAAAATGCAGAACTGGTTCTTTCGCAGGATCGTGAGAAAATCAAACGCGAGGAGGGAAGAACCATCGGTGCAATGAAAGAAATCGAACATCTTCTGGGGATGGAAGGTCTTTCGCGTGTCGAGGCATACGATATTTCAAACATTAATGGTTTTGAGACAGTTGGTTCCATGATCGTTTATGAGAAAGGAAAGCCAAAGCGCAGTGATTACCGTAAATTTAAGTTAAAAACGATCACAGGACCGGATGATTATGCGTCGATGCATGAGGTGCTGACCAGACGTTTTACGCACGGCATGCAGGAGAAAAAAGATCTTGCTGAACGTGAAATAGCGGAAGAATATGGAAGTTTTACAAGATTTCCGAACCTTATCATGATGGATGGCGGACGTGGGCAGGTCAATATTGCGCTTAAAGTACTCGATGAGCTGAAGATAAATATTCCGGTCTGTGGTATGGTAAAAGATGATAATCACCGTACCCGCGGGTTATACTATCAGAATAAGGAAATACCGATCGAGCGGACGAGTGAGGGATTTAAACTGATCACAAGAATCCAGGACGAGGCACACCGGTTTGCGATCGAATATCACAGATCCCTGCGAAGCAAAGAACAGGTACACTCTGTGCTTGACGATATTCCGGGAATCGGACCTGCGCGGAGAAAAGCGTTGATGCGCCGCTTTCAGTCGCTTGAAGCAATCCGGGAGGCATCGGAGGAAGAACTTGCAAAGACAGAGTCGATGAACGAGCAGGCGGCGCAGGCGGTTTATCAGTTTTTCCACGAGTATTCAAGTTGAAGAATTTTAGCGTCTATGGTAAAATGGCGTCAGAATCGTTACGAAAAAATGCTTAGGAGAGGACAAAGGATATGGAAGGTGTTGGAGTAGCAAAGATCGCACAGATCATGGATTTATGTAATTTTCTGCCGGATATGGAATTAAAGGGACATCGCATTATGATCAGTGATGTGAACAGACCGGCATTACAGCTCAGTGGATATTTTAAACATTTTGAACAGTCCAGGGTTCAGATCATCGGTACTGTAGAGTACACATATCTGCAGCAGTTAGATGAAGAAAAACGTGAAAAGATCTATCGTGAATTTATGGGATATGATATCCCTTGTGTCATTTTCTGCAGGGATTTACAGCCGGATGAATCATTCTTAAAGATTGCAGAGGAGAAGAACATCCCGGTGCTTGGCACAAAACGCAGTACTTCTGAGTTTATGGCAGAACTTATCTACTGCCTGAATGAACAGCTTGCACCGTGTATCACGATCCATGGAGTTTTAGTAGATGTCTATGGTGAGGGACTTCTGATCATGGGCGAGAGCGGTATCGGAAAGAGCGAAGCAGCCCTTGAGCTGATCAAGAGAGGACACCGTCTTGTAACAGATGATGTGGTAGAGATCCGCAAGATCAATGAGCACACGCTGATCGGAACATCACCGGATATCACACGTTATTTTATCGAACTCCGCGGTATCGGGATCATCGATGTAAAGACACTGTTTGGTGTAGAATGTGTAAAGGAAAAACAGCAGATCGACCTCGTCATCAAGTTAGAGGACTGGAAGAAAGAAAATGAGTATGACCGTCTCGGCTTAGAGGAAGAATATACAGAGTTCCTTGGCAACAAGGTAGTGTGTCATTCCCTGCCGATCCGTCCGGGACGTAACCTTGCCGTCATCTGTGAGGCGGCGGCTGTCAACCACAGACAGAAAAAGATGGGATACAATGCGGCACAGGAGCTTTACCGTCGTGTGCAGGAGAATCTCACCAAAAAATCTTCGGATGATGATGAATAATAAAAGTCCGGAGTTAAAAAGAATAGCATAAATGGAGGCATAATCAGTCATGGAAAGAAAAAACGCATGGGAGAAATACCCAGAAGGCAAAAAAAGAAAAGAGGTATTTCAGTTTGCAGAAGATTACAGAAAATTTATTTCGGAATGCAAAACAGAGCGTGAGTGTACCACAGAGTTTGCAAAAAGAGCTGAGGAAGCTGGATTTGTAAATCTGGATAAAGTATTGGAAAAAGGAACAAAATTAAAAGCCGGAGACCGTGTGTATGCAAACAACATGGGAAAAGGAATCGCCATGTTTGTGATCGGAAAGAAGAGCATGGAAGAAGGAATGAACATTCTCGGAGCACATATCGATTCCCCACGTATGGATTTAAAACAGGACCCGTTATATGAGGATACAGATTTTGCAATGTTAGATACCCATTATTATGGAGGTATCAAAAAATACCAGTGGGTAACACTTCCACTTGCATTGCACGGCGTGATCGTCAAAAAAGACGGAACTGTTGTGAAAGTCAATGTCGGAGATAAACCTGGTGACCCGGTATTTGGCGTCAGCGATCTTTTAATTCACTTATCAGGAGAGCAGCTTGAGAAAAAAGCTGCAAAGGTGATCGAGGGAGAGAACCTTGATCTTATCATTGGAAGTATTCCTGCAGAGGAAACAGGCGATGACAAGGAAGCTGCAAAAGAAAAAGTAAAAGCAAATATCATGAAGATCCTTGCAAAGGAATATGATATAGAGGAAGAAGATTTCTTATCAGCAGAGATCGAGGTTGTTCCGGCAGGAGAGGCAAGAGATTACGGTTTTGACCGTAGCATCATTATGGGATATGGTCATGATGACAGAGTATGTGCATACCCGTCCTTTATGGCAATGCTTGCAATGAAAAAACCGGAGATCACGAGTGTCTGTCTGCTTGTAGATAAAGAGGAGATCGGCAGTGTCGGTGCAAGCGGTATGCAGTCACGTTTCTTTGAAAATACGGTTGCAGAGGTTATGAATGCAGCAGAGGATTATTCAGAATTAAAATTAAGACGCGCCCTGAAAAATTCCAAAGTACTTTCATCCGATGTGTCCGCAGCATTTGATCCGAATTATCCGTCTGTTATGACAAAACGCAATGCAGCATACTTTGGAAGAGGACTTGTATTTAATAAATATACCGGTGCAAGAGGAAAATCCGGTTCAAATGATGCAAATGCAGAGTATGTCGGATATTTAAGAAATATCATGGATAACAATAATGTATCATTCCAGACAGCAGAGCTTGGAAAAGTAGACCAGGGCGGCGGCGGAACGATCGCATACATTCTGGCAAATTACGGAATGAGTGTTATCGACAGTGGTGTTGCAGTATTAAATATGCATGCTCCATGGGAACTTATCAGCAAAGTAGACTTATATGAAGCATATAACGGTTATGTTGCATTCTTAAAAGAAGCGTAAAACCATAGAATTGAGGAAAGCATGAATCAGCAGTTTTTGACAGAACTTAAAGCAGTCACAGCAGAAAACAGAATATTTACGGATGAACCGATGAAAAAACATACGACATTCCGTGTGGGTGGTCCGGCAGATGTTTTAATACAGCCTAAGAGAGCAGAACTGGCATCCGTTATCCGTCTGTGCAGAGAGTATGATATCCCGTATCAGGTCATCGGAAACGGAAGCAATCTTTTAGTGGGCGACCGTGGAATCAGAGGTGCTGTGATCGAGATGCTGTCAAAAAAAGATGAGATTTGTGTGGAAGATGACTGCATCACTGTGGGAGCAGGAATGTTGTTGTCAAAGACAGCAAACTGTGCGGCAGAGCATGGTCTGACCGGCATGGAATTTGCAGCCGGGATTCCGGGCAGCATCGGTGGTGCTGTTGTCATGAATGCGGGCGCTTACGGCGGTGAGATGAAGGATATCTTAACCGCTGTGACCGTCTTAGATAAAGATGGCAATGAGAAAAAACTTACGGTAGAAGAACTTGAACTTGGCTACCGGACAAGCTGTATTTTAAAAAAAGGTTATATTGTAACAGAAGCAAAGATGAAACTTTTGCATGGAGAGGAAAAAGAGATCCGTGCCCGCATGGATGAGTTAAAGAAACAGAGGGTGGAAAAACAGCCGCTTGAGTTTCCAAGTGCAGGAAGTACTTTTAAAAGACCGGAAGGATATTTTGCGGGAAAACTCATCATGGATGCAGGGTTAAGAGGTTATCAGGTGGGAGATGCGCAGGTGTCAGAAAAACACTGTGGATTTGTCATCAACCGGGGAAATGCTACGGCAGCGGATGTAAGGACCCTGATGCAGAATGTTTCAGATATTGTAGAAGAAAAGTTTGACGTCAGGTTAGAACCGGAAGTCAAGATAACCGGTGAATTTTAAACAGGCTTTAGATGCGCGGAAAACGCTCTGGAATGGAGAATAGTGTGAAAAATAAGATTTTTCACACGCAAGATTTGTGCTTACGCACAAACTTGAGATGCGCAAAAAGCAGCGCAAGAATGGAGAATAAGATGAAGTTCGTAATTTTAACAGGAATGTCGGGAGCAGGAAAAAGTACAGCGATAAAAATGATGGAAGATATAGGATTTTATTGCGTGGATAATCTGCCTATCCCACTGCTGGAAAAGTTTGTGGAACTTACAACATTACAGAGCGCGGAACTGCAGAAAGTTGCAGTCGGCATTGATATCAGAAGCGGTCAGTCATTTGATGAGCTGCATAGTGTGTTAGACCGGATGAAAGATAATGGCGTTGAATATGAGATCCTGTTTTTGGATGCCGAAGATTCTGTTCTGGTAAAACGATATAAGGAAACGAGAAGAAACCATCCGTTATCCGGCGGCGAGCGTGTGGATAAGGGAATTGAAGAGGAAAGAAAGCGTCTGGCGTTTTTAAAAGAGCGTGCAGATTATATTATAGATACAAGCCAGCTTTTGACGAGAGAGTTAAAAGCCGAGTTGGACAAAATATTTATACAGAATCAGGATTATAAGAATTTATTTATCACGATTCTGTCGTTTGGATTCAAATATGGAATACCGGTCGATTCCGATCTGGTATTTGATGTCCGTTTTCTCCCAAACCCATATTATGTGGAGGGATTGCGGGCAAAGACCGGAAATGATAAAGAAATTCAGGATTATGTCATGCAGTTTCAGGAGGCAAATGTCTTTCTTGACAAACTCGAAGATATGCTGGAATTTCTGATCCCGAATTACATTACGGAGGGCAAGAACCAGCTTGTGATCTCCATCGGATGTACCGGGGGAAAACACCGGTCTGTTACACTGGCGAATGAATTATACAAACGTTTGTCGGGAAGAAAAGGTTATGGACTTAAAATCGAGCATCGGGATATTGGCAAAGATGCTTTAAGGGGAAAATAAAGAATGTCTTTTTCAAGTGAAGTGAAACAGGAGCTGGCAAAGCAGAGTGGAAAGAGCAGACATTGCCAGATCGCAGAACTTGCAGCGCTGGTTGCTTTTGAAGGAAAACGTCAGCGGCTAATCGGGGATGCAGGTGATGTGTTAGATTCGGAAAATCCGCTTTTGCAGGAAAAATATGGACTGTTACTGACTCAGTTGTTCCAGATTAATATAGAGGAAATAGATACACTGTCAGCCGAACGTGTCCTTGAGACGATCAAAATGTGGAACCAGTCTTTTGGAGGGGCACAGATCACTGATACGGTAAATGGAATTTTGCTGCAGCAGACCTGCTGCAGGCGGGCATTTATCCGGGGAGCATTTTTAGCGGGTGGATCGATCAGTGATCCGAATAAATCTTACCATTTTGAAATTGTCTGCAGAGGTATCGAACAGGCAAAACAGCTTCAGGATACGATCAACAGTTTTGATATGGAAGCAAAGATCGTGGTGCGAAAAAAACATCAGGTCGTATATTTAAAAGAGGGTGCACAGATCGTGGATATGTTAAATATTATGGAAGCGCATGTGGCATTGATGAATCTTGAGAATGTGCGGATATTAAAAGAAATGAGAAACTCCGTTAACCGCAAGGTAAATTGTGAGACGGCAAATATCAGCAAAACTGTTACAGCAGCAGTAAAACAGCTTGGCGATATTGAATATATTAAGCAGAATGCAGGTTTAGACAGTCTGCCGGAAAACTTAAAAGAAATGGCATTGCTGCGGTTAGAGTACCCGGATACACCGCTTAAGGAACTGGGAACTTACCTTGATCCGCCTGTCGGAAAATCAGGAGTGAACCACAGACTGCGCAGAATCAGTGAGATCGCAGATGAACTGCGTGGGAAAGAACCGTGTGAAAAATAATATTTTCACATACGAACTTGACATGCTCTTAGAATTGAGAACAGAGCAAACAGGAATGGAGGATATCATGAAAAAGAGTGTAGTGGTAAATATGCAAAACGACATGGAAGCAAGACCGATCGCACTTTTAGTGCAGAAGGCAAATCAGTTTTCAAGCCGGATCTATATGGAATCTGCTGACAACAAGAGAGTGAATGTCAAAAGCATTATGGGAATGATGAACATGGCTCTTTTAAATGGTGAAGAAGTTGTGATCGATGCTGAGGGCGAGGATGAACAGGAAGCAATCGCAGCAATCGAGGAATTTCTGACAAAATAACAGGACAGGTGTAGGAAACTTATGGAAGAAAAGAAAACACTATTATTTATTTTCAATCCGTTTTCCGGAAAAGCGCAGATTAAAAACCAGCTTATGGATATCGTGGATACCATGGTGAAGGCAGGGTATGAGGTAACAATTTATCCGACACAGGCACCGGAAGATGCGATACATAAAGTGGAAACAGATGCAGAAAAATATGATCTTGTTGTATGCAGCGGAGGAGACGGTACGCTTGATGAAGTGGTAAGTGGTATCATGCATAAAGGACTTACTGTACCGTTAGGATATATTCCGGCGGGAAGCACCAATGATTTTGCAACTTCACTTGGAATTCCAAAGGATATGGTAAAGGCAGCAGATGCAGCAGTGAATGGAAGAGCATTTCCGTGTGATATCGGTGCATTTAACAATGATTATTTTGTCTATGTGGCAGCTTTCGGACTTTTTACGGAGGTCTCTTATAAGACAAGCCAGGAATGGAAAAATGTACTTGGTCATGCAGCATATATTCTGGAAGGAATGCGCAGTCTGCATGATATCCCATCGTTTACCATGCAGGTTGAGTATAATAATGTGCGTATCCAGGATGAATTTATCTATGGAATGATCAGTAACTCAACATCCGTGGGCGGATTTAAGGGGATGACCGGAAAAGATGTGCGCTTAGACGATGGCGTGTTTGAGGTTACCCTGATCAAAAAACCACGCAATCCGATTGAACTCAACGAAATTATCGCATCTCTGATCAATCTTGTGGATGACACAGATATGATTTATTCATTTAAATCTAATGAAGTAAAGTTCCTTGTAAGAGAGGAAGTTCCGTGGACGTTAGACGGCGAATTTGGCGGGGCACACGAAGAAGTTGTCGTAAAAAATATCTGCCGTGCTGTTGATATTATGGTTCCGGGAAACAAATGATTAAGATTGTTATAAATTTAACTTTATTTTTTGAAAGAAGTAATATATAATACCCATAGGGTAAAAATATTAATTTTATGGAGGAATAAGACATGTTAGTATCTGCAAAAGAAATGTTAGACAAAGCAAAAGCTGGTCACTATGCAGTTGGTCAGTTCAACATTAATAACCTGGAGTGGACAAAATCTGTTCTGCTTACAGCAGAGGAGTTAAGATCCCCGGTTATCTTAGGCGTTTCTGAAGGCGCTGGAAAATATATGACAGGTTTCGGTACTGTAGCAGCTATGGTAAAAGCTATGCATGATGAGTTAGGAATCACAGTTCCTGTTGCATTACACTTAGATCATGGTACTTACGAAGGATGCTATAAATGTATCAAAGCAGGATTTACATCCATCATGTTCGACGGTTCCCATTATCCAATCGATGAGAACGTTGAGAAAACAAAAGAGCTCGTATCCGTTGCTCATGCAATGGGAATGTCCATCGAGGCAGAAGTTGGTTCTATCGGTGGTGAGGAAGACGGCGTTGTAGGTATGGGCGAGTGCGCTGATCCGGAAGAGTGCAAGAGAGTTGCAGATCTTGGTGTGGACATGCTTGCAGCCGGTATCGGTAATATTCATGGTAAATATCCGGCAAACTGGAAAGGATTAAGCTTTGAGACTCTTGATGCTATCCAGAAATTAACAGGTCAGATGCCGTTAGTACTTCACGGAGGTACAGGTATTCCGGAAGACATGATCAAGAAAGCAATCTCCCTTGGAGTAGCTAAGATCAACGTTAACACAGAGTGCCAGTTATCTTTCGCAGATGCTACACGTAAATATATCGAAGCTGGTAAAGATTTAGAGGGTAAAGGATTTGATCCTCGTAAATTATTAGCTCCAGGTGCAGAAGCAATCAAAGCTACTGTAAAAGAGAAAATGGAACTGTTCGGTTCTGTTGGCAAAGCTGAATAATATTGTCGCACAGACGGAAGTCCACTTTCCATAATGTTATATTTAACAAAGATTTCAGACTTTACATGAATTTATTGTTCAATATAGCAAAATGATAAAAAAGTGAAATTTTTCTCTTGCATTTTGGAGAGAAAAGTATTATCTTAAGTTCAACAAAACAAATGTGAGAGATGAACAAGGGCGTTCCAAGTAGTTTGGAATGCCCTTTTTTTATAAGAAGTTGTCACACAATTTCTCATAAAAGCCATATAGGAGAAATTTCTTACTGACATTCATCCACTTTCAAGGTACAATAAGAAATGAGAATTTAAGATCTCTTACATTTGTTCAAAAAAGCAGGGAATAGTCTCAGGGGATTAGACCGGTGAAGAAGAAAGGATGTAGAACATGAGCGAAACAGGATACTTAAATGTAGCAGAGATTTTTGGCGAGAACGTATTCAATGATGCAGTTATGCAGGAACGCCTGCCAAAGAAAGTTTACAAGAAGTTAAAGGAAGTAATTCAGGAAGGTCGCGAGTTAGACCTTGAAACAGCAGATGTTGTTGCACATGAGATGAAAGAATGGGCAATCGAAAAAGGTGCAACACATTATACTCACTGGTTCCAGCCACTGACCGGAGTAACAGCAGAGAAACATGATTCATTCATCACAGCACCGATGGAGAACGGCAAGGTATTAATGAGCTTTTCCGGTAAAGAGCTGATCAAAGGTGAGCCGGATGCATCTTCTTTTCCATCTGGTGGTTTGAGAGCTACATTCGAGGCAAGAGGATATACAGCATGGGATTGTACCTCACCGGCATTCGTAAGACAGGATGCAGCAGGCGCAACACTTTGTATCCCAACAGCTTTCTGTTCTTACACAGGAGAAGCACTCGATCAGAAAACACCGCTTCTTCGTTCTATGGAAGCTATCAATGAGCAGGCATTACGTCTTGTAAGATTATTCGGTAATACGACATCAAAGAGAGTTACTCCTTCTGTTGGACCGGAGCAGGAGTACTTCATCGTAGACAGACAGAAATATTTACAGAGAAAAGACCTTATCTTTACCGGTCGTACTTTATTCGGTGCAATGCCTCCAAAAGGTCAGGAGATGGACGATCATTACTTCGGTGCGATTCGTGAGAGAATCGCAGCATTCATGAAGGATGTAAACGAAGAACTCTGGAAATTAGGCGTCAGCGCAAAGACACAGCACAACGAAGTTGCACCTGCACAGCATGAGTTAGCTCCGATCTACGCACAGGCTAACATTGCAGTAGACCACAACCAGTTGGTAATGGAGACATTAAAGAAAGTAGCCGGACGTCATGGCTTACAGTGCCTGCTTCATGAAAAACCATTTGCAGGTGTCAATGGTTCTGGTAAACATAACAACTGGTCAATTACAACGGATGATGGAATCAACCTGTTAGAGCCAGGTAAGACACCACACGAGAATGTACAGTTCTTATTAGTACTTACCTGTATCTTAAAAGCAGTTGACAAACATGCAGATCTTTTAAGAGAGTCCGCAGCAGATGTCGGAAACGACCACAGATTAGGAGCAAACGAGGCACCGCCAGCAATCGTTTCCGTATACTTAGGAGAGCAGCTTCAGGATGTATTATCACAGCTGATCAGCACAGGCGAAGCTACACACAGTCTTGCTGGACAGAAATTAGAGACAGGTGTTAAGACACTTCCTGATTTTATGAAAGATGCGACAGACCGTAACAGAACATCACCGTTTGCATTTACCGGTAATAAATTTGAATTCCGTATGGTAGGTTCTCAGGATTCTATCGCTCAGCCGAACGTTGTATTAAATACAATCGTTGCAGAGGCATTTGCAGAGGCATGTGATGTTCTTGAAAAAGCAGATGATTTTGATATGGCAGTACATGATCTGATCAAAGAATATGCAACAGAGCATCAGAGAATCGTATTCAACGGAAACGGTTATTCCGATGAGTGGGTAGCAGAAGCTGAGAGACGCGGACTTCCAAATATCCGTTCCATGGTAGATGCGATCCCTGCATTAAATACAGAGAAATCTGTGAAATTATTTGAAAAATTCAAAGTATTTACAAAGGCAGAGTTAGACTCCCGTGTTGAAATCGAGTATGAGACATACTCAAAAGAGATTAACATCGAGGCAAGAGCTGCAATTGATATCGCAACCAAGCAGATCATTCCGGCTGTTATCAAATACACAACCGTACTTGCGGAGTCTATCACTTCCGTAAAAGCAGCATGTGGTGCAGATATCAGCGCACAGACAGAGATCCTGACACAGGTTTCCTCTTTACTGGCTGATTCCAAGAAGGCACTGGCAAAATTACAGGTAGTAACGGAAAAAGCTGCAGAGATGGAAGAAGGCAGAGATCAGGCTGTATACTATAGAGATGAAGTTAAGACAGCAATGGATGAGTTAAGAGCACCGATTGATAAACTTGAGATGTTAGTAGACAAATCCATGTGGCCAATGCCATCTTATGGTGATCTGTTATTCGAGGTATAAGGTTACCTGTAAATAACGATAGATATGTGAAAATTGGATTTTGTGTGGAAGTGGCAGTAGAAAAATCGCTGCCACTACCGCAGAAATCTGCAAAACAAGGAGGAAAATCCTCTGCTCACCAGAGGGCAAATTTTACATGGTAAAATTGCATTTTTCTTCGGAAAACAAGGAGGAAAATCCTCTGCTCCTGCAAAGGCAGTCGCATTTTTCTTCGAAAAACAAGGAGGAAAATCCTCTGCTCGCCAATGGGCTCGCATTTTCCTTCGGAAAACAAGGAGGAAAATCCTCTGCTCCTGCAAAGGCAGTCGCATTTTGCTCCGCAAAACAAGGAGGATTGGGATGAAGAAGTTAGAGATTATTATCAAACCTGAGAAATTAGAGGATCTTAAGGCTTTGCTTGACAGTGAAGAAGTAAATGGTCTTAATATTGTAAACAGCATGGGTTACGGTAATCAGAAAGGTATTATCAAAAATTACCGTGGTGCAGAGTATGCAGTCAATCTGTTACCGAAAATAAAAGTGGAGACAGTCGTGGCAGATGAGGTTGCTCCAAAGCTGATCGACAAGATCGTTGAGCAGATCAATACTGGTCATATCGGTGATGGTAAAATTTTTATGTATGAGGTAGAAGATGCGATCCGTATCAGAACAGGTGAGCGTGGTGTAGACGCACTGTAAGAGGCTTTGTGGATGAAATGAGGAGTCATCTGCGAAATCAGGGAACGGATCAGGAATAAAATATTATGAAAAAAATTGAATCAGGAAGAAATTATTATCAAAGGAGATAATTGTGACACAAGTGTGGATTGGTGTCGTGATTATCTTTTTTTATTTCTTCGGAAAACAAGGAGGAAAATCTTGCACAGCTTGCTGGGCATTGCTCCTGCAAGAGGCAAATGCTATAAAAAACATAGCATGCATTTTGCTCCGCAAAACAAGGAGGATTTGATTATGGATATGAGTGTATGGTACCTTATGGGTGCGGCGTTAGTTTTTTTTATGCAATGTGGATTTGCTATGGTTGAGGCTGGTTTTACCAGATCAAAGAATGTTGGTAATATTACGATGAAGAACCTGATGGATTTTTGTATCGGCACAGTTGCTTTTTATCTGTTGGGTTATAACCTCTTATGTGGTGATGGTAAGTTTTTTGGCTGGGGATTAAATCCATTTGCTCATTTTGGAGAGACTGACTGGTCGGGATTTGTATTTAACCTGGTATTCTGCGCAACAGCAGCAACGATCGTTTCCGGCGCAATGGCAGAGCGTACCAAATTTATTACATATTGTATTTACAGTTTTATCATCAGCTTATGTGTTTACCCGATCGAAGCTCACTGGGTATGGGGCGGAACACCATGGCTTACTGATCTTGGATTTACAGATTTTGCAGGTTCTGCATGTATCCATATGGTAGGTGGTATCACAGCTTTCATCGGTGCAGCAATGTTAGGACCTCGTATCGGAAAATATGACAAAAACGGAAAACCAAGACCAATTCTTGGACATAATATTTTGATCGGTGCACTTGGCGTATTCATTCTCTGGTTTGGATGGTATGGATTTAACGGCGCAGCAGCAACAGACACCATGCAGTTATCACAGATTTTTGCAACAACGACAGTTGCTCCTGCAGTGGCAACCTGTACCGCAATGCTTTATACATGGATCAGAAATGGCAAACCGGATGTTTCCATGTCATTAAACGGATCTCTTGCAGGTCTTGTAGCAGTTACTGCCGGCTGTGCAAATGTAGATGTTATCGGTTCTTTCGCCATCGGCGCAGTAGCAGGTGTGCTTGTCTGTGTAGCAGTGTACTTTGTTGAGGATAAATTAAAAGTAGATGACCCGGTTGGTGCAGTTGCAGTTCATGGCTGTAATGGTATCTGGGGAACGATCGCAGTAGGACTTTTTGATTATAAAGATGGTCTGTTCTACGGTGGTGGCGTTCATCATCTTCTGATCCAGTTACTTGGTATCCTTTGCATTGCAGGATGGACGATCGTTACGATGGGAATTGTATTTACAGTCTTAAAGAAAACAATTGGTCTTCGTGTTTCTGCACAGGAAGAAATCGAAGGACTTGATTCTACAGAACATGGATTAGAGTCTGGTTATCCGGATTTTGTATCGAGAGAGTTACATTAATATGCACTAATCTAATTTGATTAGATTGGTGAAATCTAATCCCCTTAGTTAGTATATACATCAACAGTGAAAACCCCGAAGGTGACTTCGGGGTTTTTGCTGTCTATATAGGAAAATCAATGGCTGAGAGATTTTTTTGCGTGTGAAAAATTAGAAAAATTCGCTTGTATGAAACTAAAAAAATGAAGTGTCTGGGAATTTTCTGGGAGTTTTTTATAATTCTTATTTCCAGTAACGGGAATTTTGAACAAAATCAATTAAATCTGCTTTTTCAATTCGGAAACTTCCTGCGATGATATGTGCGGGAATTAAATCTTTGTGAATCAAATCTAACATTTTTGATTTGCTGATGTGTAACAGGTCTTGGCACTGCTTACGTGTTAGTAAATCGGGTTCATTTTTAAACATTTTCTGTTGTCTCCTTTGTTTAAATAGTGGTCTATATTGGATGAAATTGTATTAAATAGGTGTTTTGCGGACAAAACGCAAAGTGTGCGACTGCATTTATATAATATCTATGTGGAAGGAGGCAGAGAATGTGTGATAAAAAGAAAAAGGTTTTAAAAATTATAAATATCGTTATTATCACGTCATACAATTTATGGCTGATGTTTCGGCGCGAGTTTGAAGATGAGTAAGAGTGATAACGGGTAAACGGGCATAGTGTGAAAGCTATGCCTTATTTTTGTTGGAAAAAGGGAGATGATAAGTAATTGCTTTGAAAATGATTTTGATGAAGCTGAAAAGATGGGCGTGGAATAAATGCTTTTTGATTATGTATATTAGATTTTTATGGAGGAAAAGACATGAGTTATCAGGAATTTCAGAAACGAATAAAAAAGATTTTGGAAGAAAAATTTGCAGGAAATGCAGCAGTCATAATAAGTCCGGTATTGAAAAATAATGGGATAGAGCGCATTGGTTTGTCGATACAGGGAAATGAAAGCAATGTATGTCCGGTCATATACTTGGAATATTATTACGAGTCATACCAGAGTGGACGGGAATTTGATGATATTGTAAAGGAAATAGAAGCAGTGTATCAGAAAAATTGTATTTCAGGTATGGTGGATATGTCATTTTTTAAAGATTGGAGTGTGGCACAAGGGAAAATCACGTTAAAACTCATAAATTACGAAGAAAATAAGAAACTGTTAGAGCGGTTGCCGCATAGGAAGTTTTTAGATATGGCGATTGTATATCAGTATGTAATGGAAACCGGACAAAAAGAAAGTGCGACAGTGTTGATTAATTATTTTCATATGAAAATCTGGGAAGTACAGGAGCGGGATTTATATGAGTGTGCCTGTCGGAATTATCGAAAATTAACACCAGTGATGGTAGAAAACATAAAATGTGTGATAGCAGAGCTTTTAGAAGAAAGTATGTTAGATATACCACTGGATGAAGGGGAAGATATGGCACCATTGTATGTTGTTACCAATCGGGCAAAACTTAATGGAGCGGCATCTATGGTTTTTATTTCAGAACTAAGAGATAGTTCGGACGTATTTGAGCAGGATTTATACATATTACCAAGTTCTATTCATGAAGTTCTGGTTCTTCCGGTGCAATATGCAGATATAAAGGAATTAAGATGGATGGTAAAAGAGGTAAATGGTACATTGCTTCCAGAAGAAAAGTTGTCAGATCAGGTATATCGGTATTGTTGTAAAAGCGGAAAAATTGAGATTGTGTGAAATAAATAATGAAAATTTCAAAGTGATATTTCAAGGAAAAACATGTAAATTTATAGTAACTTCTCAAGAAATATATCGAGAAATGGCGGTGATATGTTGCAGTCAGAAAATTTTGTACCCATTTATGAAGAAATTGCAAGTGTAATAGGGGAGGAGGAAACGGTAAAACTATATAAGAAATTTCGCGGGCAGCAGATAACATTTCCACAGCGGTTGTATAACACAGATTATGTTGCTGCTTATGTGAAAGAAAACTACAACGGAGAGAATATCCGTGAATTAGCGCGTGAGTTTGAGTATTCGGAACGGCGCGTGAGAGAGTTTTTGAAAATTTAGTAAAGTAATATGGCGGAGGTAAAAGAGATGAGTGCATCAGTTAAATATGTAGAATGGCGTTGTTCGCATTGTGGTAATACCGTGAGCAGAGCGAAGAACTTAGGAAAGCCAGCAGGTGGTTTTTGCAGTAAAAATAATCAAAAACCGCATACATACAAAAAGCAACGGGAGTATTAATAGATGAAAGCGAAAGCCAGAGCAAATAATATCACTTCAAAGAAGTGTGCATTCTGCAAGAACTGGTACGACCCGGCAAATTCTGCAATTAAACCCTGTGGGACAATTACATGGGAATATGACATGGAAATGAAGTGCATGTGCAGGGTAAAGAAAGTTCTAAAAAAGGGATTTCAATCGTGTTCCCAATTTGAATCAAAAATTTAGAGGTAAAAAAGATGGGAAAACTGGATGATTTAAGACAGTTAACAGTAGGTTTGATGGACTTAAATTATGGAGTAAATCGGCTTGAAGAAGCAAAAAAATGTTTTAAGGCAGATTTATCGCTTGCTATTATGAGCAATCTGATATTAGCAGCAGTATGTGTCGGTATTATGTATTTGCGATTCAGAGTTTTGGGAAAGTAGGTTGAAGGCTCATGGGATTAAAAGAAATAATTACATCTGCAAATAATATACTTGATACAACGAACGAAGCAGTTAGCACAGCAAATAATACTCTTAAAGGTGTCAGTGATGTGAGAGACCATTATCGAAGTGGGAAAAAATATTATAATTCAAAAAAGGCACAGGTGGATTTTGCTAAGGCAGAAAAATTTAACCGACAATCAGATTTTGTTACAGGACTGATGGTTGTTCTTTGGCTGGTGTTTATAATCGGAACCATCGTGTTATGCGTTACTGGAAATGATATTGTCTTGGAGTTTCTGCATTTATAAGGAGTAATAGAATGAAAAGATTAAGCAGAAAAGCAAGAAAACGAAAGAAAGAGGAGGAACAGTGCCGGGAAAAAAAGTTATCGAAAGCAGGAATTCAATACTCTAAGCACAAGAAAAGAATATGCTATCATTTTGGATGGAGTGGAGATATGGCACTTGGAGTGCGGATATATGCCATGACTGAAAAGGATAACGATAACAGATATGTTTGCCGGGGATGTGGTAAGGTATTTACACAAGCAGAAATGAAACAAATGGAAAAATTGTGTTTCTATCTACAGGCAACGCCAGTAAAAAGTAAAAGTAAGGTGCAGGATTTATTGAAAGGCATAGAGCCGGTTGAGTATTATTATAAGGATAGAAACGAAATTGTTCGATGTAGCAGATTAGATGTGCTACCTAGAATAGCAGGCGTTTGGAATGAATAACAAGAGAAGTCCTGATTGTGAATATCATAAGGATAGAACTTAGCAATACGGGTTTATAAAAGTATACATTTGCAGACACCAAAAAAGAGTACAAAGAGCGTTCGAAATTCTATACAAATAGGATTTGTGGACGTTCTTTTTGTATGCAGAAATTTATGGACAGTGAATCACTATAATTGTAACAGTAAATTTTTTAACGCTAATTCAGTTCAAGCGCAAAGCAAGGACTGCGCTTGAACTATGGAAGAAAGAGAAACTGAATCATCGTAAAAAATTAACTGCCACAATGCAAGGTCAGGAGGAAAAATTATGGCAACATATGGATATCATAGGACATCAACAAAGGAACAGCATTTAGATAGAGGAATTAATGAGATAACGGAGTTTTGCAAAGATAACCATTATAAACTGGAAAAAATATATACAGATCAACAGACAGGAAAGAATTTTAGCAGACCCCGGTACACGGTACTAAGGGATGATATTTTACGTGAAGGAGATACGTTGATAATCACCGAGGTAGACCGGTTGGGGAGAAATAAAAAGGATACAGTAGAAGAACTGCGGATGTTGGCAAATCGAGGTATACGGGTAATGATCTTGGAGATACCTACAACGTTGCAGGATTTGTCTAAAATGGACAATGCTATGGCGAAAATGATATTGGAAACGGTCAATCATATGCTGATTGAACTATATGCGGCTATGGCGCAGGCAGAGGTTGAGAAAAAAGAAAAGAGACAGCGTGAAGGGATTGAACAGATGAAGGCAAGAGGTGAATGGGATAAATATGGCAGACCGCGTATAAAACAGCCGGATAACTGGAAAGAGGTTATTCACAGATGGAAGGCAGGGGAGATAACAGCAGTGGAGGCTATGAGATTAACAGGGATGAAGAAGAGCAGTTTTTATAAGCTGATTAAATCTTTATAAATGTAAAAATAGATGTTCCAATGTTCCAGACTAGTGATATTCTTTAATATATAAAAATAAAAGAAAGGTAAACCATAATATTTATTATAGGTTGTAGAAAAAGGTGAGCATTGGTATGGAACAGTGGAACGATACACTGAAAGGATGGAAAATCAGTAAAGTATATGGGTTGGAAGAAATATTTGATGATAAAAAGAAATTAAAAGAAATGATATTTACCATGGATGATATGTTACGTATAAGATATTTAATGAAAATGCTTAACCATTTAGATACGATTATAGTAAAAGAAAATCAAAATAGAATAGAATTAAAATGTGAAGAGCAAATTGGCTATAACCTTCAAGAAATACCTGTTACTGAGGCTGATGATATAATTGATAAAGCGATACAGGAAGTGTCAGAGGAGGAAAAGGAACAAGATATTGTGAATGCTTTAAGAAAGATATTAAATATAATTCAAGTGCAAGTTGAACTAGAGGTGGAGAGTCAGCAGAATATTGACACGTATATACGAAATAAACGACGTGAATTAATGATGTTGTTAAAAATAATTTTGGGAGAAGAAAATATAGAAAAGCTGAAAAAAGAGAAAAATTATAAATTATCTCTACATAATATAGAGTTTTTTAATTATTTATTGAATACATACGAAAATAGAGAAGTAACTTGGAAGAAAAAAGAGGGGGTAGTAAAGAATACGGATGGATATTTTTGGGATAATGTAGAAGAGGGACTTAAGGGATTAAAGGAAAATGAAAATATGTCAATAAAAGACACCGATGTGAAAAGAATAATTCAGTGTAAATTCAGCGTACCTTACTTGAAATTTATGGAAAAACTTCAAAGCTTTGAAGATATGGTGGAGAAAATTAAGAGATTATCAACAGATGATAAAAATAATGCGCTCTTTTTTGAAGAGGCAGGACGCTTGATTGATGAGTGTAATGGTAGTTTATGTGGAAATGCATTGAAATTAGATGAATATAAAAAAAGCCAGTTACAGTTACTGATGTCTCTTGGTGAAAGTAACAATGAGAAAATAAATTAGTTGAGGGTACAAAAAAGAGAAAAATGTTTAGTTTTGCACCCGTGCTATTGGTCGTACAGTTAGTGTATTCTTTCTTTATCAGAGAGGAGCAAAGCACTATGAAACAATCAGAAGAAAAATTTAACACCTGGATTACAAATGCTGTAAAAGGAAAGGGAGGATATGAGGTAGTTTTAGTTAAGGACAACGATTACATATGCAAAAACGAGGATTATGTACAAAAAGTAACATCATTGATTGTTATAGCGTGGAAAGATGGAAAACTGTTTTTCTGCTATCAGTGGAAGGAAGGAGAAAATAAGGAAAATATAGCAGAAATGGCATTTGTTATAAAAAAACAGAAGAAAATGATGCTATATATAAATAGCAGTGATGCAAGGATTTATAATTTTGGTCTAGGGGATACAGAGGGGGAAGAAATTAATGTACTTATTTTTTATCAGGTTCAAAATGAAATTACATTAATAGCGGCATCAAGTAAGAGTGAAGAAATAAAGATGATAAACGCTATACAAAATGAAGATAATAAGGCGATGCAATGGATACTCGGGCAGATTGAAACTTCGCTTCAGAGTCAGATGGAAGTAGAAAAAAACAAGGAGGAAGCAGGTAATGCAACCGAACTATAATAAAAGATATATGAGACAGATATTAGACATTGCTGCCGAAAGAACCGAAATAAGCGAGGAATCTGATACCCGTCGCAAAAAAATTGAACTTGAGGAAAAAAAACGTATAAGCGAAGTTGTTGGATATCGTTATAAAAATGCTGTTCAAAAAACAGACGAAGTTCGAAGAGATATTAATTCGGCACCAGAAATTGCTAATTCTCAGCACTTGAAAGGAAGCGTTTTGGTTAATCCAATGGTTGATAATGCCAAAAGTACACAGCGGGAAGCACTTTCCATGAGTGCATGTGCAAAGCGATTACAGAAAAGTGTAAGGCTCATTTCATTAGATAAGGCATTGTACTATTTCAACGGTCGTTGTTATCAGATTATAGACAATGAGGGATTGATAGAACTTTATCGGAAAAATGTAGATGATGAATTGCATGGAGCAAAAACTTTGAAGCTATTTTCTGATGTGTACGATTATTTGCTTACTGATTCTAAAATCAGAGTCAAACCAGATGAAGAAAATATATCCAATTTTGTGGTACTGAAAAATGGTATTTATGATTTGCGTGAAAAAGAATTAAAAAAACATACATCCGAGATCATTTCGTTTTCCTATGTGAATGCTTCCTATGTTGAAGATGAAAAATGTCCAACGTTTGATAAATTTTTGGACGAAGTTACAAAGGGAGATAAGACGCTGATAGAACGGATGTGGATGGTGTTGGGATATATTCTTACACAGTCAATGGATGCTAAAGCATTTTTTGTAATGGGGCAGGCATCCAATAGTGGAAAAAGTCTTTTCGGGCATTTTATTCAGAAATTGTTTGACTCAAGTTGTGTCAGTGCAATTGCACTTTCCGATATGAATGGGGAATTTTCACTTGGACAGTTGGTCGGAAAAACAGTGAATATATCACTTGATTTGCCACACTCTAAAGTGAGTGTGGCAGCAGCCTCAAAACTAAAAATGTTGACAGGTGGAGATCTGATTACCGTGAACGAAAAGTACCGGAAACAGTTTAAATATCAGAATCGGGCAAAATTCATATTTGCCTCTAACCATCCAATTCAGTTGACACAGGATGATGATGCTTTTTGGGAACGTTTGGTATTTTTACCATTTGATTATTCGGTAAGCAGGGAAAATCAGAATGAAAATTTGCTGAGAGAATTGCTGGATGAAAAAGACGCAGTTGTATCAAATGCATTAAAGTATGCTCGAAAACTTATGAAAAGGCATTATCAGTTTCCAACAACACCGGAGATTGAGAAGCGAGTCAGAGCGTGGAGAGGATTAGAGATTGATACGATAAATGATTTTATACAAAACTGTTGTTTGGTTTCAGAAGAAAACAAAGGTGAACTAATGGAAGACTTGTATCGAGAGTACATAAATTTTTGCATAGAACAAGGTGAAACATATGTTAAGCAGAATGAGTTTAAGCGGTATCTTGAAGACCAGTTGGGGTTAGTTCACAGGAAGATGCGTCGTGAAAGCGGAATGAACCCACAGTCAGCTTTCTGCGGAATACAATTATATTCAAAATAACAGGAGGACAAAAGAATGAATACAGATACAAGCATAACAGAGACAAAAGGATTACCAGTAGTTGTGAACGTAGAGGGTTTATGTGAACTGCTGCAATTAGGCAGACCAAGTGCCATGAAAGTTGCCATTGCAGCAGGGGCACGCATTGATATTGAAGGTAGCAGGATTTTAAGATTTAATGTGAAAAAAATCCTTGAGTATATTGAGGAAAACAGCTACTAAAGGTTACGAAAGAGGCGGAGGAAACTCTGCCTCTTTTCATGGGAGGATTTGAATATGGCTTTTGATAAGGATGGAAAAACTGTATTACCGGCAAATATTTATTATGACAGGAAAAAGGAAATTTACTATGCCGATAAAGTGTATAAAGGTGAAAGAATTTATTTTGCAGGGAAAACGAAAGCAGAGGCAGAAAAAAGATTGCGGAAAAGGCTATATGAGATAGATATGCACATTTCCCCACAAAAGAAAAGTAATATTACGGTAGAGGAACTTTTTGAATTATATGTAGGAGAGTATCACCCGGAATTAAAGCCGACAACCGTGCAGCAGTACAGATTTTTGTATGATTATTATTTGAAGGATTTTATTGGAAAGGTAAAATTAAAAAATCTTTTGCCGTATCATATCCAAAAAGTATATAATCATCTTGTAGAAAAAAAGATGAAACAGGGTACAGTGAATAACGTTAGAAAAATGCTGCGTACTCTGCTGAATGAAGCTGTAAGGCGTGGTATGCTTTCGGCAGATGACAATCCATACCCGAAGGTAAAGGCACCAAGTAACTTGCCGGTAAAGCAGCAAAGAAGTTTTACGGAAGAGCAGAGAGACCAGTTTTTACAGTATGCGGGGAAAAGTTTATATGCAAATTTATATAAACTGCTGCTCTATACAGGAATGAGGGTTGGAGAGGCTTTAGCTTTAATGATCTGTGATGTTGATTGGGATAACCATGTTTTGCATGTTACCAAGAATTTGCAGAAAACAACGCAGGGGGTGTTTTATATAGAAACACCTAAGACGCGGGAAAGTATCCGGGACATCTATTTAGTACCAGAGGCAGAGGAAGCGATAAAAAGCCAGTTGGAGTTACGAAAAATTATTGTTGAACCGATACAAGAAGATATAAAGGGTGAGTTTGAAAACTTATTATTTGTAAATACTAAGGGAAAACCCGTAAATGTCGGTTCGGTCAGACAGAGCATCAATCGGATTGTTGAGAAGATACGTGCCGATGGAAACGACTGTCCGGACATATGGATACATGCTATGAGGCATGGGTATGTATCTATTGCGGTGGCAAGAGGTGTGCCATTAGAGGTAGTGCAGGCAAATGTCGGACATACGAGTATTGAGACGACAATGCGTTATTTGGAGTTGCAGCCAGACTATATTAGGAAGCAGAGTATGAAGATATCAGATCTTTATCAGAGCAGAGAAGCGGGAGATAAGTCTATGCAATAGTTATGATGGATTTTTGGCTGATATCAGAGTATAATAAAAGAAACCAATAGTGATTTTTATAAGGAAGGATAGGGTGATTTTATGGCACCATTAGCACAGGAAACTGTAAAATATAGCGAGCAGGAAGAAAAACTCTTTCGTGAATTGGATAAAGGAATTGATGATATGGAACAGGGGAATACCATTCCACATGAAGAAGCAATGAGACAAATTCGCGAAAGGTTGTTAAAGGAATATGCAATATAGGTTACGTGTGACAAGGGAAGCGTCAGAAGATGTAACAGGGTTGGCAGGATATATTGCGCGAAAATTTGCTAATATAGATGCGGCACTGAATTTTCTTGATAAATACGATAAAGAAGTACAGCGACTGACTAATTTTCCATTTGGTTATCGAGGGGTAAGTTTTGAATATCGTGGATATGAAATCAGAATAAAATCCTTTGGTACATATAATGTGTTCTTTACAGTTGATATTGCTGAAAAACAGGTATTTGTTTTGCGGGTTTTAAAGGATAGGCAGGATTGGAAAACAATACTTGGAGGTCAGGATGAATATCATTTTGAATAGAACGGATATGGAAAGACAGCCAGAAAATAGTCTGGGAATTTGTCTGGGAATCTGACTGGGAATTTCAGTTTAGAGTAAAACGACAGATAATCAGAAAATGCCGAAAATAAAGGCTTTTATCAAATCAGAAACTAAGGAAAATGCGAAAAAATGTATCCCCTTAGTTAGTATATACATCAACAGTGAAAACCCCGAAGGTGACTTCGGGGTTTTTGCTGTTTGTGCAGGGAAATCATTGTCGAATCGACGATAAGCCTGCATTCTTTATTATGAAAATATATTTTCAGTTACTGAATGGGTGCATCTCCGATATTCCATCCACCATCGCCGCTGGTGTTGTTAGATGCATCATTGCCGGAGGAACCATCTGTAGAAGCATTGCCGCCGGTGTTATCTGCGGGAGCATTGCCGGTATTTTCTGCAGGTGGTTGTGTCTGCTGCGTATTATCGGCAGGAGCCTGTGTTCCCCCGGAATTATCATTATTTACTCCAGGGACCGCGGAGAAAGCAGAAGTTCCCTGGTAGGTGGAGTTGCCTTCATTGTGCAAGGTACAGGTATTATTCTTAAAATCATCCGTCAGAAGATATGGAGTATCTTCCGTTCCGGCAGTTCCGCCAATAACGAATACCCGTGAGGAAATAGAATCTGTCGGGCAGTAACCACTGGCAAGCTGACCGGAAGCGTTACAGATATTTGCAACAATATGATGGTCACAATATTCCGTAGGCTGTGTACCCTCTGCAAAATATTCCGTGTATACACGGCTGCCGCGGGGATCTGCATCACAGACACCGGCAATTGCCAGTTTTCCGGACTCCTTGCAGACCTGAGCTGTAACGATACTGGATGGTTTTGTGAAATCCTGATATTCCAGATTTTCATGGATACGGCTCATAACTGCTTTCCAGATCTTTTTCGGATAGGTAGTCTGACCACCGGACTGTGGTGAGTTATCGTCAAATCCACCCCATACAACACAGGTATAATATGGTGTAAAGCCGGCAAAAAGCGCATCGCGGTTTTTGGTTGTTGTACCGGATTTACCTGCCTGTGCCATTGAACTTCCGAAATAAGCCGGAGTACCGGTTCCCTGAGTCATAACATCCTTCATGGCATCGGTTAAAAGCCATGCAGTTGTTTCTTTTAAAACAGTATGGGAGATCGGTTCGGTATTATCGATCAATACATTTCCATCATGATCTAAGATTTTGGTGTAGAATTTTGGCTTAATGTAAGTTCCACTGTTCGCAATCGTTGCATAAGCAGCCGTAAGCTCTAAGTTGGTAACACCATGTGTCAGACCGCCGAGTGCTAAGGTTTCGTTGGAACTTTCATCTAAACCGACGGTTGTGATGCCAAAATCACAGATATAATCATATCCGAGAGACGGTCCAATTTGTGCTAAGGTTTTTACGGTAACAACATTGATAGAGTCTGTAATGGCTTCGCGCAGTGTTGTGAAACCGCGATAGCGGTTATCATAGTTGTTGACGGCACCACCTTGTCCACTGCCGTAATTATATGGCGCATCGTCCTGAACAGATGCAAGTGTCAGACCGCCGGCATCAAGTGCCGGTGCATATGCAGCAATGATCTTAAATGTAGATCCAGGCTGCCTTGTGGTGTCTGCTGCACGGTTTAAAGTCTTGTTGGCGGTTTTGTCTCCGCGGCCGCCGACCAAAGCCTTGACATTTCCGGTGCTCTGATCGATGATCGTAAGAGCTGCCTGTGGCTGAAGTGTGTAGGTAACTGTTTCACTTCCGTTTACGATCGTATCACCGTCTTTCATGATGTCAGTTTTATACTGCTCGATTGCAGCAGCAGCCTCTTCTTCCGAGTTAAAATTGATCGTAAAGCTCTTGTTTGAAGACTGATAGTAGGAAAGCATCGTCTGTTCACTGTAATTTGATATGGAACCGTCGGCAGAGCGAACAGATAAACGATAGGAAAACGATACTTTTGGAGCAGTCGGGTAATTGTCCAGATTATTTACTTCATCATCACAGATCGCCTGAATTTCCGGATCCTGTGTGGAGTAGATCGTAAGTCCACCCTGATAAAGTGCCTTGTAAGCCTGTGTCTCAGTGTAACCTTTCTGTTCTACCAGATCCTGAATGACCTGATCAGTCAGTTCATCAACAAAATATGAGTTGATACTGTTGGTTTCGGATTCGATGTTGACAAGCTGGATACGGTCATAAACATTATCTGCAACAGCTTCATCGTATTCGTCCTGGGTAATATAACCCTGATCTTTCATATTATTAAGTACTTTCATGCGGCGCTTGGCATTTTCCTGTGGGTTGGTAATAGGGTTGTATTTGGAAGGATTCTGCGTAATAGCTGCTAAAACGGCACATTCCGATAAGGTAAGATCAGAAACATCCTTGCCAAAATAACGTTCCGAGGCAACACCGACACCTAAAGTATTTTGTCCGAGGTTGATCGCATTCAGATAATTTTCTAATATCCAGTCTTTATCTACTACTTTTTCCAGCTGCAGGGCGAGGTATTGCTCCTGAAACTTTCGCTCGAATTTGTCTGCCATGGAGGATTCGCTTGTCCAACTGGTAAAGACGGTATTTTTCAAAAGCTGCTGTGTGATGGTACTGGCACCTTCTGAAAAATGAAAACCGGATGCAACACCTTTTACTCCGGCACGGATGATACCTGTTACATCAATACCATTGTGCTCATAAAAACGCTCGTCTTCAATGGCAACAAATGCATACTGCAGATTTTTTGGTATCTCATCAATCGTAACGGCACGCCGGTTAGATCCCGATGCCACTAATGTAGCAGTCTGATTGCCGTTTGCATCTAAAACCGTGGATAAGAAACCGGTAGGAGTAGCGACGATATCATCAATTGTTGGAGCGGAGGCAATGATTCCCCGAATGATTCCAACACCGGAACATACTCCGATCACCATGAAGGCAAATACACATATAAGCAGCGACTTACAAAAAATCACGTAAAATTTTTTGCGAATCATGGTACTTTTGGAAATCAGTTCTTTTTCGCGCTTTTGCGTACTTTTCTTTCCATAATTCATTTTAGGTCTCCTTTTTGTAATAAAAATAAGCTATGAAATTACAATACTATTTATAGTCAGAACGAACCATCATCATATTATAGCAAAGAAATGTGTCAGAATAAAGGAAAAACTGAAAATACAGGCTTTCTTCATTTATTTTTAAGAATTGAATTTCGAAAAAAAACATGATACCATAGGAACACGCAGAGAATGTGAGAGGTTGATTTACCTATTTATATATAGAAATATTTGATTCATTAAAATGACAGAAAACAGTCTGAAAGATGAGTGACAGGAGGGACAGGCATGAAAACAGTATATGCCGGTGGAGAGGCAGAGATTATAGAAAAAAAATCAAGGTTTATTGCAACAGTGCGTCCTGTCTCATCCGAAGAAGAAGCAACCGCATTTATTGCAGAAATGAAAAAAAAATACTGGGATGCCAGACATAACTGTTCTGCTTTTGTAATTGGAGACAGACAGGAGATGAGCCGTTGTTCAGATGATGGGGAACCTGCACAGACAGCAGGCAGACCGATGCTTGATGTATTATTGAAAGAAGATATCCACAATGTGGCTGTCGTGGTTACGAGATATTTTGGTGGAGTGCTCCTTGGAACGGGCGGACTTGTGCGTGCATATCAGAAATCTGTCCAGGAAGGACTTGCAGCAAGTGTCATTATTGATAAAAAAGAAGGACGCAGACTTTCCGTAGGGACGGATTATACCGGACTTGGAAAATTACAGTATCTGATTGCACAAAATGGACTGACACTTATTGATACCGTTTATACCGAAAAAGTGGAGCTGCTTTTGATGGTTCCATCCGGGATGCAGGAACAGACAGAGAAAGAAATTATCGAGGCAACCAATGGAAAGGCTGATCTTTCCTGGGGAGAGATGGTGTTATATGCGATGGTCGGAGAAAAATTGCAACTTTTTTAAAAATTTAAAAATTTTTTCAAAAAAACAGTTGACAAAAATATTATACTCATATATAATAGCTATTGTTGACGGCGCGAAACGCTAGAGACAAGATAAAGGGCTATCGCCAAACGGTAAGGCAACGGACTCTGACTCCGTCATTTCAAGGTTCGAATCCTTGTAGCCCTGCTAACAAGACCTCAGCAGTGAGACTGCTGAGGTTATTTTTTTGCCCGGAGAGACGCAGAATTGTGCGGCTTTCCGGGCTTTTTTGTCTGGATGAATCAGCAAAAGCTGGGATCAAAGGGAAAATGCTCTGCAGGAACGGAGTACGGCAATTTCCTGCAAAATAAGAGGAAATTTGAATGGATAGGTCAATTCATAGGTCAATCGAAAATGCCGGGAAACATTGATTTTACTGGTGCGAGGGATATGGAAAGGGCAGCGCAAATGCATCAAGTGATGTGGATTTATTGGTCGACAGTGGACTAAAAGGTTTAAAGTTTGTTGGATTGATTGAGGCATTGCGGGCGGCATTAGATAGGAAAATGGATGTTTTTGATGTTTCTCACGTGGAGAAGGGAACGGAAATTGACCATGAGATCGCAGAAACCGGGGTAAAGATTTATGAAAAATGATGTTATTAGAAATTAAATAGGTTAATTGCAATATCATAAATTAATTTTGTAAGTGAACCCTGCCAGTGATGAAGATGCTGTCAGGGTTATTTTTAATTCATAGGAAAATACGTCCCATGAATCAAAAAGCCCTCCGGGCAGGATGTGCAATCTCGCGGAAAAGAAGTTAGTTGTAAACAGCACCGCTAGAGCGTGAAAGAGAAGCTGTGTTATTTAGTCAGACTGCTGTTTCTTAAAACATATTCTGAAACCGCATCTCGTGGAATTTTCCATATGCTTCCGATTCTAAATGCATGGATCTGATTGGTGTTTAACAGATGGTATGCAGTATTTTTTCCAATTGCGAGCATGTCGCAGAGATCATCAATGGTTATTAAACCATCGTAGCTGTTGAACATGATTATAAAAATCCTTCCTTTATTATTGTATTACATTTATGTTTGAAAATTATTTTTTATTTTTTGCAAACAAATAAGTAATCCTGAATTATTCACGGAACAGTATCTGAACTGATAACTGTACCATGAATCCCAAAATTGACCCATGTAGCCTAAACATCGCTCAACCAATCTCCAAAAAGGGTATAAA
>ERZ772805.282-NODE-282-length-62589-cov-5.349906_pt1 | contig 62589 bp, 55 predicted proteins | sample MGYA00511344_ERZ772805 | MGnify/ENA primary metagenome ERZ772805 (study PRJEB29015, sample SAMEA2737730) | human gut metagenome | biome: human gut; feature: human-associated habitat; material: faeces | place: China | collected 2012 ...
TAACGGTATCATACGGAATTTTCAGTTCAGAAAATTCCTACCCGCGAAAAGTAACCAATTTTCTTACTGTCGGATCCGTGCACTTTTCTGCCCGTAAAAACGTCCGGTTTCTGAAACTGAAACACGATCCTGCCGCTGCTTCGCATTCCGGACCGTCAGGATCGCAGCCGCTGTATGATACAAAATTTTCAGTTCAGGGAATTTCCATCTGCAAAAGCCAGTGATCTTAACAGCTCTGCAACCTCTCTTGGAGTTTCACAGAGATAATCTGCCCCGGCATCCTGAAGCTCTTCCCTGCTGCCGTATCCGTAAAGCACGCCGACCACGGAAAGTCCCGTTTTCTTCGCGCCTTCCACGTCATGTTTCCGGTCGCCCACCATGATCACGGATTTCTTTTCTTCCTCGCCGATCCCGTTTTCTTCCAGCACATACCGGATCACGTCATCCTTGTTCACGCGCTTTTCATCCAGGGACGCGCCGCCGATGAATTTAAAGTAGTTTGTCAGATGGAAATATTCCAGCACGCGCTTTGCGGTCACCTCCGGCTTGGAAGTTGCCACATAGAGTTCGAGTCCTGCGTCCTTTAAGGACTTTAACATCTCCTCAACTCCGGCAAACGGTGCGTTGTCCTTCCATCCTTCCACATCGTAATAGTCCCGGAACACGTAGATCGCATCCTCCGCGTCCTTCTCGGAGAAATTGTAATACTCCTTAAAACTGTCGGAGAGCGGCGGACCGACAAACGGTTTTAAAACATTCAGGTCATCCACCTGGATCCCATAATGCTTCAATGCATACTGAACGCCTTTCGTGATCCCCGGCATGGAATCTGTCAGTGTCCCGTCAAGGTCGAAAAATACTTTTTTTAACTTCATTCTGTTTCCTCTTTCATGTATTCCAATATCATCATTCCGCCGCATATATTTTCTCCTGCTCACAGCGAAACCGTTTTTCCATATTTCAATTTCACAGGTATTTCTGCGATACCAGTGTCTTATTATCCCATGGCGGAGTATAAATGTCAATTGTAAAAAGCGGCATGCTCCAAAACGATCTTCACCGCCCGTCGCATGCCGCTTTTCCCTTATCCTTTTTTATCCTAATCCTTTTATCTGACCCGGAGTTTTTACCGGAAAAACTCGTGATTTCCATGTTTAAACAGGAATTCCAGATGTCTGTCAAACCAGCTTGCGTTCTTCCTGGAAGATGCCCGCCGGTTCATGAAATACAGGGCGCCGTCTGTCAGATCTTCACCCGAAAGTGCCCTCTCGACTGCCTCTACGGTCTCGGCCGTGACCTTGCAGCGCTTGATGGATCCGTTTCCCACAGGGGAAAACTGGTGCTTCTGGTAAACGACTTTCGTGATCGTGTTCGGGAATGCATCATCCTCCACACGGTTTAAGATCACGTTTGCCACCATGACACGTCCTTCGATGTCGCAGTTTCCGGCTTCCGCCTGAACGATCCGGAGAAGAACATTGTAGTCGCTTTCGGAATACCTCGTGAACGCTTCTCTTGCAGGTTCCTCTGCCACGACGGTCTCTTCTGCTGCCGCCTGTACCCTGGCTTCCCCGGACACCTCTGTTTCCGGCTCTGCCTGCGTGATCCCGCTCACTTCATCCGCCGCAGCCGCAGTTTCTGTTTCTGCAGCTTCTTCCGGACCATGATCCGCAGCCGCAGTTTCCGATCCTGCAGCAGGCTCTGTGATGCTCTCCTCTTTCGTCTCTGTATTTTCTGTTTCTGTCCTGATATCTGCTTCCGTCTCCGCGGATGATGCTTCATCCGCCGTCGTCTCATCCTCTAAAACATTTCCGTCTGTTTCCGGAAGAGCAGTATCTTCTGTCTCCTCCAGACTGTCTTCATCCGAACCTCCCTGCGTCTCGGCATACGCGACAATCGCGTTTTTGCCTCCGCCCTGGAAGTCCACCGCTGTAAATGGAATCACTGCGATCAGTGTTGCGCCCATCGTGAGGACTGCCGCATTCCGGTGCATCTTCTTTGTCACACCGCCGAAGAGTGATTTCACAAACTGAAAGACTGTCTGAAGAAATGAGTTCCATGGATTCATTTGAATACCCTCTTTCTCCGTCCTGTCGCCGGTTGTTCATTCCGACCGTTTTCCGGCCGGTGTCTGTGATTATAGGAGAATGAGGGGGCGAATGTCAATAAGTCCTGCACAACTTTGTTACATTTTACAGCCTGTTTTTTAAAGATTGTTACATTTTTTTAATAGTTTTTCCAAATATAATCCACACAAAATCTGGATTTTTGGTAGTATTGGCAAGTATAAAATATTGCAAATATTACAATTTTGTTAAATATTGAGTTCCCATTTTTGAGTGGTTTCCCATAACGTTTTCAGTTATGTCAACTAATTTTGCTGAAGATCCAGAAGTTTTGCCCCGACATAGTCCGCAAGAGCCTGCGGGGAAAGCAGGACCTGGAAGCCTCTCTGGCCGGCGCTGACCGCGATCGTTTCATAATTTAAAGCCGCTTCATCGATAAATGTCGGGAACTTTTTCTTCATGCCGATCGGGGAACAGCCGCCGCGGATATAGCCTGTTGTGGTCAAAAGATCCTTCATCGGAAGCATCTCCACTTTCTTATCTCCGGCCGCTTTTGCCGCCTTTTTTAAGTCCACTTCCCCATCCACCGGGATACAGCAGACGAGAAATCCTGTGCGCTCTCCTTTCAGCACGAGAGTCTTAAACACACTCCCGTGGTCCACTCCCAGCATGTCAGCCGCATGGCTCCCGGAGAGGTCATGTTCATCCACCGGGTACTCCTTTGACTCATACGGGATCTTTGCGGCATCTAAAAGCCGCATCACATTTGTCTTTGTTTTATCATTTTTTGCAAATTTGCTCATAAATTCTTCCTCCTGAAAGCGGCATTCTCTCTGCCGCCTTTGACTGCAGCCGGCTGCACATCCTCTCGACCGCATCTTCTTTATACAACGTCTTTGTAAAAAAATCCAGTCTTTTCTATAAAAGAATGTCTGCCCACATATTTGTACCTTTAAGCCTGTATTTTATTACAGTCAGCGCAGCAAGTGTGCAGACCTACTGAACAGCTACCATTTTGTGCTGCATTTACTGCCACATAAAAACAGACAGCCGGTCCCGCATTTTCGCAAAATCGACTGCCGTTTTTCCATCTTCTGATCTGTTTCTTCTATATAATATATCGCTTCTGATTCCGCATCCCGAAAGCCTATGAGAGGATCATCCGGTCGTTCGCGAACGCGCCGCCCGCGGCTTCCTCAAACTTCGCGAGAAGATCCTGAACCGTCAGGTGCTTCTTCTCCTCACCTGCCACATCGTAGATCACATGGCCCGCGTTCATCATGATCAGGCGGTTTCCGTGTGCGATGGCGTCACGCATGTTATGGGTGATCATCAGCGTTGTCAGATGTTCACTGTTTACGATCTTATCCGTCGTCTCGAGGACTTTCGCCGCCGTCTTCGGGTCGAGAGCCGCCGTGTGCTCATCTAAGAGAAGAAGTCTCGGCTTCTTTAAGGTCGCCATAAGAAGTGTCAGCGCCTGTCTCTGTCCGCCGGAGAGAAGGCCGACTTTCGATGTAAGGCGGTCCTCCAGGCCAAGCCCCAGGATCTTTAACTGTTCTCTGTAGAATTCTCTCTCTTTCGCGGTGATCCCCGGTCTCAGGGAGCGCGTCATTCCTCTTCTCGCCGCCAGGGCCATGTTCTCCTCGATCTGCATGGTGGCAGCCGTTCCTGTCATCGGGTCCTGAAATACGCGTCCAAGATACTTCGCACGTTTATGCTCCGGGAGTTTTGTCACGTCGATATCATCGATGGTGATTTTTCCTTCGTCCACAAGCCACGTTCCTGCGACCGCATTTAACATGGTAGATTTTCCTGCTCCGTTTCCGCCGATGACGGTGACAAAATCGCCTTCGTTTAAATGAAGATTTAATCCGTTTAACGCAGTCTTTTCATTGACGGTTCCCGCGTTGAAGGTTTTATAAATATTGTGAAGATCAAGCACGAGGTGCACCTCCTCTTTTTACCGGTTTAGAGAAATATTTGCCTTTCATGTACGGGATCGCAAGAAATACCGCAACGACAAGAGCTGACAGGAGTTTTAAATCGTTGGAATTTAATCCCATCCAGAGTACGACCTGAAGGACCAGATAATAAATGATTGCACCGAAGGCAACGGAGAACAACTTGAAACCGAAGTTCTGGCTGATCTTTCCGAATACGACCTCACCGATGATAACGGCTGCGAGACCGATCACGATGGCACCGCGGCCTGCGTTGACATCCGCAAAGCCCTGATACTGGGCATATAAGCCGCTCGCAAAGGCAACGATCCCGTTAGAGAGCATCAGTCCCAGGATCTTTGTAAAATCAGTGTTGATGCCCTGCGCGCGGGACATGTTCTGGTTGGAACCTGTTGCACGGATGGAGCATCCGATCTCGGTTCCGAAGAACCAGTAGAGAAGCGCGATCAGGATCACGATGATCAGGGCCGCAACAAAGATTGTATTCTTATAGAAAGCCACTCCCTTTACATAGCGAAGGGATACTAAAAGGTTATACTTGTCTACGCTGATCGCCTGGTTTGCCTTGCCTCCCATAATGCGGAGGTTGATCGAATAGAGACCAAGCTGGGTCAGGATTCCCGCGAGGATTGCCGGGATCCCCATTGCCGTGTGAAAGATTCCTGTCACAAGGCCTGCGATCATTCCCGCGATAAACGCCGCAAACAGGGACACTCCCACAGAATGTCCGTTTAACATGAAAATGATGCAGACAGCACCTCCCGTACACATGGTTCCGTCCACGGTAAGGTCTGCAAGATCGAGGATCTTATATGTAATATAAACGCCGATCGCCATGATGCCCCAGATGAGTCCCTGTGCACAGGCACCCGGCAATGCATTAAACAATGTTGCAAAATTCACGTTTCTTTCCTCCTATGGCTGATGATAACAAACAGGGTGACAAAATTTTTTGCTGTTTGCCACCCTGATGTCCTCATAATTTCAAGTCGTTATTATTCTTCGATCACAACGTAGTCATCCGGAACCGTGATTCCAAGTGCCTCACAGTTTGCCTTATTGTATTTCTTTGTTACCTCCGGTGCAAACTCGATCGGCATTTCCTTTACATCTTTGCCGTCCATCAGGATCTCTGCGCCCATCTCACCGGCTTTGTATCCGATATCGTAGTAGTCGATGGAAAGAGTTGCAACGCCGCATCCGGAGCAGATTCCTTCTTCACCTGCAATTACCGGAACTTTCGCCGGAAGGCAGATATTGTTTATGATCTCTGCATTGGAAGCAGCCGTATTGTCAGTCGGAACATAGAGAACATCGTTCTCTCCTGCTGCTGTTGTTGTTACGGAAGCGATATCGTTGGAGTCTGCGAAGGTGTATTCCTTACAGGTATATCCGAGATCCTCAAGATATCCTTTTACGGTTGTTGCCTGATATTTGGAGTTCGGCTCTGCGGAGCAGTATAATAAGCCGACATTCTTTGCATCCGGGAACAGCTCATTTAACATTGCTGCCTGCTGGTCGAGCGGAGCAAGATCGGAGGTACCGGAGATGTTGAGACCTGTCGTACCTGTCCAGTTGTCGATATCAAGTGCTGTCGCGTAATCTGTGATGGAAGTTCCGAGGATCGGAATCTCGCTGGTTCCTGCTGCCGCTGCCTGAAGTGCTGCGGTCGCATTTGCAAGGATCAGGTCCACATCGTTGGAAACGAACTGGTTGATGATCGTTGCGCAGGTAGCGGAATCGCCGGATGCGTTCTGAAGATCAAACGTGACCTTGTCACCGAGTTTATCTTTCAATGCAGCCTGGAAACCTTCTGTCGCCGCATCAAGTGCCGGGTGCTGTACTAACTGGCAGATTCCCACATTGTAGGTCTTTCCATCTTCTTTTGCTGCTTCTGTGGAATCGGCCGCTGCTGTCGTTGTCTCTGCTGCAGCTGCTGTTGTCTCTGCTGTGGAACTGGATCCACATCCGGTTAATGCGGAAGCCGCTACAACGGCTGCCATTGCAAGTGCTGTTACTTTTTTCATAATATCGATCTCCCCTCAGCTTTTCTTTTTTGTAACATCCCGCTGTCATTTTCAGGATCTGTATATCCTCCCCTTCAGACGGGATCTCACATTCTCAAATGCGTTGTTGCGTTACGCTTTAACGCATGTAAGTGAAACTGTCCTTATCATACACCTATACGCCGGATTCGTCAAGCTTGATTTTCCTGTTTTTACCTTTTCTTGTTACAGTACACGGGCACTCTATGCCCGCGCACTGTAGCAGGATTTTGCCGATGCTTCGCATTCCGAATCGGCAAAATCCACGACCACAACGTTATCATACGGAATTTTCAGTTCAGAAAATTCCTATCCGTGAAAAGTAACCTTTTCTCAATATCCCACAATAATTGTAGGTTTTCCACAATTTGTCAGACGATTTTTGTCAGGAAACAGAATCCGTTTTGTCCGCAAAAACTTTCAGGAATCTCTCCCCATACTTCGCATACTTAAATTCCCCGACTCCGGAGACCGTCAGCATTTCTTCCTTATTCTTCGGCCTGATCAGACACATATGCACCAGAGTCTTATCGGAAAATACGATATACGGTGGAACCTTCTCCTCCCGTGCGATCTCACGGCGCAGTTCTTTTAACCGGTCAAACAGTGTCATCTCCGCCTCCGTAAACGACTCGGTACCGGCTGCCATCTTTGTCTTCTTCGCGCCGCCGGAGATCTTTCCTGTCTTCACTCTCTCCTGCTCCTTCGGAAGCTTCATCATGACCGTCTCACCGTCGTTTAAGAGCACTTCCGCATTCTTTCCCGGCTTCACGATCGCGTACTCGTCAGAGGTCACCACCAGATATTCTTTTATCTGCAGAAAATTTAAAACCTGTCTTAACCTGTAGACCGGGACTCTTGCCAGCTTTCCGTAAAAGGAATTTTCATCCATGTGATAATTCCTGATCTTCGCCGTCGAAGCTCCGTGCACCGTGTCGAGGATCACCGTAGTCCCGTACCGCCCGCGGCACTCCACGACGCAGCCGACAATGGCTCTCGCGATCTCCGTCACATCCGTCTCCTCAAACTGTGTCTTACAATTAGAACAGTTTCCGCAGTATCCGCTTCCGTACTCCCCGAAATACCGGAGAATATATTCCCTGAGGCAGTCATTCGTAAAGCAGTAGAATGTCATCTTTTTTAACCGTTCCCGGTCGCGCTCCGCAACGATCTGCCTTGTCACATCGTCGAGTTCCTCGTTGTCACGGTTGTTGTCGATAAACATCTGGTTCGTCACGACATCCCGCCCGCCGTACAGGAGCAGACAGTCCGCCGGTTCCCCGTCACGGCCCGCGCGCCCGGCTTCCTGATAGTAACTCTCCATATTTTTCGGCATGTTGTAGTGGATCACAAAGCGGACATTCGATTTGTCGATCCCCATTCCAAACGCGTTTGTCGCCACCATGATCTGGGCGCGATCGAAGATAAAATCTTCCTGATTCTGCTTTCTCTCGCTGTCGGAAAGTCCCGCATGGTATCTCGTCACGGAGAATCCGTCCTTCATCAGCTTCTCCGTCACTTCCTCCACGAGTTTTCTCGTCAGGCAGTAGACGATGCCGCACTGTCCTGCATGTTCTTCGATATACGTTTTTACCGCCGCATATTTATCTTTCGGGCTCTGAACCTCAAAGTAGAGATTCGGGCGGTCAAATCCCGTCGTCGTCACGACCGGATCCTGCAGCTTTAAGAGATCGATAATGTCATCCCGGACTTCCGCAGTCGCGGTCGCCGTAAAGGCGCTGACGACCGGGCGCTCCGGAAGTGCCCGCAGGAATTCCTCGATCTTTAAGTATCCCGGCCGGAAATCCTGACCCCACTGGGAGACGCAGTGCGCCTCATCGACCGCCACCATGGCGATCTTCGCATGGACGGCAAAATCAAGAAATTCCGGAGTCAGAAGCCGCTCAGGAGCGACGTAGATGATCGGATACCGTCCCTCTCTCGCATATCCGAGCGCCTTATAATACTGTCCCGCCGTCAGGGAACTGTTCAGGTACGCAGCATGAACGCCCGCCTGGTTCAGGGCGCTGATCTGGTCTTTCATAAGTGAGATCAGGGGCGAGATCACCAGCGTGATCCCCCCGTTTGCCCCCGCCATCAGAGCCGGGATCTGATAACACAGGGACTTTCCTGCGCCCGTCGGCATGATCCCCAGCACATCTCTGCCGGAAGTGATCGCATCGATCATCTTCTCCTGTCCGTCCCGGAACGTGTCATAGCCGAAATATTGTTTGAGAACCTCATATTTATCCATAAAAGTAATGATCCCTTTCCACACCCGTCAATTGCTGCCGGGAACCTTTTTATCGTTGATCTGTTGGCTGCAGCTGGTGAACCGCTTTCCAGTTGTCTGTCCATGATATCACTCTCCCGCCGCCCCCGCAAGTATGACCGCCATTAAAATTTCATAAACAAATCGGCAACCGTTACAGTACACGGGCACTCTATGCCCGCGCACTGTAACAGGATTTTGCCGATGCTCCGCATTCCGAATCGGCAAAATCTGCGACCACAACTGTATCATACGGAATTTTCAGTTCAGAAAATTCCTGCCTGCGAAAAATAACTTTTTATCTCATCCACGGCCCGCCGCTTTTTATCTTGTAATCTCTCCCCGATATTGCTATAATTGGATACAATACAAAGATACTCAAAAAGAGTGATTGACGGAGGAGAAAACATGAACTTTTTAGAAGAGCGCATCGCAAAAGACGGTGTGGTAAAAGAAGGAAACGTATTAAAGGTTGACAGCTTTTTAAACCATCAGATGGATATCGAGCTTTTTGACGAGATGGGTGCGGAATTCAAGCGCCGTTTTGCCAATGAAAATATCAACAAGATCCTGACGATCGAGGCATCCGGTATCGGTATCGCCTGTATCGCGGCGATGCACTTCCATGTGCCGGTCGTATTTGCAAAGAAATCCCAGAGCATCAACCTCGACGGCGAAATGTATGTGGCGGAAGTTGAATCCTTCACCCATAAATGCAAGAACCAGGTTATCGTCTCCAAAAAGTTCCTTTCCCCGGACGATCACGTTCTGATCATCGACGACTTCCTTGCGAACGGCTACGCGCTTCAGGGACTGATCTCGATCGTCCATGACGCAGGCGCTACCGTTGAGGGAATCGGCATCGCGATCGAGAAAGGATTCCAGATCGGCGGACAGGTCATCCGAAATCTCGGCTACCACTTAGAGTCCCTGGCGATCGTAGATTCCATGGATCCGGCCACCGGAACCGTTAACTTCCGAAGCCAGGAATAAAAAAGAATGTGCCTCGGCACATTCTCGCGCCGAGCGCGGTCGCTTGCGACAACCATCATCTTCGCGCGAGTGCACATCTTAGGCACGCAGTGCCTTTTTATTTAACAGGAAGTTCCATCGGAATTTCCTGTTGAACAAAAAAGAACATCCTGCAGTCAGTACCCAATGTACCGGCCGCAGGATGTTTTTTTATTTTTTCCTGTCAGTTTTCTCATTCATCTCGTTCCCGTTTTTCGCTTCTGTTCCGCTCTTCTCCTTCGGAAGCGGGATCGCGAGAACGGTCTGGATCACCTTGTTCTCCACCTTCATGATCTTTAAGAGGTAATCCCCGATCCTGACACTTCCCTTCTCTCCGACCTTCGGGATATGTCCGATCCTCGATACCATAAAACCGTTCAGGGTATCAAAATTGTCCTTATCTTCCTTATCAAATTCCACTCCGAGCGTCTCTTCCACGTCGTCCAGAAGGGTGAGACCCGTGAGCTCATATGTACCGTTCTTCCGGGATACGATATCCGGCTCTTCCTTGTCGTACTCGTCGAGGATATTTCCGACGATCTCCTCGAGAATGTCCTCCATCGTGACGATGCCGGCAAGCTGACCATACTCATCCACCACAAGTTCGATGTGGATCTTCTGGGACTGCATCTCCTTAAAAAGAGCGTTGATATTTTTCGTCTCGGGGATGAAATGAGGGCTTCTCAAAAGTCCCTTGATCTTTGCGATCGACGTGTTCAGATGATCCTTGGAATCCGTATAGCGGAGCATATCGCGCATGTGAAGGATGCCGATGATATTGTCGATATCTTCGGAATAAACAGGAAATCTCGAATAATTTGCTTCCTTCACAACGAAATCGAGCGCTTCCTTTAACGTCATCTCCCCGTCGAGTGCGATGACCGCGGTCCGGTGCGTCATGATATCGGCCGCCACCTTATCGTCGAACTCAAAGATGTTCGTGATCATCTCCGCCTCGCTGGCCTCCAGAACGCCCTGTTCATGGCCTTCATTGACCATGTACATGATATCTTCCTCAGTCACGTTGTCATCCTTCTCGCGGATATTGATCCCAACCGCCTTTAAGGAAATATAGGCAAACTGATCCATCAGCCACGCAAACGGAAAGAGACATTTTGTCACAAGTTCCACGAGCGGCAGAACTTTATAACAGAAGCGGATCGGGCTCTTTGCCGCGATGCGCTTCGGGATCACGATCCCGAGCCCCGTGAGCAGAAATGCGATCCCGACGAGTCCCGCAATGTAGGCGATCCCCACCGCTGCCGGATGCGGGATCTGTGTATGCGTCCCGATTAAAGCCGTGAGTTTTTTTACCACAAACGCCAGCGAGGACGCGCCCATCGCAAGCGTCAGGATGCTCGTCGCGAGCTGGTTCGTGCGGATGAAGAGATACGGGTCTTCCTGTATCTTTAAAAGTTTTTCCGCCCGCTTGTTTCCTTCGTCGCGCTCATCCTCCAGCGCACTGGTGTTCAGGGCCTGAACGGCCGCACCGAATCCGTACATCACCGCAAACAGGATCACTGATGCGGCAAACAGAACAATTCCTATCCATGAATTGCCATCGTCCATGAGATTTTCCAACACTCCTTTATCTTTCCATAACTATCCTATTTTTTCAGTTACTTTTTTCCGTATTTCGTCCACTATACCATCTATTTCCATGCCCGTCAAGGAATCATTCCGCCGTATCACTTTTCACGTTACAGTACACAGGCTCTCCATGCCCGTGTACTGTAACAGGATTTTGCCGATGCTCCGCATCCCGAATCGGCAAAATCCGCTACCCAAACTGTATCGTACGGAATTTTCAGTTCAGAAAATTCCTACCCGTGAAAAACAACCTTTTCACAGCTGCCAGACCGTTACAATGTCCGGGGCTGAAATACCCGTGTACTGCAGCGCCAAACTGCGATTATGTAGCAGTTTTTTCTCCCCGCACGGTCCTCAAAAACCGCCAAGTTCCAGACTGACCTTCAATGCGTCATTTACCTGGTCCAGCAGGTCCCCGTCAAGGTGGCAAATCTTTTCCCTTAATCGCTGCTTGTCGATGGTCCTCAACTGTTCCAGGAGGATCACCGAATCCTTCATCATGTCGCAGTCCCTCGCGGATAGCTCCACATGAGTTGGAAGTTTCGCCTTATTCATCCTCGATGTGATCGCCGCACAGATCACAGTCGGACTGTGTTTGTTTCCCACATCGTTCTGGATGATGAGCACAGGGCGCACACCTCCCTGCTCAGAACCTACCACCGGTCTTAGATCCGCATAATAAATATCGCCCCGTCTGATGATCACAAGTCTCACGCTCCGTCTGAATTTCTGCGGAGAGTCCGGGGCTGCTGTCAAAGCCATAACGGTATCTTTTTTGACAGCTTCCCTGACATTTCCGTATTCAGAGTGTTCCCCACTTATGATATTTTATTCAGAAATCGCGGCGGCGTGCCGGTCAGAATCCGACATACTCCTCATCCGGGCAGTTCCTGATCCCGAGGACCTTTCCGTTCTTCACATACACACGCGGAACCCGCTTTCCGATCAGACACGGGATCTCGTAATGGAAGCCGCCGGAAATCTCTGCGATCTCCTCCATCGTGATCTCTTCCTCCCCGTCTCTTCCGATTAGGGTCACAAGATCTCCCTCTTTGGCCTCTGGAATCCCGGTAAGATCCACCATGAACTGATCCATGCAGACGCGGCCGAGGATCTTCGCGCGCTTTCCGTGGATCAGCACTTCCCCGCGTCCGGACAGGTTTCTCGGATATCCGTCCCCGTAACCGGCGGAGACTGTCGCGATCTGCATCGTCCGGTCTGCCTTGAACGTTCCTCCGTAGCCGACTTCAGTTCCAGGCCCGATCTCCTTGATATATGTGATAAAGCTCTTCAGTGCCATCGCCGGCTTCATCGTGAGGATATCCTTTCTCACCTCATCCGACGGGTACAGACCGTAGATCGTGATCCCGGCGCGGACTGCATCCATGTTCATCTCCTGCATCTCCACGATCCCGGCACTGTTGGAACAATGGCAGACCGGAACCTCCACGCCTGCTGCCTTCACAGCATCACAGAAGTTCTTAAACCGGTCATACTGCTGTCTCGCACCAGTCTTATCTGCCTCATCCGCTCTCGCAAAATGCGTGAACATGCCGTCGATCTTCACTCCCGGAAGCGCCGCGATCTTTTTTACCATCTCCACGGACGCCGTGTCCGGTCTGAGTCCGATCCGGCTCATTCCGGTATCCACCGCGATATGGACATGGGCTGTCTTTTTCAGCTTTTCTGCAGCTTCTGACATTCCCTCTGCCTTATCCAGTTCAAAGACCGGCATGCAGAGCTCCTGCCGGATGCACTCCTCGTATCTCGGAGCAGCGACCGGACCGAGGATCAGGATCTCCTTCGTGATCCCGTGTTTCCGCAGCTGTACGCCTTCCTCAACGGTCGCGACCGCATATCCGCATACAAAGCGGTCGATCGTCTTCGCGACCGGAACGGCGCCGTGTCCGTAAGCATCCGTCTTCACGACTCCGTACATTTTTGTCCCCGGGCGAAGATTTTTCTCCATCGCCTCCATGTTTTCCTCTATATGACCCAGATCGATCTCTGTATAAATTCTGTCAAATTCCATTTTCTCTATCCTCCGAAAGGCAATCCGCGATCTCCCCGGCAAGGACTGCGTGAACACCAAAGCGCTTCGCCGCCTTTTCCCCTGCCAGACCGTGCACATAGACTCCGAGGGAAGCCGCATCGCTCTCCTCAAGCCCCAGCGCGATCAGTCCCGCGATCACACCGGTCAGAACATCCCCGGAACCTCCTTTTGCCATAGCGGGCGTCCCGCTGCCATTGACAAAGGTCTTTCCGTCTCTTCCCGCGATCACGGTCGCCGAGTCCTTTAAGACGCAGACCACTCCGTACTGATCCGCAAACTCTCTCGCCGCACGGATCGGATTTTCCTTGATCTCCTCTATCTGAATTCCTGTGAGCCGCGACATTTCCTTCATATGCGGCGTCACGATGATATTTTCTGTAAAATAACCGGTGAGTTCCCGGTACTCCGCGGCGAGATTCAGCGCGTCCGCGTCAAGAATGATCGGCACATACGCGTCCTTTAAGACGTTTTCCACCATGAGCCGCGCATGATCCTCCATGCCGATCCCCGGCCCCAGAACGATCACATCTGCCCATTCCGTCTCCCTTGCGATCTTTCTCGCAAAGCTCTCCGGATCTTTTCCGGCTTCTCTCGCATCGTAGGTGGAAAGGATCGCCTCCGGGAGTTTTTCCTGAACGATGATCCTGTTTTCCTCCGGTGTAAAGATCTTCACGAGTCCGGCTCCCATCCGGTATGCCGCTCTCGCGGAGAGGCAGGCTGCTCCCGCCATGTTCTTTGCCCCCGCCATCACGAGGACTTTTCCGTATGTTCCCTTGTTGGAATCCGGCGTTCTTGCCGGGATCCTCAAAAGGTCTTCCCGATCCAGCATCTGCACGTGTTTTTCCTGCTCCGCGCTGCTCTCCGGCACAAAACCGACGTCCCTGACCAGGAGCTCTCCGCAGTATTCTCTTCCCGGGAACAGCACCTGTCCGAGCTTTTTCATTCCGAAAGTGACCGTCACATCCGCGCGGACCGCGTCCCCCATGACTTCTCCCGTGTCGGAGCTGATGCCGGAGGGAATGTCCACGGCGATCGTCTTCATATCCTCATTGCGGTTGATCCAGTCAATGAGCTTTTTGTATGCACCTTCCACATTTCTCGAAAGACCGATCCCGAAGACCGCATCCAGGATCACGCCGCGGCATGCGTTCGCCTTTGTCTCCGTCTTTGCAAACGGATGCGCCGGGGATCGTTTTTCTTCTGCATCCGGCAGTTCTTCCGCCGTCATCACCGGGATCCCCAGCCGTTTCACGATATTTAACTGGGCTTCCAGCTCTTCGCTCCCTTTTCCGTCCCGTCCCGGGAACAGGATCTTTACATCATATCCCTTTAAGAACAGCATCCTGGCGGCGGCCACTCCGTCTGCCCCGTTATTTCCAAAACCGCAGACGGACCAGACTGTCTCTGCCTGTTCTTTCTTAAGGATCTCTTCCGCTTTCTCCGCAACGGCAAGAGCCGCCCGCTCCATCAGCACCAGGGACGGGATCCCGTACCCCCTGATGGACCTGGTGTCAAACGCTTTCATTTCTTTTCCGCTCAGAACTGCTTTCATCCGGCATCCCCCTCTCCGACGGCAAACGCCATCGCATGATCCTTCGTGTCAGAGATCGACACTTCGATCGTCCTGATCCCGAGCTCCTCCGCCTTCATCTCTGCTCCCGCATGAAGTTCGACATACGGCTTTCCAAGCGGGTCCCTTAAGACCTCCACATGGACCGGCATAAAGTCCCGGAATCCCGTTCCAAACACCTTCGCTACTGCTTCTTTAACCGCAAAAGTGCCGGCAAGGACCCGGGGATCACCCTTTGCCTGCCGGCGCTCGCGCTCGGTATAGATACGCGTCAAAAAAGCCTCTTTTTCACAGGCTTTTTTCACACGCTCAATTTCGATCAAATCACAGCCAACTCCAATCAACATGTCTCATTGGTTCCCGTCTGTTCTGCTTTTTCCTTTGCTTTCCGCTCCCGCTCATCCTGCATGCTGCAGACACGGTAGGAAAGACGCATCAGGCTCTCGGAAAGATGCACATTCTCAACGACTACATCATCCGGCACATTTAAGTCTGTATGGGCAAAATTCCAGATCGCCTTGATCCCGGCTTTTACCAGGCGCTCTGCGATCTCCGGTGCTTTGGACTTCGGGATCGTGAGAGCCGCGATCTGTACTTCATTGTCGACAATAAACTGCTCCAGGTCATCGATCCCACGGATCTCGACTCCGCGGACCACAAGACCGATCAGGCGCGGGTTGATATCGAACATTCCCTTGATCATAAAGCCGCGCTTCTCAAAATTTGTATAGTTGGCGATCGCCTGACCTAAGTTTCCGGCGCCGATGATAATGAGGTTGTGCTGTCTGTCGATCCCCAGGATCCTTGCGATCTCGGTGTAGAGATATTTCACATTGTATCCGTATCCCTGCTGTCCAAAGCCGCCGAAATTGTTAAGATCCTGACGGATCTGGGACGCCGTCACCTTCATTCTGGCACTCAGTTCATTGGAAGAGATCCTCTCGATCCCCTCCTCCATCAGTTCGCCCAGATATCTGTAATAACGCGGAAGTCTTGAGATTACCGCCTTTGAGATCTGTCTCTCGTCTGTCATTTTTTAGTTCCACCTTCTCAGTATAACGCTGTCTTTTATTATACCTATATCTATATTATTTGTCAAATCTTTGTCAGTAAAATGCGCAAACTGCCCAGACGGAAAAATGCCCCGCCCGAAATCTCCCCAGACCGGACGAAGCATTTTCCTTTGAGTATGTCTGTATTCGTAAGCATTCAATCCTGCATTCCCACAGGACCGAGCGCTCACTCTGTATAAAAGCCTGCCCCTTTTGCAGCGCGGGCTGTTAGACAGTCATGATCATTCTGCAAGTTCTTCCCACTTTTCGTAGAGAACTTCCAGTTTTCCTGCGATCTCCTCTTTTTCCTTGTTTAACTCCATAAGTTTCGCAACGTCGGAGAAGACGCTCTCATCGCAGAGGAGGCCGTCGATCTCCCCGTCTCTTGTCTCCAGCTTGTGGATCTCATCCTCGACCTTCTTTAAATCGTTCTGGCGTTTTCTCTGGCGGGCCTGTTCTTCCTTCTGAGCCTTCCAGTCGAGCTTTCCGCCGGCATCCGCTGCGCTGCTCTCCGCAGGCTTTCCGGCAGTCTCCGCTACCGCTCCGGTCTTCGACGCGCCGAATCCGACGATCCCGCCGGCACTCTCCGGCGCCTCGTTTCCGAAATGGGCCGTCATCATCGCGTCATGTTTTTCCAGATAATAATCGTAATTTCCGATATAATTCATCATCCGCTTTCCGGTGAGATCCAGGATCCTCGTCGCGGTCTTGTTGATAAAATAACGGTCATGGGAGACATAGAGCACGGTTCCGCCGTAGTGGCTCAGCGCGTTCTCCAGAATCTCCTTCGATGTGATATCCAGATGGTTTGTCGGCTCATCGAGGATCAGGAAGTTCGCCTCGGAGAGCATGAGCTTTGCAAGCGACACACGTCCTCTCTCACCGCCGCTCAGATCCCCGATCCGTTTAAACACGTCATCCCCGGTGAACAGGAACGCCGCCAGCGTACTTCTGATCTGTGTGTTGGACATTCCCGGATATGCGTCGGAGATCTCCTCAAACAGCGTCTTTTCCATGTGCAGGACCTGATGATCCTGATCATAATAGCCGATGTGGACTCTGGAACCCAGGATGATCTCACCGGCATCCGGCTTCACGAGACCGTTGATGATCTTTAAGATCGTCGTCTTTCCCGTTCCGTTATCCCCGATAATCGCCACGCGCTCGCCGCGCTTGACATCAAAGCTGAGGTCCGTAAACAAGGTCTGGGAGCCAAAGGACTTCGCAAGTCCGTTGACCGTCAGCACATCATTTCCGCTCAGGATATTCGGCTCCAGGCGGATGTCCATCGCATCGTTGACCTCCGACGGCTTTTCCAGGACCTCGATCTTATCGAGCATTTTCTCGCGGCTCTCCGCCCGCTTGATGGACTTCTCCCGGTTGAAGGACTTCAACTTCTCGATGACCGCTTCCTGATGTTTGATCTCCTGCTGCTGGTTTAAGTACGCCTTCATCTGGATCGCACGCATCTGCGCCCGCTTCTCACTGTAGGCCGTATAGTTTCCGGAGTACACGATCGCATGTCCGTTGTCCAGCTCGATGACCTTTGTTACGATCTTATCGAGGAAATACCGGTCATGGGCAACGATCAGGACCGCACCGCGGTAATTTAAGAGATATGTCTCCAGCCATGCGATGGAGGACATATCCAGATGGTTCGTCGGCTCATCGAGGAGAATGATGTCAGGGTTTGTGAGAAGAAGTTTACCCAGAGAAACTCTTGTCTTCTGTCCGCCGGACAGTGTGGAGATCTGTTTAGAAAACTCTTCCTCCGTAAATCCGAGTCCCTTTAAGACTCCGACGATCTCACTCTTCCAGGCATAGCCGTTGATGAGCTCAAATTCGTGGCTCAAGCGGCTGTACTGGTTCATCATGGTCTCCAGCGCTTCCCCGGAGGCCGTTTTCATGGAATTTTCCAGATCTCTCAGCCGGTTTTCCATCTCGATGACCGACTTTTTCGCATCGAGCATCTCCTCATAGATCGTCCGGTGGCTTAAAAGATCCTGATTCTGTGCCAGATACCCCAGTGTCTTTCCGCTTCCCAGCACGACCTCGCCGGAATCCGGTGCCAGTTCGCCCACGATGATCTTTAACAATGTTGATTTTCCGGCGCCGTTGATGCCGACGATCGCCGCTTTTTCATGATCTTCAATATGAAAGGAAGCGTTCTTGATAATATCGTCGCTTCCGAACGATTTGCAGATATTGCTGCAGGATAATATCATAAAATCCTCCTGTTTCTTGTTGTACCGCCGCTATTTCCTTCGTTCATACGGCTTCTGTATTTTTCCAGACGACGTTTTTCTTCCTCGCACAACAGTTCCGCGATTCACCATCATGCATAAAAATCCGCCGTTAATCTTTTCATTGTTGTCCTGAAAAAAGGATTACTCTTTTTCACAGAATTTCTGCCTTTTCTCAACTTCTGCATTATGCCCAGGGAAAATACGGCCACACTGCCGCAAGAAACATGACCGGCAGCAGGTTCGCCACCTTGATCTTTTTTCCCCAGATCAGGTTCACTCCGACGCAGAAGATCAGGACCGATCCTGTCAGGGACATGTCCGCCAGTCCCTCATCCGTCAGGAACGGCTCGATCACCTTCGCAAGAAGCGTCATCGCCCCCTGGAACATCCCGACCGGGATCGCCGAGAAAATACAGCCTTTTCCCATGGACGCCGTCATGATCACGACGATGATCATGTCGAGAACAGCTTTTGCCGTGAGGATCGAATAGTCGCCGTAAATTCCGTCCCGGATCGATCCGACGACCGCCATCGCTCCGATACAGACGGTCAGGGAAGCCGTCACAAATGCATCCACGAACGCATTGTCGCCGTCACTTTTCGTCTTCTCCTTCAGCCATTCCCCGAACCGTTCCATCTTCGTGTCGAGATCGATCCACTCGCCGAGAAGAGCCCCGACAGCAAAACAGGCGATCATCATCATGGATCCCGATGAAGAAAGCCCGTTTTCCGTCAGTTTTAACATCTGCTCCATACAGCCGGAGACTCCGATAAACAATACGCAGAGCGCCGACGCCATCATCAGGTTGCTCTGATAACGCTCCGTCAGTTTCTTTCCAAATAATAACCCCATCACGCCGCCCGCGACGATCGCAGTGACGTTGATGATCGTTCCAAGTCCGAACATAGTTGTCTCTTTTCTTCTGTCATGATATCACGATCCGCAGTTTTCACACTTTGGGCTGCTTATCCGGCGATCGTGATCCGTATTTGCTGTTTTCCGGAAATCTGCAGGCTTTTTCCCTCTCCTGCGCTCATGATCGCCTGTATACATGCAAATTGAAGTATATCACAAAATCATATTTTCGTCTATCTCCAAGTTTTCCGGTCTCGGCATTCCCCGACATTCTGCCAGACGAATGACACCGGCAATGGAAAGGCGATTCGTCCCACTTTCCCTGCCTGTTCATAGCAAAATCCGGGTTTCCACCTGCTATTTGAAACGACCTCCGGTCAAGCCCTTATGATTTTATCAAGGTCCTGACACAGAGGTCGTTTTCTGCGTTTATACTGATTTTTTAATCTTCTTTTACCTTTTCTTCCCATCTGGTCCTTCTGTAATACAGGAAGGAAAGGATCGCGCATACGATCCAGCCGACCGGATATCCCATTCCGACCGTATACTCGTTGAATGCGATCTTTGTCACGAAGAAGAGATAGATCTGTCTGCAGACAACGAAGCTGAAGAGCATGATGCACATCGGTCCCTTTGCATCCCCGGATCCTCTCAAGGAACCCGCAAGGATCTGGTTGAAGGAACTGCAGAAGCGGAACGGGACCGTCATCAGGATAAATAAGGTTCCATAGTGCAGCACATCCGGATCCTGATTGAAAAGGGATACCAGGGATCTTGCGGAGAGTGCCATCGCGCCGGAAATGCAGATCAGCACGCCCACGCCCATGAACACTGCCTGTTTGACGCCGTCTCTCGCACGCTCCACGTTCTTTGCGCCGAGATTCTGTCCCACGAACGTTGTCGCAGCCTGTCCCATACTCTGGGCAGGCAGGATTGCGAACTGATCGATCTTTGAATGGCAGCTCCATCCCGCCATGATGACAGAAGAACCAAGTCCATTCACATACGACTGCACAAGCGCGTTGGAAAACGCGGTGAGCCCCTGCTGAACTCCCGCCGGAAGACCGATCCGGAAGATCTCGCCGAGGCAGGATTTATTGATGTGAAGGTCCCGAAGAACAAGGCGATGTGCTTCCTTCGTCCTCATAAGAGTCGAGCACGCAAGAGCAGCGGAAACTGCCTCGGCGATCACCGTAGCGATCGCGACACCGCTGATCCCCCAGCCAAATTTCGCAACAAAGAGAATATCCAGAGCGATATTCAAGCAGCTGCTGATGATCAGGAAATTTAACGGGCGCTTCGTGTCGCCCACAGCCCTTAAGATCGCACTGCTCATATTGTAAAGAAAGAGGACCGGAACTCCGGCAAAATAGATCTTTAAATACTCTCCCGCCGGTCCGATCACATCATCCGGCGTTGACATCCACTTTAACATCAGCGGGACAACCCAGACCGAGATCAGGGAGACAAAACATCCGACGATCACTGCAAACAGGATCGTCGTCTCGACCGCCTCGTGGAGCTTTTCATGATTCCGGGAACCGAAACACGTGCTGATCACAACTCCGGCACCGATCGAGATCCCATTAAAGAAGTTTACCAGCGTATTGCAGATCGCCGTCGTCGCGCCGACCGCAGCCAGCGCCGATGTTCCGAGATAGTTTCCCACGACAATGCTGTCCACCGTATTATAGAGCTGCTGGAAGATATTCCCCATGATCAGCGGGATTGCAAAAAGAACCAGCTGTTTCCAGATCACGCCCTGTGTCATATCGATATTGCTTTTTCTGCCGGATGTAATTTTTGACATTCTTTTGTCCCTTTCTGCGATCTCATGTGTACGAAATATGTAAAATCTGCCGTCATTCTGTAATATCTATGTAAATCATACGGGATTTTCCGTTAAAAAGCAAGCGGTTCTCCTTTGTTGATCCCACAGGAAATTTTTGTATCCGGCACATGATTTTTTGTACCCCGTTCTTCTGGTCTGCCCGGGCATTCTTTTCGCCTTCAAAAGCTTTCTCCGGCTTTTTCTCTCTTGTTCAAAAGAATGTGCCTCGGCACATTCTCGCGCCGAGCGCGGTCGCTTGCGACAATCTTCATCTTCGCGCGAGTGTGCATCTTAGGCACGTAGTGCCTTTTTGTTTAACAGGAAGTTCCTTCGGAATTTCCTGTTAAACAAGAAAAGGACAGGATCCCTTTTCGGTACCCTGTCCTGTCCTTCCCATCTTTTTATTTTATGGCCGTGATTTCAGGAGTTACTCCCATGTCGGGATGTAAGCTCCCTTGTAAGTGTCCTCGATCACTTTTGCAACTTCCGGTGTACGGAAATAATCGACTACTTTCTTGTAAAGCTCGTTGTCCTTATCAGCTGTTCTTGCAACGATGATGTTGACGTACGGGTTGTCAGATCCCTCTTCCACGCTCTCAAGGAAGATCGCATCTTCCTTCGGGTTTAAACCGTTGTCAACTGCGTGACCGCCGTTGATGACTGCTGCTGCAACGTCCGGAAGAAGGCTTGCTGTATTTGCTGCCTCAACCTCTTTGATGTCAAGGTTTAACGGGTTCTCTGTGATGTCTTTCTTTGTCGGTGTGTAGCCTGCTGCCGGATCAACCTTGATCAGACCTGCGGACTCAAGAAGCTTTAATGCACGGCCGCCGTTTGTAGCGTCATTCGGGATCGCGATGATGTCGCCGTCCTTGATCTCGGATACGTCCTTGATCTTGTTGGAGTAGAGGCCTAACGGAGCCATAATGGTCTCACCGATGATAGAAAGATCATAACCGTTGTTCTTGCAGTCATCCTCAAAGTAAGCGATGTGCTGGAAAGAGTTCAGATCGATCTCACCGTCATTTAATGCACGGTTCGGAAGCGGATAATCCGCAAATTTTACAAGCTCAAGGTCGATATTTTCCTCAGCAAGCTTGTCGATGACCGGCTGCCACTGCTCGTTGTTCTCACCTACAACACCGAGTTTGATGACTGTCTTCTCGCCGGAGGCTGCGGTTGTATCAGCTGCTGCCTCAGAACCGGCTGCGGTTGTATCGGCTGCAGCCGCTGTTGTCTCTGTCTTCTGGCTGCTGCCGCATGCGGTTAAGGATAATGCTAAAACTGCTGCTGCGCCAAGTGCTAAAACTCTTTTCTTCATAATATTTCTCCTCCTGAACTTTCTTTGTCGCTGCCCGTTTTCATCCGCATTCGCTGTGCGGACCGGACAGTTCCTTTTATTGATACGGCCCGGAAACAGTTCCGCTCCGTTTCAAGCAATTTTAATCTGAAACCACCGTTCTAGTGAGTCGTCTTTTTGATCACATAGGAACCGGTACTCTGGATCAGGCTTACCATGATCAGAATGATGATGACGGTTACATAGGTGACATCGGTCTGCCCTCTGGAATGACCGTAACGGATCGCGAAATCGCCGAGTCCGCCGCCGCCGACCGCACCGGCCATCGCGGTAAGGCCGACCAGGCTGATAAATGTGATCTGCATTGCACGGACGATCCCCGGAACACTCTCCTTTAAGTATACCCGGAAGATGATCTCCCACGGGCTGTTTCCCATGCTCTCCGCCGCCTCGATCAGACCGTAGTCAACTTCTGCGAGCGCACTCTCGATCTGTCTCGTAAAGAACGGGACCGTTCCGAAAATAAGCGGTAAGATCGCACCCTTTGTACCGATCGCTGTTCCGACGACCATACGGGTCAGCGGGATCAGCGCTGTCAGAAGAATTACGAACGGGATCGAACGGAAAATGTTGACCAGCTTATCTAAAATATTAAAGATCACCTTGTTTTTCAGGACACCCTTCGGAGCTGTTGCAGTGAGGATGATCCCAAAGAAAAGACCGAACACCATGGAGATCGCACCTGACACGATGACCATGTAGATCGTCTGACCGAAGCTTTCGAGAAGCTCATCCGGCTTTGACATGACATTCGGGATAATCGCATTTAAGAAATCAAGCATTCTCGATCACCTCCACTCCAACGTTCTTCTCCTTCAGATATTCGATCGCGGCTTCGATATTCTCCTTCGTTCCGCTTGCGATCGCCACAGTTCCGCCGATCGGGGCGTCCTGAACGATCTCGATATCAGCGAAGATGATATTCAGATCCACGCTGAATCTCCTGGAAGCTTCGGAGATCAGGGCCTCCGACGTATTCTTCTTAATGTAATTCAGCCGCAGGATCTTTTCACCCGGCTTTAACGCGACAAGCGGTGACTTCTCCTCGACCAGCTTTTCGATCTTCTGAAGGTTGGATGTCGTGCGGATGAAGTCTCTCGTGATCCCCGCCTTCGGTGCTGCGAAGATCGAGTAGACATCGCCTTCCTCCACGACATTACCGTGTTCCATGACGGCTACGCGGTCACAGATCTCTTTGACGACCGCCATCTCATGAGTGATGATCACGATGGTGATGCCGAGCTTTTCATTTAAGTGTTTTAAGAGCTGTAAGATTGCACCCGTCGTCTGCGGATCCAGGGCACTCGTCGCCTCATCGCAGAGGAGGACTTTCGGATCATTCGCAAGCGCTCTCGCGATCGCGACTCTCTGTTTCTGTCCGCCGGAAAGCTGACTCGGATACGCATTCTCTTTTTCTGCGATATCGACAAGCTCTAAAAGCTCCCGCACTTTCGCCTTGATCTGTGCTTTGGAAAGTCCGCTTCCCTTTAACGGGTAAGCGACATTCTCTCCGACTGTTCTGGATCTCATCAGGTTGAAATGCTGGAAGATCATTCCGATCTTCTTTCTCGCTTCCCTGAGTTCTTTCGCCGGAAGATCCGTGAGAACTTTTCCGTCAACCGCGACGGTTCCGCTCGTCGGTCGTTCCAGTAAGTTGATACATCGCACCAGTGTGGATTTTCCGGCACCGGAGAATCCGATGATACCGAAGATCTCACCACTCCTGATATGGAGTGTGACATCAGAGACCGCATGGACTTTTTCCGCACCGGTATCAAACGTCTTTGTAATATGGTCTAACTGAATCAATTTTATCCTCCCATGTACGTGCCAGCCGTACATTTTCTAATCTCTGTGTGTGCTAATAAGATACCACGTTTTAACCTATTCGTCCAATATAGATAAGAAATAAGTTATTATAGGTTTTTTTTATAGCAAAGCCTTTTTTATCAAATATTCCGGCTGTGACATTCATCTGTCTTTGCCAGGTGAACATTCATGGCCGATCGCCACCTTTTTGTGCGCCTTAGGAATTACTCCAAATTTTTCCGACACGCCAAAAGACTGTGCCTCAGCACATTCAGGCACCTCGCGAGGTCAATTCCCGCCACACAAAAAAGTACGGGGCAGCAACCATGTTCGCCGCCCTGTACTTCATGTTCTGATCTATTTCTCTTTTCTTACGCTTCTTCCACAGCCTTCACAGCCTGATCAAGGAAATCTGCCTTCACATACTCGACCGTTCCCTCATCAACAGACTTTGCGATCTCCGGACGGATCGGGATCTGCGCGAGAACCGGAATTCCGTATTCTTTCGCAACTTCCTCGATACGGCTCTCTCCGAATACTGCGATCTTCTTTCCGCAGTCCGGACATTCGAGATAGCTCATATTTTCAACGAGTCCGAGGATCGGAACGTTCATCTTTTTCGCCATGTTGACGGCCTTCTCAACGATCATGGAGACAAGCTCCTGCGGGGATGTCACGATGATGATCCCGTTGACCGGAAGTGACTGGAATACAGTAAGCGGCACATCGCCGGTTCCCGGAGGCATATCAACGAACATGTAGTCGATATCCTGCCAGAGTGTCTCACTCCAGAACTGTTTTACCGCACCGGCGATCACCGGACCACGCCAGATTACCGGATCTGTCTCATTCTCCAGAAGCATGTTGGAGGAGATCACATCGATCCCGGTGGAGGATGTCGCCGGAACAAGAAGTTTTCCGTCCTGTGTCACGGTCACACCGTCATGGATCCCAAACGCATTCGGGATCGACGGTCCCGTTATATCCGCATCGAGGATTCCGACTTTCGCACCTGTCGCGCGCATCCGACATGCCATTAAGGATGTAACTAAAGATTTTCCGACGCCGCCTTTTCCGCTGACTACGCCGATCACTTTTTTTACGGAACTCGCCGGATTTAACTTCTCAAGGAAGCTCTGCGGCTCACTCGTTCTGCTTCCGCAGTTTGCGGAGCAGGTTCCGCAGTTATGGGTACAATTTTCTGCTGTTTCGCTCATTGTTCTCTCACTTTCTCTACTGTTATTCAGGCTTACATTCTGACTTGCATTTTATGTACAGAGCATAACCTGATCGTCCTGTACTGCTCTCCGGATCTTATTCCTTGAGTCCTGTCTCGATCAGATTGCAGACTGCTTCAATGGCCTCTTTCTCGTCCGGTCCGTCACAGTGGACGGTGATCTCATCGCCGCAGCGGATCCCGGATGCCATTACGTTTAATACGCTCTTCGCGTTGATTTCCTTTTCTTTATAAAAAATCATCACTTTAGAATCGAACTTCATGGATGTCTGGCAGAGCAGTCCCGCCGGGCGAAGATGAAGACCGGTCGGGTTTACGACTGTAACTTTTCTTTCTACCATTACCTAATTCCTCCTATTCTGATTGTAAGTTCATAAACGCAAAAACCGCCCCAAATGACCATTCCTCATTTACGACGTTTTTATTCATGACCAGGCAGTTTCATTGTATACTACAATTCCCCTAATGTCAACGGAGCATCCCCCGGAATCGTTTGACATTTTCCCCTCACCGGGCTACAATCAAAACAATATCGTGCACAAGCAACGTGTCCGGCCAGCCTTCACGATCCTGTCCCGACTGGAATGCCGGCACGTCCAGATATCCAACGAGGAGTTTTCCCAATGAAAATACTTGCCCCAGACTTATATAAGATCATCCTGACGAACAAAAACATGAGGACTTCATCCAGAAACCTCTATATTATAAAAGGCAGCGAACGAAGCCTCATGATCGACACCTCCTGGAACGTGCCGGAGTGTCTGTCGGAGATGGAACAAGCCCTGAACGAGCTCTCCATCGACTGCAGGGATCTCGACATCTTCGTGACCCACAATCATGTAGACCACAGCGGCTATGTCTCCTTTTTCACCGACCGCGGCGCCCGGGCGTTCATGAATCCGGTAGAGATCGCAGCCTCTTCCGACCGCTACCATCGTTTTTATGAGGACAATGATATGCGCCGCTCCTACACGGGTGAAGTCGGAGTCACAAAAGAACGGACTCCGGACGCATGGCAGGAGATCAAGGCAGGCGCCGACCAGCTCGCCAAGGATAACAACGTGAATTTCGACTTTCCATTCACGCCCATCGCCCCCGGAGACCGTCTTTCTTACGGCGGTTACGACTTCGAAGTTGTCTCCCTTGCCGGACACACCTCCGGTCAGTGCGGACTTGTTGAACGAAATGCAAAGTTATTCTTCTGCGCCGACCAGGTGATCCTCGGCCTTGTTCCCATCGTCATCACTTCAGGAAAGGATCAGCATCTCCTCACCGAATACTTCGCTTCCCTCAGGGAACTCGCATCTGATTACAGCGGATACCGTTTTCTCCCGGGGCACTACGGTGAATTCACAGAGATCAAAGAAGAGACCGACCGGATCATCGCCGGATACGGGGAGCGCTGCACACAGCTCCGTCAGGCACTTGCAGAGAGTAATCGCCCGATGACTCTCCTGGAACTCGACCAGGCGCTCTACATCCAGCGCATGCAGACTTACCGCTACTCCTTCCTGTTCTCCTATCTCCACACCTGGCCAAAGCTCTTTTCCTGCCTGGACTGGCTTTTCGAGACCGGTGTGATTGATCGCACGGAACAGGACGGAGTTTTGTACTGGTCTCTCCGGTGACACCTATTCGCTGCGCCCGGTCCTCTCCTCCGCCTCTCTCTTCGAGAACACGCACCCGCAGTAATTCTGCCGGTACAGCGCGTGTTCTCTGGAGAGCTCCGTGGATCGCTTATATCCATTTTTCTTCTTGAAATCCGACGGCAGAAATTCAACGCCGTACTCTTTTCCCATCTCTTCCCCGATCCGGTTCAGCCGCTCCGCATCTTTTAACGGGCTGATCGTGAGTGTCGTTGTAAAGAAATCGAACCCGCCGGCTTTTGCCTCCCTCGCAGCCTCGGAAAGGCGGAGTTTAAAGCATTCCGTACACCGTGCGCCGCCTTCCGGCTCCTGTTCCAGGCCTTTTGCCGCCGCGTAGAAATCGTCCGGCACATACGTTCCCGCCACGAAATGGATCGGATGGCGGTCCGCCTCGTTTTCCCACTCTCCGTTGAATTCCCGGATCAGGCGCTCCTGCTCCGAAGTCCGTTCCTCGTACTCAGAAGGCGGATAGATATTCGGATTATAATAAAAGACCGTGATCTCAAAATACCGGGAGAGGTATTCCAGGACATAACTGCTGCAAGGTGCACAGCAGCTATGGAGAAACAGCGTCGGCACCCCTCCCCCGCTCTGAAGTTCCTCCAGTTTTTTTTCTAATTCTTTCTGATAATTTCGTTTATTCATAAATTCTCCAATGATAACAAGCGAAAACACGCTTCGCGAGTTTCCCCTTGTTATCGTGACAGTCGCCAAAGTCTTGCGCAAGCACAGACTTTGGCTCGTTGTTCGCGTAAATAAAGGAAGAGAAAAAAGGCAGCCGGATCTTCTCCTGCTGCCTGTATCTCTTTTTCGGATCCACCAGACACATCCGCACCTGTGATCCGCTTTCATCTTTTTTGAAACGAGTTTCTACAGGAAATCCCTGATCCGTTTGCTGCGGACCGGATTTCTGAGTTTCCGGAGCGCCTTCGCCTCGATCTGGCGAATACGTTCTCTCGTTACGTTGAACTCTTTTCCTACCTCTTCAAGTGTTCTCGGATGTCCGTCCTCAAGACCAAATCGAAGCACGATGACCTGACGCTCTCTCTCTTTGAGATCGCCTAATAATGCATCGATGTGCTCTCTCAGCATTACAGACTCTACATTTCCCTCCGGGGTAACCGCGTTGCTGTCCGCAACGAAATCGCCCAGGTTGGAGTCATCCTCCTCACCGATCGGAGTCTCCAGGGATGCAGGTTCTCTCGCGATCTGCATGATCTCCATGACCTTGTCCTCTGACATATCAAGCGCTTCCGCAAGCTCTGTCACGGACGGCTCATAGCCAAGTTCCAGGGTCAGCTTTCTCTGCATCTTTGACATCTTGTTGATCGTCTCTACCATATGAACCGGAACACGGATCGTTCTCGCCTGATCTGCAAGCGCTCTCGTCACGGACTGACGGATCCACCAGGTTGCATATGTACTTAACTTATATCCTTTTGTATAGTCGAACTTCTCAACGCCCTTAATAAGACCAAGGTTTCCTTCCTGAACAAGATCCAGGAAACTCATTCCACGTCCTGTATAACGCTTTGCGATACTTACAACAAGACGCAGGTTTGCCTCGATCAGGCGCTCTTTCGCAGACTCATCTCCCTCTGCCTTTCTCTTCGCGAGACGAAGCTCCTCATCCGCGGAAAGAAGCGGCACAGTACCGATCTCCTTTAAATACATGCGGACCGGATCTTCTGTTCCGATACCTTCCAGAAGGTCGATGGCGTCTAAGTCAATGTCCTCTCCGTCCTTGTCTTCACGGTAGTCATCATCCAGATCGTCCAGAAGCATGGAATCATCCGCAAGCATTGCGTCATCGATTACCGGCACAACATCAATATTGTTATGCTCCAGGTAATTATAAATTTCGTCCATCTGCTCCGGTCCGAGGTTATCTCCGGCAAAAAAGTCGTTGATCTCCGTCGCGTCAAGGGCATTCTGTTTTGACTTGCCGAGTGCGACAAGTTTCTTAAGTTTGTCTAAAAATACTTCTTTTTCCACTGAATAACGTCCTTTCAGGTTGGGGCTTGCTCAAACTGCTCCACGATAGTTCATTATATACCATCCAGCGACATTTTTCAACTTTTTTCCTTGAATTTTTCACTGATTTTTAGCATATTCGAAACATCTCATGCCGCTTTGCGGTCAGTCTTCCGTCTTCTCTTCCTTTTTTTCCGGTTCCGGGCTGCAGCTCAGAGTGACTGCTTCCTTCACATTCTCGATCTTCGCCTCTTTTACCGCCCCGCCGAACTCACCGTCGAGGACCCACGGGACATCCTCATCTGCAGTCACCGTGAATTTTGATGACTTGAACCGGATCATATCCTTATTTTCCTGTTCCGGGAACAGAAGGAGTCCGCTTAAGATGTTTGGAAGGTCCACCGGTGACTTCGGCGTCCGGATAAACAAGCCCTCAAACAGACCGTCATGGAACGAAACATCCTTCGGAGCGAGTCCGCTGAATCCGCCGACACTCGTGGTATTTGTCACCATTCCGAAGATAAATTCCCCGTCTGCCTCGCCGTCATCCCATGCAATATGCATTTTATAAGATTTCAGCTTTCCCAGCGCCTTGATTGATTCCAGGATATACGCCTGATGTCCGAGAACATTTTTGACATCCTGCGGAGTGCTGTAGGAAACCTCTGTAAACGCTCCGAACGCTGCGATATACACAAAATACCTCTGATCCCCGAATTTTCCGATATCGACACCGTAGGATTTACCGCTCACCACATCCCGCGCTGCCTCCGTGAGGTTTGCAGGGATCTTTAAACTTCTTGCAAAATCGTTCGTGGAACCGGACGGAAGATACCCGATCTCCGGTCGTTTTTTTAACTTCATGATGCCGGAGATCACGCTGTTTAATGTGCCGTCCCCGCCGCTGCAGACAAAAAGCTCCACCTCACTGCCATACTCCTCAGCGATCTTTGCCGCATCTCCCGGCTCCTGGGTCACATAAACGGACGGCAGATAACCTGCCCTGCAGAAGATCCCGAGGATATCGGATAACTGATTTTTAATGGCTTCCTTCCCTGAACGGGGATTAAAAAGAAATATCATTTTTTTCATCATGATCACGCTCCATACTTTCAACTAGCTCTCGCAGCTGTCCATTGTCTGCGCAGCTGCAATCTTTCTATAAGCCGCAAACGCATTCGGGATCGGATACTTTTCCTTCAGCTCTTCCCGATCTGCAAACAGCAGTCCCGGAATTTCTTCTGTTACACGGATCAGATATCCGCTCATATGCCATTCCACATGGCTGAAAATATGCTTTGCCGTCGGGAGTTCTTTCTCGATCACAGCTCTGCATTTCATCTGTTCCAGCACTTCTTTCCCGGAAAGTTTTCCCTCCAGGTTCGGAAACTCATAGAGGGATGCCAGAAGCCCTGTGTCATCCCGCTTTCTAATGGCTATTTTATCCCCGCATTCCACTAATAATACGGTCTTTTCCTCTATTTTCCTTTTCTTTTTCGGTGTTTTCACCGGGATCTCTGCGGTCAGATCCTTTTTTCTCGCCTCACAGACGGTATAGAACGGGCATGGTGCTCCGCAGAGCGGCGCTCCGTTCGGCACACAGACGATCGCTCCCGTCTCGATGAGAGCCTGGTTGAAGTCCCCGGCTTCTCCTTCTTTTAAAGTTTTCAGGGTCTCCTCCACCGCCAGTTCCATCTTCTTTTTCACTGCCTGCTTTAAGATATCCTCATAGCTTCCCGCCACTCTTGACAGGACCCGCATAACATTTCCGTCAACTGCAGGGACAGGAATACCAAACGCGATGGAGCCGATCGCTCCCGCCGTGTAACTTCCGATCCCGGGAAGTGAGAGAAGCGCCGCGTGGTCTGCCGGAAGCGCTCCTCCGTATTCGGAGACGATGATCTCTGCCGCTTTTTTCAGATTTCTCGCTCTGCTGTAATAGCCAAGACCTTCCCAGCACTTAAAAAGTTCCTCTTCCTCACAATCCGCCAGCGCCTGCACGGTCGGAAAGTGTTCCATGAAGCGGGCAAAGTACGGTTTTACTGCCTCGACTCTCGTCTGCTGCAGCATAATCTCCGAGATCCAGATCCGGTAGGCATCCCGGTTCTCACGCCACGGGAGATCTCTCCTGTTTTCCCGATACCACGAAAGGAGCGGTCCTCTCGCGGCATCCAGACGCTCCGTCAGGGTGAGGTTCTTCCCATCCGGAAAGATTTTCTGGAGGCCGGAATAGAGATCCGCCCCCGAAACATTCATTTCATCCTTATACATATCCATAGACTCCGCGGACTGAAACTTCCCCGGAGATAATCTCCTTTAACGTGCCGTCAGCGAGACGTACAAGCAATGCGCCTTCCTTGTTGATCCCCTCGGAAACGCCGCGGAACTCGCCCGCCGGGTCCAGGACGCACACCTCATTGCCGAGATTTACGAGATTCGCATTGTACTCCTCGATGAGTCCCGACATATCCTGAGTCTTGATAAACGTGTCATAGTATCCCTCAAAGGCCTCCATGATCGCTGCGATGATCTCGCTTCTCTTCTGGATCTTTCCGCTCTCTATGTAGAGGGAGGTTGCGGTAGCCTTAATGTCGTCCGGGAAATCCTTCTGGTTTACGTTAATGCCGATTCCCGGGATCACATACTGGATCTCCATGAGTTCCGTGCTCATCTCCGTCAGGATCCCGCAGATCTTCTTCTTATTCAATACAAGATCGTTCGGCCATTTGATCTCCGATTTCAGTCCCGTCGATATTTCAATTCCCTTTTTCGCCGCAAGAGCCATGACCAGCGTCAGCATCGACGCAGCCAGCGGATCGATCTGAGGTCTCAACAGCATGCTCATCCAGATCCCGACTCCCGCAGGGGATGTCCAGACACGGCCCCGTCTTCCCTTTCCGCCAAGCTGCTGTTCCGCAACTGCCAGAGTCCCGTGGGGCGCGCCCTGTTCCGCAAGGCTCCGGATCTCGTTGTTTGTGGAGACTGTCTCCTCAAAGAATACGACATTCGCTCCTGCCCACTTCGTATGGATCGTACTTTCCAACTCTTCCTTCGAGAGCACATCCGCAGATCCTTTCAGAATATATCCTTTATTCCGGACCGCTTCGATCTCATAGCCCTCTTCTTTCAGCTGATTGATCACCTTCCAGATTGCTGTCCTCGATACACCGAACTTCTCACAGAGTTCCTGTCCGGAAATATAGCCGTCTGTCTCTTTTAATAATTTCAGGATTTCTCCCTTCATCTCATTACCTCCAACAGTTCCTACCAAATGCTAACCGCGCTTAAGATCGTGAAGATCAGCAGGACCGTTCCGAATCCCATCTGGAACACCGCCGCAGTTCTTCTCCGCCGCTCCCGCTTTGTCCGGGAGAGCCAGTATTTTCCTGTGGCGAGATTTAAAGCCGCCGCCAGGAAAAAGATCACCGGAAAGAGGAACATGTACCTCTCCGTGTCAAGAAACGAAATGACGGACATGACCACCACGGCGATCCCGATGATGATATGCATGGCATCAAGCGCCATGGATTCGCTCCTGACCTTTCTTCTTTTATTGTTTTCCGCCATATTTCAGCGTTCTCCTCATATCTCTATCCTACCGTCAGCTTATCCGAAAGCAGTTCATGGATCTTCCCAACGATCTCATCCGGCGTGTATACACGGTAGACTTCCAACTGCATCTTTTTTGCAAACAGCTCAAGGACCGCACCGTAAAGATCCCTGTAGTCCCACTCGGTGCAAAGCCTCAGCTTCTTTGCGAGAAACGGAAAGATCTTTTCCGTGTAGACACGGTAACCCGTGAGCTTCGCGAATTCGTCCTCTTTCACATACGGTCTCAGCCAGATCTTAAACAGGTCAAGCTCCGACATGATCCTGCCAAAATAATACGCCTCGGAATATGGCATGTCAAGATAATATTTCCGCCCACAGAGTCCGTAAAGAAATCTCAGCCCGTCGAAATAGCCGAGCTTCATGTTTTTCTTCGTCCTTGCGCTGTCAAACTCCAGGATCCCGCCAAGATTTCTCCCCGGTGCGATCTCATGGATCGTTACGTCCGCCGGGATATCCATAAACTTTCTCCGGTCCACGCCGATCCCGTAAAGGCGGATCACGATGATATCTTTGTACCCCCGGTCCGTCAGAAGATCGACCGGGACATTGTTGACACTGCCGCCGTCCAGATACGTCTTTCCGCCGATCTTTTCCTGCTTAAAGCCCGGAAAGTAAGCGCTGGCCATCATCATGTCCTTCATGGTCCCCGGCGGCGCTTCCTTCACATCAAAGTCCTCTTCCTTCCGGTCCGTGACTGAAAATGACGCGGCACAGAAATCACGTGGTGAGCGCCTGATCCGCTCCTCATCCACCGTCTCTTCCAGAAGTTTTTTGAGTGGGGCGATATCAAGCCCCCTGTCTGAAAACAGCCGTTTGAATTCTGCCGCCGCGTCGGTCATTTTCATGGATCGAACGCCGAATTTCTTTAGTTTTGCGATCATGGGATCATCCACCCGGAATACCGTGGAGTAGGTCATATTCCCCCAGATCTCCTCCGCTTTTTCCAGGTCATCCATACAGATCAGTGCGCCGTTCAACGCCCCTACTGACGTTCCCGCGACTCCCCTGATCTTCACGCCGGCTTCCCGGAGCGCTTTCCAGACGCCGATCTGGTACGCACCCCGGGCTCCGCCGCCCTCTAAGACGATCCCATATTCTTTTTCAAGATCAATTCTCAGTTTCACTCTTCTTTGCAATCTCCGTTACACTTGTCACAAGGCCGGCCAGGGACTGGATTTCGGACGGAATAATGATCTTTGTCGCCTTTCCGTCCGCCGCCTTTGCGAATGCCTCAAGACTCTTGAGCTGTAAAACTGCCTGGTCCGCTCCTGCTTCCTTGATCATGCGGATACCGTCGGCATTCGCCTGCTGGATCTTTAAGATCGCCTCCGCCTGACCTTCCGCCTCGCGGATCCGTTTTTCCTTCTCCGCCTCAGCGTGGAGGATCGCTGCCTGCTTATCCGCCTCCGCATCGAGGATCGCGGACTGTTTCTTACCTTCCGCAACGAGGATCGTGGACTTCTTCTCACCTTCCGCACGGAGGATCGCCTCACGGCGCTCACGCTCCGCCTTCATCTGTTTCTCCATCGCATCCTGGATCGCTGCCGGAGGGATAATGTTCTTTAACTCCACACGGTTGACCTTGATGCCCCACGGGTCCGTCGCAACGTCCAGTGCCGAACGCATCTTTGTGTTGATCGTCTCACGGGAAGTCAGGGTCTGATCGAGTTCCAGGTCACCGATGATGTTCCGGAGTGTGGTTGCTGTCAGGTTCTCGATCGCCATGATCGGATTCTCAACGCCGTAAGCGTAGAGCTTCGGATCCGTGATCTGGAAGAACACGACCGTGTCGATCTTCATGGTAACGTTATCCTTTGTGATCACCGGCTGCGGTGCAAAGTCAACGACCTGCTCTTTTAAGAGAACCCGTTTTGCCACGCGGTCGATAAACGGCATTTTGAAATGGACACCCACGTTCCATGTCTCAAGATACGCGCCGAGTCTCTCCACTACCATCGCCTGTGCCTGCGGCACGATGCGGATACAGGAGACGAAGATCAGCAGAATGATGAAGATCAGTACTAATACTAATAATGCCGGCATATTCATTCCTCCTTTTTTTCATTGGGGGATCATCATGATCCCTTTTTTATCCCAGAACGCCCGGATATCACCGACCGTTCTGATGTTTTCCGGGTCGATAACCGTTCAGCATCCTCACAGTTACCTGGGTCATTCTTATTTTTCCGTATCGGGGATCGGCTCCACGATAAGTTTTACGCCCCGGACCTCTTTGATCCGGACATGAGTCCCGACCTGGATCGTCACCGCGTCATCCGCGGATCTCGCCGTCCACTCCTGTCCGTCTATCACGGCGGCTCCGGACGGATCATTATTGTCGATCTTTGCGATCACTTTCGCTCTCCGCCCGATCAGCCCGTTTACGTTCGTCTTCACGGTCTCCCGGTTGACAAACCGCATAGCGAGCGGTCTCGTAAAGAGCAGAAGGATAAACGATACGATCAGGAACACCACAAGCTGTACCTGCACGGAAACACCCAGCACCGCGGCTAAAAATGCGGTCACCGCACCTCCCGCAAACCAGATCGTCGTGAGCGCCATCGTTGCCGCCTCAATTCCGATCAGGATTACAAAAGCTGCCATCCATCCGATCATATCCATAAAATCACTCCTTTTACGCGCGCCGCTGTCTTGCCGTCTCAAACATCAGGATCGACGCCGCGATCGCGGCATTCAATGACTCCACTTTTCCGGCCATGGGGATCTTTACCCAGGTATCCGCCATGGACGAAAGTTTTTCTGTCAGTCCGTTTCCCTCATTTCCGATCAGGAATGCCGTATTACCAGTATAGTCTTCCTGCTCGTAATTATTCTTCCCGGCGAGATGCGCCGCGAATACCCGGATCCCCCGCGCCTTCAGATCCAGCACAGTCTGCTCCAGATCATCCGTATAGAAGAACGGAACGCGGAAGACCGATCCCATCGTGGAGCGGATCACCTTCGGATTATAGATATCCACAGTATCGCGGCTCATGATGAGTCCCGTGATCCCCGCTCCCTCTCCGGCTCTTAAGATCGTACCGAGATTTCCCGGATCCTGGAGATTTTCCAGGACCATCAGGTGGGCCGGACGGTCGCTCTTTAAGATCTCGTCCATCCCGTAGGAGAACTGTCTGACAAGTGCCAGCACTCCCTGGGGCGTCTGGGTATCAGACATCGCAGCGAACACCTGGTCACTGACCAGCTCATATCCCGGATATTCCGCAAGGAACGCGGCATTTGCCGGATCTTTCGCGAAAGTTTCAGAAACATAGACACTTTTCACCTGGTCTTTCGGGAGCTCCGCGGCCATCCGCACACCTTCCACAACGAAAAGTCCCTGCTCATTCCTCGCTCTCGCCTTCTTTTTTAACTCAATGACCGCCTTTACCTGGTCATTTTTTGTGCTTGTGATCATTTTCCTGCCTCCGGATCAAGTTTCTCCACTTCCTCCATCCAGATCCGTCTCGCAGCGTCACTCGGCATTCTCAGATCGCCTCTCGGGGAGACAGCCACGGAACCGACCTTCGGGCCGTCCGGCAGGCAGGAGCGCTTAAACTGCTGTGCAAAGAACCGGCGGTAGAAGGTATTTATCCACTTGTAGATCACCTTGTCCTCGTAAACTCCCGCAAATGCGATCTTTGCAAGGCGGTAGATCTTCGCCGGATGATAGCCGTAGCGGAGAATATAGTAGAGGAAGAAGTCGTGGAGCTCGTAAGGTCCCACAAGGTCCTCCGTCTTCTGGGAGATTTTTCCATCCTCCGGCGGCAGGAGCTCCGGGCTTACCGGTGTGTCGAGAACGTCATAGAGAACATCCGCAAGTGCCTTGTCACCGCAAGTATCCGCGTAGTAGCTGACCAGATGGCGCACCAGAGTCTTCGGGACAGAGGCATTCACTCCGTACATGGACATGTGATCACCGTTGTAGGTCGCCCAGCCGAGCGCCAGCTCGGACATATCTCCTGTTCCGATGACCATGCCGTTTGTCTTGTTCGCGAGGTCCATGAGGATCAGGGTGCGGTATCTTGCCTGTCCGTTCTCATAGGTCACATCGTGGATCGCCGGATCATGTCCGATATCCTCAAAGTGGATGGAGACCGCTTTCCGGATGTTTACTTCTTTTAATGTCGCACCTAACTTCTTTGTAAGTGTGACCGCATTGTTGTAGGTGCGGTCTGTTGTTCCGAAGCACGGCATCGTGACGGAGAGGATGTTCTCTCTCGGGATCCCCAGCATGTCGAACGCTCTCGCTGTGACGAGAAGAGCGAGTGTAGAGTCAAGTCCGCCGGAAATTCCGACCACCGCACTCTTCGCGCCGGTATGGGCAAGACGTTTCTTTAAGCCCATCGCCTGGATCGTCAGGATCTCCTCGCACCGTGCTGTTCTCTCCCGCTCATCCGACGGAACGAACGGAGCCGGATCGATATAGCGATTTAACGTGAGGTCTGTCCGTTCCAGGGTAAAGTCCATATAATCATATCCATCCGCCTCAGTTCCCGGCTGGCAGGTCGTCATTCTTCTTCTCTCGTTTTTCAGTCTGACAAGGTCGATATCCGCCGTGATCATTCCGTTTTTGAAGCGCTCGGACTCCGTGAGGATATTTCCGTTTTCTGCGATAATGTCATGTCCTCCGAATACAAGATCCTGGGTGGACTCACCCTCCCCTGCGTTCGCGTAAATATACGCGCAGACAAGGCGGGCAGACTGTCCTGCGATCAGCATCTCACGGTATCCGGCCTTTCCGGTCGTCTCGTCGCTTGCAGAGCAGTTTGCGATCACGGTCGCTCCCGCTTTTGCGTGGGAAACACTCGGCGGATCCATCGTCCAGACATCCTCACAGAGCTCCGCGGCAACCACGAGTTCCGGGATATTTGTACAGCGGAACAGCACCTTGCTTCCAAACGGGATCAGGCGCTCTCCCCACTCTACCACATCCGGTTTTACCGGCCCCGGATTGAAATGGCGGAGCTCGTAGAATTCAGAATAGTTCGGGAGATGTCTCTTCGGAACGAGACCTAAAAGCTCACCGCTCTTGATGACAGCCGCCACATTGTAGAGCTTTCCGTCCTTCATCCACGGAAGTCCGATGAAGGTCAGCATGTCCATATCTTTTGAGGCATCCAGGAGCCATAAAAGTTCTTCCTTTGCCTGGTCGATCAGCGTATCCTGCAAAAACAGGTCACTGCATGTATATCCGGTAAGGCCGAGTTCCGGGAATACGAGGATTTTCACGTCCCTGGCCGCCGCTTCCTGCATCATCTTCCAGGTCTGTTCCCGGTTAAATACCGGATCCGCAACCTTTAAATCTGGGGTGGCCGCCGCCACCCGGATAAATCCGTCTTTCATCTCTTTTCTCCTTATACAACGATTCAGTCATAGACGGCCTTCTCCCTATTCTGAAAATTTCCGCATGGCTGAATGATCATTTTTTGTTACGCGCAAAAATCCATTCCAGATCGGCTGCGCCGATGGGAGTTTTTCCTTCAAGCCGATATTTTCTTACGGTCAGCGCAGTAAATGCGCAGACCTACCGGGCAGTTATTTTTATTATACACTTTTTCTCTGAAAAGAGCTATTCTTTTCGCCCGTTTTATATATATTTCATCTTTATATTATTTTTGAAAAGGCGAAAGGCTGTGCTCCCCCACTGAGCACAGCCTTTCATTCACGTACAATTTCCTTGCATTATACAGTTCCTCGAAATTGATACCCCTTCAATTTCAATGCTTATGCAGTATAGCAAAATATTGTGGGAAATGCTATGGTAAATATAGTTAAATTTGCACAATTTTATTGTGTATATTTACTATCTTCTGCACAAATGTCCGCGCTGGAAATGCAATTCCTTTGTTTTTACAAAAAAACAATCCTGTCTGTCGTGATTCTGCCGGATGAAATCCGCATTTTGTATACAGTACGCATTTTTTCATTCTGAATATCCTGCCGGTATAATTTCCTGTTTCCATGAAATACTATCTGGGACATCCGGATCATGTATTTCAATCACTCACGAAAGGACAGGCGATCCATGAATATTTCATCAGACCTCGACCGGAATCTCTCCCATTTTCACGAACTTCTCGATGTTCAGAAAAATTTCGATATCGTATATCACACACTCACCATCGGCGGCAGGGATGCCTGCCTGTACTTTGTGGACGGGTTCACAAAAGACGAGATTCTTCTGCGGCTGATGCAGGATTTCGCCTCCGTAAAAGCGGACGCATTTCCGGAGTCCGCCCATGATTTTGCCAGGCAGTACGTCCACTACGGCGAGACCAGCGTCGAGACCGATGACCAGAATATCTTTATCCAGCTCCTCTCCGGTCTCTCCTGTCTCCTGATCGACGGATACGACCGGGCGATCCTCATCGACTGCCGGACTTATCCCGCCCGCAGCGTCTCAGAACCGGAAAAAGACAAGGTGCTCCGCGGGTCCCGTGACGGCTTTGTGGAGACCCTGATCTTCAACACCGTCCTGATCCGCCGCAGGATCCGGGACATCAATTTCACGGTGGAGATCATGCAGACCGGTGAGAGTTCCCACACGGACATTGCGATCTGCTATATGAAGCGACGGGTAGATGAGGACCTTCTGAAAAAGATCAAAGGGCGGATCGAGGATCTCCATGTGGACGCCCTCACCATGAACCAGGAGAGTCTTGCGGAGTGCATTTTTCCCCACAAATGGTTCAACCCGTTCCCAAAATTCCGTTTTTCCGAGCGGCCGGACACAGCGGCGGCCTCCATTCTTGAGGGAAATATCGTGATCCTTGTGGACAACTCCCCCGCCTGCATGATCCTGCCGTCCTCAGTCTTCGACATCATTGAGGAGGCAGATGACTACTATTTCCCGCCGGTGACCGGGACCTACCTGCGGCTCTCCAGAATGACCGTCTCCTTCCTCACCCTGTTCCTCACCCCTGTCTGGCTCCTCTTTATGCAGAATCAGGAGTGGATCCCGGGCTGGCTGGAGTTTATCAAACTTGCGGACGATATGTATGTGCCGCTGATCTTCCAGCTTCTGATCCTGGAATTCGCGATCGACGGCCTGCGCCTCGCAGCCGTCAACACGCCGAGCATGCTGACGACCCCGTTAAGCGTCATCGCCGGGATCGTTCTCGGCGAATACTCCGTAAAATCCGGCTGGTTTAATTCGGAAACCATGCTCTACATGGCGTTTGTCACCATCGCCAATTACTCTCAGGCAAGCTTCGAGATGGGTTACGCGTTAAAATTCATGCGGGTGATCCTGCTGATCCTGACCTCCCTTTTGAACGTCTGGGGGTTCGTCCTCGGGACCGCCATCGCCGTCTGCTCCATCGTATTCAACCGGACGATCGCAGGAAAGAGCTACATCTATCCTCTGATCCCGTTTTCCTGGTCAGAGGTCAAAAAACGGTTTCTGCGCGGACGGCTTCCGCACACGGAGAAACGTCAAAACTAAATTTGAATCCGGCTTCTTTCCTCTACAGGCTCACACCGCAAATATCCCTTTCTCAGGAATATATAACGGTTTTATCAGATCTTTAACGACCACTTGCTGAGATCCCAGACCTTCGATACCAGTCCGTCATAGAACTCTGGCTCGTGGCAGATGAGAAGGACCGCACCTTTGTACTCCTGAAGCGCTCTCTTTAACTCATCCTTCGCATCCACATCGAGATGGTTCGTCGGCTCGTCGAGGAGCAGCACGTTTGTCTCCCGGTTCATGAGCTTGCAGAGGCGGACCTTCGCCTGCTCACCACCGGAGAGGACGCGGACCTGGCTCTCGATGTTCTTCGTTGTAAGGCCGCACTTTGCGAGAGCGGAGCGGACCTCATACTGGGTGTAGGACGGGAATTCCTTCCAGATCTCCTCAATGCAGGTCGTCGTGTTGCCCGGCGCCATCTCCTGTTCAAAGTAGCCTGGGAACTGGTAATCGCCGACCTCCACAGTTCCGGAGATCGCCGGGATCAGTCCCTGGATGCTCTTTAAGAACGTGGTCTTTCCGATTCCGTTCGCCCCGATGACCGCGATCTTCTCGCCGCGCTCCATCAGGAAATTGAGCGGTTTGGAGAGCGGCTCATCGTATCCGATCACGAGATCCTTCGTCTCAAAGATCAGCTTTCCGGTCGCTCTCGCATTTAAGAAGTGGAACTCCGGCTTCGGTTTCTCCTTCGCAAGCTCGATGACTTCCATCTTATCAAGTTTCTTCTGTCTCGACATCGCCATATTTCTCGTCGCCACGCGGGCCTTATTTCTCGCAACAAAGTCCTGGAGCTTTGCGATCTCCGCCTGCTGCCGGTTGTAAGCCGCCTCTAACTGGCTCTTTTTCATCTCGTAGACTTCCATGAACCGGTCATAGTCACCCACATAACGGTCAAGTCTCTGGTTCTCCATATGATAGATCAGGTTTACCACGCTGTTTAAGAACGGGATATCATGGGAGATCAGGATAAAGGCATTTTCATAGTCCTGGAGATACCGTTTCAGCCACTCGATATGCTGCACATCCAGATAATTTGTCGGCTCGTCGAGGAGCAGGATATCCGGCTTTTCAAGGAGAAGTTTTCCGAGAAGGACCTTTGTTCTCTGCCCTCCGGAGAGCTCGTCGACATCCTTGTCAAGTCCTATCTCATCGAGACCGAAGGCGCGTCCGATCTCCTCCACTTTGGAGTCGATAATATAGAAATCATGCGCCATCAGAAGGTCCTGGATCGTTCCGAGTTCCTCCATCATGGCGTTCATCTCGTCCTCAGAAGCATCCCCCATCTTCGCACAGATGTCATTCATCTTCTCTTCCATCTCAAAAAGGAAGGAGAATGCGCTCTTTAATACGTCGCGGATCGTCATCCCCTTTTCCAGCACCGTGTGCTGGTCCAGATAACCGACGCGGACGTTCTTTGACCACTCGACCTTTCCTTCGTCCGGCATCATCTTTCCGGTAATGATATTCATAAATGTGGACTTTCCCTCACCGTTTGCTCCGATGAGACCGATATGTTCCCCCTTTAACAGGCGGAAAGAAACGTCCGTAAAGATAGCCCGGTCTCCGAAACCATGGCTTAAGTGTTCTACATTTAAAATACTCATAAAACTTCTTACTATTCCGGCTTCTCCTTGATCTTCAGCCGTTTTCCCTTTCTCCTGGAATTCCAGGTACGTTTTGACCCTGCTATCCGGCAAAAGCATGTACTCCGTCACAGCAGCACATTAATACGGCAGCAAAAAGGCTGTGCCAGACAGCGTTTCCGTCATCTGCACAGCCTTTTTAATATTAAGCATTTATACTCTGCCCGTAACTGTTCAGTTACCTCTGCTCATTATTCGTCTACACTGTAGTTCGGAGCCTCTTTTGTGATGTGGATATCATGCGGATGGCTCTCGCGGAGTGCAGCTGCGGAGATCTTCACGAAATGGCTGTTATCCTGAAGCTCCTTGATATTGTGGGCACCACAGTATCCCATACCGGCACGAAGACCGCCCAGCATCTGGAATACCGTATCCTCAACGAATCCCTTGTAAGCGACACGTCCTTCAACGCCTTCCGGAACAAGCTTCTTCGCGTTCGACTGGAAGTAACGGTCCTTACTGCCGTTCTCCATAGCGGAAATGGATCCCATTCCACGGTAAACTTTATATTTTCTTCCCTGATAAAGTTCGAAGTCTCCCGGGCTCTCATCGCAGCCCGCGAACATGGATCCCATCATGCAGACATTACCGCCGGCAGCCAGTGCCTTTGTAACATCTCCGGAATACTTGATGCCGCCGTCGGCGATGATCGGAATACCGTACTCCTTCGCAACCGCATAGCAGTCCATAACCGCAGTGATCTGCGGAACACCGATACCTGCAACGACACGTGTCGTACAGATCGATCCCGGTCCGATACCAACCTTGACAGCGTCAACGCCGGCTTCAATCAGGGCTCTTGTAGCCTCACCAGTTGCAACATTACCGGCGATTACCTGAAGATCCGGGAATTTCTCCTTGATCATCTTTACGCAGTTGATAACGTTCGCAGAATGTCCGTGTGCAGAGTCGAGAACAACAACATCGACCTTTGCATTTACAAGGGCTTCTGTTCTCTCAAGAACATTTGCTGTGATTCCGATTGCAGCACCGCAGAGAAGTCTTCCGTGATCATCCTTTGCGGAGTTCGGATACTTGATCTGTTTCTCGATATCTTTGATCGTAATGAGTCCTTTTAAGTTAAAGTTTTCATCGACGATCGGAAGCTTCTCGACTCTTGCCTTTGCAAGAATGCGCTTTGCTTCCTCCATAGTTACGCCTTCTTTAGCTGTAACCAGATGCTCGGAAGTCATGCACTCTTTGATCTTCTTGGAATAATCTTCCTCAAATTTCAGATCACGGTTTGTAATGATACCGACGAGCTTTTTACCCTCAGTGATCGGAACACCGGAAATGCGGAATTTCGCCATCAGCTCATCTGCATCTTTTAATGTATGTTCCGGGGACAAATAAAATGGGTCTGTGATAACTCCGTTTTCAGAACGTTTTACCTTATCTACCTCTTCAGCCTGCGCCTCGATCGACATGTTTTTGTGAATGATACCGATTCCGCCCTGTCTCGCCATTGCGATCGCCATGCGGTGCTCGGTTACCGTATCCATGCCGGCACTCATAAATGGAATATTGAGCTTGACTTTCTTTGTCAGGTGTGTTGAAACATCAACCTGATTCGGGATTACTTCAGAATATGCAGGTACGAGGAGCACATCATCAAATGTAATACCTTCACCAATGATCTTACCCATTTTATGGTTCCCTCTCTTTCTTCTGTTTTATTATTTTAAAAAAAATATAACTAAAAACTGTCATTGCGTCAGTTCCAGTTATTATCCTAGAGTATAACAGCTTTGTCGAATTTTAGCAACCGTCAATTCATATAATTTTTTTCACTTTTTTATTATTTTTGCTTATAAATTTCCGAAAATTTTTCAGCCCGGCAGTTCCAGCCTCGCCATACGGAATTACCGGTACTCTTTCAGGATCTCCAGAAACTCAAGATTTTCCTCGTGCGTCCGGACGCAGATCCTGTAAAATCTCGAATCGAGTTCCCTGTAGTTTTTGCAGGACCGGATCAGAATCCCGTGTTCCAGGAAAAACTCGTACAGCCACGATTCCTGCTCCGTCTTAAAATCCTTAAACAGCAGGAAATTCGCCTCCGAATGGAAGACTGTAAATCCCGCCTTTGTGAGTCCGTCCGAAAGAATATTTCTCTCCTTTTCCACCAGCTCCCGCATTTTTTTCAGGAACGGGATCCGCTCATCCGAAAGAGCCGCCAGCCCCGCTTCCTGGGCCGGGATCGATACGCTCCACGGCTGCCAGTTTTCTTCCATCCGCTCGACAAGTCCCGGATCCGTGCAGAATCCATAGCCGATCCGCAGTCCCGCCATCGCGTATGTCTTCGTAAATGCCCTGAGGAGAAATAACGTTCCCCCATTTTCCGGCATTCCTTCCTTCCACGCCAGAAATTCCCGGATACAGCCATCCGCCTTTTCTTCATTTAAGAATTCGATAAAGCATTCATCGATCACGGCAACGATCCCCGCTCTTTTGCAGTAATTGAGAATCTTTAAGAGATCCGCTTTTCTCATCATCGCACCGGTCGGATTTGCCGGTGTACACAAAAAGATCATATCGGGGCGTTCTTTTTTCAGAAATTCCAGATATTCGGAAATGTTCAGAAAAAAGGATTCCGATTCTTTTAAGTAAAAAAAGGAAACTTCCGTCCCACATGCTTTCAATGCGGTCTCATATTCCATAAAAGACGGGGCGGGGATCGCGGCTTTCTTCGGGCATAACGTCTGCACCAGCCGGAATATCAGCTCCGCAGCGCCGTTCCCGAAGATCATCATCTCCCCCGGGATCCCGGTAAGTTCCGACATTCTCGCGCGGAGTGCTCCGCAGGTACTGTCCGGGTATCTGGTGCTGAGTGCGATGCTCTTCATCGCCGCCTCCCACACAAAATTCGGCATCCCCAGTGGATTTACATTGATCGAAAAGTCAAGCTCCACGTTCCGGTTCCGATAAACATCACCGCCGTGTCCGTATTCCATCACTGCTCACCGCCTTTTAACAGCACCGGGATCCCGCAGACAACGCGAAAGACCGTTCCCGCGCGTGCTGCCAGATACTGGCACGCGTCCCCGGTCATCTCACGCCAGAGGCGGTCATCCGCGTCCACCGGGACGATCCCGCAGCCGATCTCATCACAGGTGATGACTGCCGCCGGATTTTTTTCCAGAATTTCATCCAGAAAGCGGTACATGCACGCTTCTGCCCTGTCCCCGCAATTTTCCTCATTTCCAGCCGGAGATTCCGTCCGCAGTCCCGACTCGTCCGGATCCGTGATCATTCTTCTTATATACATATGAAGATTTAAGATCGCCTCCGCGTTGAACGCATCGGCAAATCGCGTTTTTTCTCCGTCCGCCGCACAGATAAAGCGGTCTTCTCTGTTCTCCGCCGCCCTTTTCATGGCAAATTCCGCTTTCCCCTGATGCGCTCCCCCTGTGATCAGCGTGATCCCGTCTGTCATATGCTCCATTTTCTCCTTGTCCTCTCTCTGAGCCGTGTTCTTCTCCGCAGTTTTTATCTTTACCGGAATTCCGCAGAGGACCTCATACACTTCATCGGCCTCCCCGGCCAGCGCAATATTGATCTCTCCCAGAAGGTTCCGGTACTCTTCCGTCTCCTCCGAGTATGCCCCCTGATCTCCGGAGACATCATTTGTCACGATCACGAAAAAGCCGGACTTCTTCCTGACCTTTTCGATCCCGGCAAGGATCCTCTCTTTTGCATGTTCCGCCGGATTCTTCATATCTCCCCGGTACATCTCATTCGCCGCAAGGTTTGAAACGCATTCCAGAAGACAGCGGCTCCCAGCCGGGATCTCCGCCGTTTCAAGATCCACCGGACATTCGATCGTCCTGAAATTCTTCTCCGCCCGCATATTCCGGTGTTTCCGGATCCGCTCCCTGCACTCCTCATCCCAGGCGATCATCGTCGCCAGATACCAGGATGGGCAGGTCTTATTTTCTTCCGCCCGTTCTCTTTTATCCTGTTCAAGGATCAGCGATTCCGCAAATGCCGATTTTCCGCTCGAACTGCCTCCGTTTACAAGAATCATCATAGTCTCTTCTCTCCTATTATCCGTGTACATCACAAGCGCTGCCGCATAGCATCTTTTTACAGCCCGGGATCATACGCCGCCGCCACCGTCACGCCGTCTCCCGCTTCCTTTTTAAATAAGATCCGGCAGTCTCTGACTCCCATCCGGCAGGCTGCCACCGCAGATCTCTCGCAGACATTTCCGGTTCCCGTCGTCTTTTTGACAAATTCCGACTCTGTAAACGTTCCCGGCTGGCTGTTCAGCTCCTCACTGGAAAAGGTGAGAAACGGGACCTGCAGCGTATTTGCAAAATCGATGATCCCCTGTTCCTGCTTTTTGATATCGATACTCGCGACCGCAAAGACACTTCTGAGATCGATCCCGTTCCGCCTCATAGCGTCCTCCACCGTCTCTCGGATCTTCTCCGCGGGAGTTCCCCGTTTGCATCCGATCCCCAGTGCCACACACCTCGGTACGAGGCGCAGGACACGGTCTGACGGGATCCCGTCCTTCTCCCGGTCCGACACCGTGATCCGGATATTCCGTTTACAGAGCCTGTCGCGAAACAGTCCTTCCGGTATTTTTTTCCATCCTGAAAAGCCGAAATCCGAGAACACGCCAACCGGTTCCTCCGCAAGAATATCCGCCGAGATCCTTTTTGCAAGCACCCGGTCTGTGATCACAAGCCCGTGATCCTTTGCAAAGACATCCACTGCGAATTTCCGTTCCACATCCGTCGCCGTCGTGACGACAGGGACCGCCTCGATCCCACCGGCCACAAACTCCGCCAGGCGGTTTGCTCCTCCGACATGACCGGAAAGGAGCGGGATCACGAACGTTCCCGCCTCATCCACGCAGAGAACGGCCGGATCATGGAATTTATCCTGCACGAACGGGGCGATGGCGCGGACAGCGATCCCGCAGGCGCCGACAAAAATAAGCGCATCCGAGCGCTGAAACTCCGCCCCGGTCCACGCGGAAAGTCCGCCCTCCGCGATCGCCTGATAAGGAAGACCGGCATCTTCCTTGGCAAGCCGGAGCGCGTAACGCCCTGCGACCCACAGCGACGTGTCCCATTTTTCCTCATTTCCGCCGGCACTCCCCGTCCCGGCGATCTTTTTCATCGTTTCAAATCCCATTCTCGTAAAGCAGACGAGCGATACCTTCATCATCTTCCATCCTCTCCGGATCAAGTCTCACTTGCATTCAGCCAAACTCTTTCTTCCTCATTATAAAAGAAAACTGCCGGTTGTTCAACGGCAGTTTTCCTGTTACTTTTTGCGGGTAGGAATTTTCGGTCCGAAAATTTCCCTTTTTCTCCTCATCAGATGTGTTCTTCCCCCGCAGACAGCTCTCTTTTCTTTTTTGTCATAAGACCGCCGATCCGTCCGCTCTCCTTTGCAGTGAGTGACCTCCACCCGCCGGCTACAACCTTGTCGGCAAGTCCCAGTTCCTTCGCGATCTCAAATTTCATCCGATCCTCCGGCTTTATATGCTCCGGATCGATCGGTTCCCTTTTCTTTTTAGACAATGGTCCACACTCCTTCCGTAAAGGAAGTATGCCCGGATCCTGTTTTTTTATTCCCTTAGTTTCCGCTCTGGAAGATCACGATCTTCTCTGTCTTTGCGGCATCATCTGCAGATGTCCAGACGAGGATATCGGTTCCCTCTGTGAGATCTTCCTCGGAAACGATATTTTTAGTCAGATACGGAAGAAGTCTTGTCTCAGCCGTGATCGTGTATTCGCTGCCATCCACGGTTGTTAAAACGAACTCTCCGTCTGCACTTCCCTGATCAAGGCTCTGTACCTGGGTATATTTCGGGAACGCCGCGTCCTCCGGAACATCCGTGATGATCATGATCCCGTTCGCGATCGGCGGCAGACTCATTGTCATCGCCGGTCCCACATAAACGTTCACTGCTTTTCCTTCCGTCAGAGTATCTGCTTCAACCGGGTAACCGTTGACGCCGTCGAGAATCTTTGTATCATCAGAGATCGTGATGATCACTTCCTCGGTGGAATCCCCGACCTGGCGGTTCATCGTAAGCTCACCGTTTTCCATGGAAACAACGGTGCCGACAAACGGAGCGTATTCACTCTCTGCCTCCGCTCCTGTGCCCTCCGGGTTTTCGCCGCCTGGAAGCATTGTCGCCTCATTTTCTGTCGTTGCGGAAGTTTCCGTTCCTGCTGGAGTCTCAACGACAACAGCTTTTGTCTCTTCCTTTGTCTGTCCGTCCGCCTTTGCACATCCGGTAATTCCCATGGATGCCATCATCATCGCTGCACATGCCAGCGCAGTCATTTTTTTCATATTCTTCATAATATCAGTTCCTCCTCAAATTTTCCAGATTTCAAAAAAGTTGTCGCAGCTGTTTTCTTTTTTGTAGGCATATCTTAGCATATAATTCTTGAAAATACACTAGGATTTCATTTACAAATCCCTTACGCATTTTTGTAGAAAGGATCCGGATTGCGGCATTTCTGCGGCAATCCGGGCACTTTGGAGTGCGCACCCCGGGCAGGCAGTGCCCTTTTGCTTAACAGGGAGTTCCGTTGAAATTTCCCGTTAAGCCAAAAAAGGGACATCACAACTGTGATGTCCCAAAAAATTCATTTCAGATCAAAGACTTCCGGATTACTCCTCTGTCTGCTCCTGTGCGTTGTCAGCCTCAAGAGCCTTCATGCTTAAGCTGATCTTTCTGTCTGCCTCGTTAAAGTCAACGATCTTTGCAGTGATCTCCTGACCGATGGAAAGTACATCAGCCGGTTTTGCAACGTGCTCTCTGGAGATCTGGGATACGTGAAGCAGAGCATCTACGCCCGGCTCAAGCTCAACGAATGCACCAAAGTCAGTCATACGAGCTACTTTACCGGTAACTACGTTACCTACTGCGTACTTCTCAGCAGCGTTTGCCCACGGATTTGTCTCCGGGAACTTCATGGAAAGGGCAATCTTCTCACCGTTGATGTCTTTGATGAGAGCTGTTACCTTATCGCCAACCTTGAATACTTTCTTCGGGTTCTCGATTCTGCCCCAGGACATCTCGGAGATGTGAAGTAAACCGTCAGCGCCGCCGAGATCGATGAATGCACCGAAATCAGTTACGTTCTTAACAGTTCCTTCTACCTTGTCGCCTACAGCGATCTTCTCGAAGAGAGCTTTCTGCATCTCAGCCTTCTTAGCAACGATAAGCTGCTTGCGGTCACCGATGACTCTTCTTCTTCTCGGATTGAATTCTGTGATCACGAATTCGATCTCTTTATCAGCATATTTGGATAAATCTTTCTCATATACGTCGGATACAAGGCTTGCCGGGATGAAGATTCTTGCTTCGTCCACGATCACGCTTAAACCGCCGTCAAGAACCTGGGAAACCTTTGCAGTAAGAACTTCATGGTTCTCAAATGCTTCCTCAAGTCTCTTATTTCCTCTGTCTGCAGCCAGTCTCTTGTAGGAAAGAGCAACCTGACCTTCACCGTCGTTCACCTTTACGACTTTGGCTTCCATCTCGTCACCAACATGTACAAGATTTCTTAAGTCTACATTGGACTCGTTTGTGTATTCACTGCGGGTAATGATGCCATCAGACTTGTAACCAATATTTAAAACGATTTCGTCTTCTTTTACGTCAATGACCTTACCGGTGACAACCTCTCCTGTACGTATTGTTTTTAATGATTCTTCTAACATTTGTTCAAAACTTAATTCTGACATTTAGTATGAACCTCCTCGATAATATTGTTTGGGGTTGACGCCCCGGCCGTAATACCTACACTGCGCACAGAACTAATACATTCAGGATTAAAGTCGCCCAGAGTCTGGATGTAATAGGTGTTTTTACATTCCTTCCGGCAGATATCGTATAGCTTCTGGGTATTCGAGCTGTGTTTCCCGCCGATAACCAGCATCACGTCCACCTGCGAGGCTATCCTCATCGCTTCCACTTGTCTTTCCTGTGTTGCATTGCAAATCGTATTTAAAACAGTTATATCATACCGCGTTTTAGAAATTTTTTCAACTAGATCTTGAAATTTCTTGTAATTAAATGTCGTCTGGGATACGATACAAAGCTTTTCGTCCTCCGGTAATTCCAGTCTGCGGAAATCATCCATGTTTTCGATGACTTTTGTCCTCTCATCACCCCAGCCCTTGATGCCCTGCACCTCCGGATGGTCCTCACTGCCGACGATCAGAACTCTTCTTCCCTCTGCGGTCTGTTTTTCCACGATCCGGTGGATCTTTTTTACATACGGACATGTGGCGTCGACGATCTCCACTCCGTTTTCTTTTAAAATATCATAGACGTCTTTTCCGACACCGTGGGAACGGATCACAACAACGGCATCGCGGATCGTCTTCAGCTCTTCCAGAGTGTCGATGACCTCCACTCCTTTTTCCTGAAGATCCCCCACGACCTGTTCATTGTGGATGATCGGACCGTAGGTGTAGATCGGTTTTTCCATCTTTCCGATCTGCTCATATACTTTTTCCACAGCGCGCTTCACGCCAAAGCAGAAGCCCGCTGTCTTTGCCACTGTTACTTCCATGTCACGCACCCTGCTTTTTCTCGATCATCGCGACGATCGCGTCCACAACTTCCTTCAGAGTCATGTCGGAGCTGTCAAGAAGCACCGCATCCTCCGCCTGCTTTAACGGAGAATTCTCCCGGTGCATATCCCGGTAGTCCCGGTCGATGATGTCCTTCTCGATCTCGTCGAGATCACAGTCAGTCCCTTTCTCTTTGAGCTCATTGTAGCGGCGTTTTGCACGGACTGCGGAGCTTGCAGTCAGATACACCTTCACGTCGGCATCCGGAAGGACGCAGGTTCCGATATCGCGGCCGTCCATGATGACGTCCGCCTGTCTCGCCAGCTCCTTCTGGAGTTCTACAAGCTTCTCCCGGACCTTTTTATAGACAGAAGTCGCAGACGCCATATTTCCGACCTCCTCGGTGCGGATCAGACCGGACACATTCTCACGGTTTAAGATCACCTGCTGCGCACCCTTCTCATAGCGGATCGTGATCTCCACCTGACCCAGCGCGGCGTTGATCGCACTCTCGTCCGTTTTGTCGATACCTTTTCGAAGAAAATAGAGTGCCATGGCCCGGTACATCGCTCCGGTGTCCACATAGATAAAGTTTTTCAGTGCCGCGACAGATTTTGCCACGGTACTCTTTCCGGCCCCTGCCGGGCCGTCGATCGCTACATTAAAAGACATGTCATTCTCCCCTTAGTTTATTTCAAGTTTTTTTATTTATTCGTGACTGTTCATTTATTCCGCACTTCTTCCGGCCAGCATTCCCGTCGACCAGGCGATCTGCAGGTTGAATCCGCCGGTGACGCCGTCCAGGTCAAGGACCTCTCCGGCGAAGTAGAGACCTTTTAACTTCTTCGACTCCATCGTGGACGGATTCACTTCCTTCACGTTCACGCCGCCCTGGGTCACGATCGCCTCATTATATCCGCGAAGTCCTGTGAGCGTTACCGTGAATGCCTTCGTGAGGTCGACCAGGCGCTTCCGCTCCTCAGCCGTCACCTCATTGACCTGTTTTTCCGGATCGATCCCGCTTCTTTTGATCATTACAGGGATCAATTTTGCCGGGAAGAGATGGTTCAGCGCGTTCTTGAACTGCTTATTCTTCGCCTCATCGAAATCCCGCAGGATCCTGGCGTCCAGCTGCTCTTTCGAGAGCGCCGGTTTCAGGTCGATATCCATCTTAAGAGGCGTTTTTCTGATGATCTTCGCAGCATAGCTGCTGGCGCTTAAAACGACCGGTCCGCTGACGCCAAAATGGGTAAACAGCATTTCCCCGAATTCTTTCCAGAGAACCTTCTTTCCGTTCCAGACCGTCACCTCGATATTTCTCAGGGAAAGTCCCTGAAGCTCTTTCACATCGTCCTCCGCACACACGAACGGGACAAGCGCCGGTGACAGCGGTGTCACCGTATGGCCTGCCTCCTTTGCAAACCGGTATCCGTCCCCGGTAGACCCTGTAGACGGGTAGGAAAGTCCGCCTGTGGCGATCACCACCGCGTCGGCCTCTACGGTCTTTCCTGATTTTTCCAGGATGATCCCGGCTGTCTTTTCCTCGCGGATCACGATATCCTTTACCGGCTCATTCAGAAAGATCTTTACGCCGAGGGATCTCATCTTCCGCTCAAGCGCCCCTGTCACATCGGATGCATGATCCGATACCGGGAACATCCTTGCACCGCGCTCTTCCTTTACCGGACAGCCATTTGCCTCCACGAGATCCACGATATCGAAATTCGTGAACCCATAGATCGCACTGTAGAGGAATTTTCCGTTGGAGACCATGTGTCTGAACAGGTCCTCCGTATCGCAGCCGTTTGTCAGGTTGCATCTTCCTTTTCCTGTAATATAGATCTTTTTTCCAAGCTTTTCATTTTTTTCATAGACGGAGACGTCATGTCCGCACTCCGCGGCGCCGATGGCAGCAGCCATTCCCGCTGCCCCGCCGCCGATAATCACAACTTTACTCATTTCTTCTTATCTTTTTCCACTTCTTTTATCTTTTTCTCCATGGCATCCGCCACAGTCTCGAGGACCTTGATCCTCGCATACCATTTGGAATTTCCTTCCACGACGATCCAAGGTGCGTCCTTCGTGGAGGTCTTTTCCAGCATTTCATTCACTGCAAGGACATAGGAATCCCACTTCTCCCGGTTTCTCCAGTCCTCGTCCGTGATCTTCCACTGTTTCTCCGGATTTTTCATCCTGTCATTGAAGCGCCGTTCCTGCTCATCTTTGTCGATCTGGATCCAGAATTTCAGGACAAGTGCTCCGGAATTGACGAAATGCGTTTCCATCTCATTGATCTCCCGGTAGGCATGATGCCAGTCTGCCTCGGAGCAGAATCCCTCGATCCTCTCCACCATGACTCTTCCGTACCAGGTCCGGTCGAAGATCGCGATATGTCCGGCTTTCGGCACATTGTTCCAGAATCTCCAGAGATAATGGTGGGATTTTTCCAGGTCATTCGGGGATGCCGTCGGGCAGACCTTGTAACCTCTCGGGTCGAGGTGGCTTGTCAGACGCTTGATCGCGCCGCCTTTTCCGGCCGCATCCCATCCCTCGAATCCCAGGATCACCGGGATCCGCAGACGATAGAGCTCCCCGTGGAGCGTCTCCAGGCGTTTCTGGAGCTTTTCCAGTTTTTTCCGGTACTCTGCCTCCTCGAGGCTCTTCGTAAGATCCGCTTTCGCAAGAATCCCTTTTTCATACCGGTCCGGCGGGAGCGGAGCTTCAAAAAGTTCCGGCTCTTTTCCCGACCGTTTTTTCTCAAGCGCCTTTTCCAGAACATCCGCCACCGTCTTTATCACTGTAAGGGCCGTTTCCGTCTTATCCTTTGCATCGATCACATACCAGGGTGCGTAAGGCATATCGGTCCGGCGGATCATCTCGTCGCTGATCTTTTTGTATTTTCCGTAGTGGGCGTTCCTCTCACGTTCTTTTTCTGTCACGCGCCATGCGGTATCCTTTGATCCCAGGAGTTTTTCAAACCGTTTTGCCTGTTCTTTTTCCGATATTTCGAGGAACAGCTTCACGATGACTGTTCCGCCGTCCACGAGACAGCGTTCAAATGCAAGAATATCCTCAAACGCTGCATCCACCTGTTTCTCCTTCAGGATCCCCTCAAAGCGGTCCGCCTGGACTCTCCGGTACCAGCTCGTGTCATAGATCGCGATCCGCCCCGCTGCCGGAGCATGGACCGCAAATCTCCAGAGGAACGGGCGGAGTGCCTCCTCCTCGGTGTCCTTGTCTCCGGTGTAAACGTCAAATCCTCTCGGATCAAGCGCCTGCATGAGACGCCCGATCTGAACGCCCTTTCCGGCGCCATCATACCCGTCAAACAGGAGATAGACCGGGATCTTTTCCTCCTTACATTCCCGCTGCAGGCTTCCGAGTCTTTCCATCTCTTTTTTCAGGACTTCTTTTTTCTGCTTTTTTTCATCTTTCATCGGCTGATTCCTCCACTCTATGGTCCGATCAGACATTCTTAACCATTTTTGTTTCCCATGCCTATTTGCAGCTTTTCCGCCCTGGCACGATCTGTCATCAGTTTCTTCCAATTCCCATCCGGGTATGCTTTTTACTGATTCATCCGCGCGTGCTCTCCCGCAAGCTCTTCATACAATTTCAGCGCATTCCAGTTCTGGTTCGTCGGTGTGAGCACTGCCTTGTAGTCGATCCGTCCGGCTCCTGCCTTTCTGAGCGCCAGGATCACCCGGTCCACCTGTCCGGACGTGAGACCTGCCATCACCATCATCTCTTTTTCAAAGTCCTCTCCGTCGTAGATCTCGCCGCAGGAAGCGATCTCCTTCACTCCTGCGAGATATCCCACCGGTTCCAGATACTCTTCCTTCTTCACTGCGCGAAGCTTCATTCCAAGCGGAAACAGCGCTTTTTTGATCTTTAACAGTCTCTCGCCCTCCGGCAGATGGTATAAAAGGATCGTAGGTTTCATATATTTTTCTGATTCCTTCCTGTTTTCATGTATTTCATTATATCAATTCCCGTGCAGCTTTGCAACGGCACAGAAAGATCCCTAATTTTTTTGTTGCTTTTTCCCCGGATTCTGATATAATGAATTTACTTCCGGGGTATGGCGTAGCTTGGTAGCGCGCTCGGCTGGGGGCCGAGAGGTCGCAGGTTCAAATCCTGTTGCCCCGATTTTTATAAGAGCAGAGACTGAAAAAGCCTCTGCTCTTTTTGTTTTTCTTTGCTATTCTTCTTTCAGCACCCCGTTTATCCCGCGGATCACAAACATCGTGATCACCATCAGCGCGATCGCGATCGGGAGTGCGATCCAGGCGGACTGGACAAAGCCTGCGATGATGTAGGAGATAAAGGATACCACCGCAGCCACGATCGCATACGGAAGCTGGGTCGTCACATGGTTTACATGCTCACACTGGGCACCGGCAGACGCCATGATCGTCGTGTCAGAGATCGGGGAACAGTGATCCCCGCAGACAGCTCCTGCCATGCAGGCGGAGATGGAGATGATCATGAGGTTCGGGTTGCTGTTCTCAAATACCGCAACAACGATCGGGATCAGGATTCCGAAAGTTCCCCAGGATGTTCCCGTCGCAAATGCCAGGAAACAGCCCACAACGAAGATAATCGCCGGAAGGAAATTTAAGAAGGAACGGGCGCTGGACGCAACCACAGTCGCCACATAGACATCTGCGCCGAGGCTGTCCGTCATCGCCTTTAATGTCCAGGCAAATGACAGGATCATGATCGCCGGGACCATGGACTTAAAGCCTTCCGGGATACATGCCATGCACTCGGAGAATTTCAGGACACGGCGCACCTGATAGAGAGCGATGGTGATCACAAGTCCGAAGAAGCTTCCCATCGTAAGCCCCAGGGAGGCGTCGCTCTGGGAGAACGCTGTCACAAAATCCACGCCTGAAAAGAAACCGCCGGTATATAACATCCCGATCATGCAGCAGATGATCAGGGATATGATCGGGATCAGAAGATCCAGCACCGTTCCTTTTGCGGATACTTCCGGTGCTTTTTCCGTGTCATACGGACGCCCCGGAGTCGTGTAAAGATCCCCCTTCAGCGCATTCTTTTCATGGAATTTCATGGAACCGAACTCTGTCTTTAAGAGGACCATTCCGATCATCATCATGATCGTTAAGATCGCGTAGAAGTTATACGGGATCGCGCGGACAAAGATGGAAAATCCGTCCTCCCCCTCAACAAAGCCGGTCACTGCTGCCGCCCAGGAAGAGATCGGAGCAATGATGCAGATCGGAGCTGCCGTCGCATCGATCAGATACGCAAGCTTCGCTCTCGATACCTTAAACTTATCCGTTACCGGGCGCATAACGCTTCCGACGGTCAGGCAGTTGAAATAGTCATCGATAAAGATCAGGCAGCCGAGTAAGATCGTCGCTAATTCCGCACCCACACGGTTTTTAATATGATCGGATGCAAACTGGCCAAACGCCGCTGAGCCGCCCGCGCGGTTCATCAGGCACACCATCGTTCCGAGGATCACGAGGAAGATCAGGATCCCCACATTGTAGCTGTCAGAGAGAACACTGATCATTCCGTCCTCAAAGATATGGGTGATCGTTCCCTCAAAACTGAACCCGGAATACAGGATCCCGCCCATCAGGACACCGACAAACAGGGAACTGTACACCTCTTTTGTGATGAGCGCCAGCCCGATCGCCACGACCGGCGGAACGAGCGCCCAGAACGTCGCGTAGACCGCCGGCACATACTCTTCCGTCCCGTCCGCACCGAACGCGGTCATCGCGAACATCAGGACCAGCACCACGGAAAGCACTGCTGTCCTTTTAATATTTTTCTTCATATCCGTCATAACGGACTCCTCTCTCCTGCCTTCGGAAAGTTCCACGCTCTCCGCTTTTCCTGCAGTTCTATGTTTTATGTGACTGCCCGGTGCCTTCCGGCTGCCGGCTTATTTTTATGTAACAGGGAATTCCCCGGAATTTCCTGTTATTATGAAGAAATCCCCTCTCATCAGTACAATTCTGGTGAAAGGGGATCACAACATACACAATTACGATTCTTTATTCATCCCAGTTGTGGTATACAGCCTGTACGTCATCATCCTCGTCAAGGAGATCAAGGATTCTCTGCATCTTCTTGATCGCTTCCTCATCGGTAAGCTCAACCCAGTTCTGCGGAATCATAGTAATATCAGCCTCTACCATCGGGATTCCGGCTTTCTCAAGAGCCTCGCGGACTGCACTGAAGTTGTCCGGATCTGTGATAACCTCGTAGCTGTCCTCTTCCTCGGAGAAATCCTCAGCGCCTGCATCAAGCGCTGCCATCATGAGCTCGTCGGCATCCATATCACACTCTTCTTTGTCGATCACGATCTGGCCCTTGCGGTCGAACATGAAGGAAACGCTTCCCTGAGCACCTACGTTTCCGCCGCCCTTTGTGAAGGCGCTTCTAACATTAGCTGCAGTACGGTTCTTGTTGTCAGTCAGTGTGTCAACGATAATCGCTACACCGCTCGGGCCGTATCCTTCGTATGTTAAGTTCTCATAGTTTACAGAGTTTAAGTCACCGGCAGCTTTTTTGATACCGCGGTCGATGGTATCGTTCGGCATGTTGTTTGCTTTCGCTTTTGCAATTACATCACGCAGTTTGCTGTTGTTAGCCGGATCAGCGCCGCCCTCTTTAACTGCGACAGCGATCTCTCTTCCGATTACGGTAAAGATTTTACCCTTTGCTGCGTCGTTTTTCTCTTTCTTGTGTTTGATGTTGGAAAACTTATTATGTCCTGACATCGATTTATCTTCCTTTCTCTTCGCATCTCGCTCTTTTTTATCTCTCGTGCACCGGTCTCGGGGACCTTTTCGTGCGCATTATACATAGTCTAAAATATTTTAGCATTATTTTTTCTATATGGCAAGCAGTTTTTCACTCCGGTCAGGCCTTCATCACTGCGATGTAAAGAAATTGCAAAGTTTTTCGTTATTTTTTTCACATTTGGTTGAACACGACAAACTCTGTCACTTTACGTTTTTTTATGGCTGCAAGTGCCCGTAGCCTGTAATTCTTCGTTATAAAAGTGGTGCGGATTTTTCTGCTGCTTTTATTGACATGTGCCCCCTCAATCGCTATATTAGTTTTATGCTGAACATACATTCTATATGGAGGACATGCCAATGAAGAGGATTGAAATCGACACATTTTTAAAGTTCCAGTTTTTAAGCAGCCCGCAGTTTTCACCCGATGGGACAAAGATCGCCTTCACAGTCTCCGTACCGGACCTTGGATCCAACGGATATCTGGCGGACCTGTACCTGTATGATCTGGAAACTAAATCTGTTTCCAGGATCACAGCCGGCGGTGACGCGAAAACATGGGCATGGACACCGGATAATACCCTGCTCTTTTCCGCAGCCCGCACCGAAGCTGAAAAAAGGGATAAGGAGAACGGAATCACTCATCTCTACGAAATCTCCCCGTCCGGCGGTGAGGCCGTGTGCCGCGCGTCCGTTCCGGCCGTCATCACAGGAATCCATCTTCTTCCCGACGGGCGTTATCTCCTGACGATCCGCCATGATAATTATAAAGACACGCGAAAGAAATCCTACGAAGTGTTCGATGAACTTCCATTCTGGGGAAATGGTCAGGGATATACGAACGCGAAGAGGAACCGTTACGCAGTCTATGATCTGAAATCCGGAGATCTCACCTATGTGGACGACGAGTGGACCAACTGCTCCCAGTATTCCGTTTTCGGCAATCTTCTGCTCTATAAAGCATATCCGTGGAAGCAGAGTGTCATGGGGATCCGCCCGGGCGTTTATCTCTATGATCTTGCGACCGGTGAGAAGGTCACGCTGATCGTTCCTGATTCCATTCGCACCGGAGTTGTCTCTCTTCTGGATGAAAAGACTGCGATCATCGCGGCAACAGATGATTCCTATAAGGATACGACAAAGTACTGCGACTTCTACCGAATGAACCTCGCGGACGGATCCATGGAGCTGATCCATCCTTATGAGTCCTCCATCGGTATTTCATCCGTCGGATCTGATTCCAGATTCGGTTCCGGGCAGACCTTTAAAGCCGTGAATGGCGAATTTTACTACGTTTCCACCGTCGGGGATTTCTCCCACCTCTATAAAATCTCCCGGGACGGTACCGTCTCCGATCCTCTGACAGAGGGAAGCTCCTGTGACAGCTTCGACCTCGCGAACGGTCATATCGCCTCCATGGAATTTTGCGGGATGCAAATCGCGGAACTCTTCGTCGACGGCGTGCAGGTGACTCATATGAATGACTGGCTCACCGAAGAATATGATGTCCGGACTCCGGAGGCCTTCACATTCACCGCCAGCGACGGATATGAGATCCACGGCTGGGTATTAAAACCGGCCGGATATGAGGAGGAAAAGTCCTATCCGGGTATCTTAAATATCCACGGAGGTCCGAGAACTGTATATTCGGATGTCTACTATCATGAGATGCAGATGTGGGCAAACCGCGGCTACTTTGTCTTCTTCTGCAATCCGAGAGGATCTGACGGACGCGGAACTGATTTCGGAAACATCAACGGCCTCTACGGAACTGTGGACTATCAGAACCTGATGGATTTTACGGATGAGGTGTTAAAACGCTATCCGATGATCGACGCATCCCGTCTCGGTGTTGCCGGAGGTTCCTACGGCGGATTTATGACGAACTGGATCATCGGACATACCGACCGGTTCCATGCCGCCGCATCCCAGCGCTCCATCTCCAACTGGGTGTCCTTTGAACATAACTCCGATATCGGACACACCTTCATCTTAAACAACCAGGGCGGAAATACGAGGACCAATGTGGAACTTCTCTGGAAGCAGTCCCCGCTTCAGTTTGCACCGAACTGCAAGACGCCGACGCTCTTTATCCACTCCGATGAAGACTACCGCTGCTATATGGCCGAAGGGATCGCCATGTTCAGCGCCATCAAGCGGAACGGCTGCCCTGCAAAGCTCTGCCTGTTCCACGGTGAAAATCATGAACTCTCCAGAAGCGGAAAGCCGGAAAACAGGATCGACCGGATGAGGGAGATTATTGAGTGGATGGATACATATCTGAGATAATTATTTAACCGGATTACCAACATCCCCTGGGACATAAAAATCTTAGAATTTTCATTGCTGTTTTTGCGTTTTGCAATCGCAGCAGTGAACTCTTCAGTCGCCGCCACCCGTAAAACGGGTGGCTCGACTCGCTGGGTATACCCCCTTGACACTGGGCAGCGTCTCAAGGCGCACCAGACTTTCTCTTCGTTCAAGTCACTATCGCTTTTGACGCGTTGCTTATGCCCCTGAAGGGGCGTTCGTATTACTTCGACTCTGTACCCTTAAAAGGGTCTTCATATTCCTTCACGCTTAATTTATCCTGCATGACATCATATTTTTCCTGATCCTGAATGTATTTCTTTATCGTCGCTTCATTTAATCCTACTGTACTGACATAATAACCTTCTGACCAGAAGTGACGATTTCCGAATTTATATTTTAAATTTGCATGTCGGTCAAATATCATCAATGCGGATTTTCCTTTTAAATACCCCATAAAACTCGATACACTCATTTTCGGTGGGATACTTACAAGCATGTGTATATGATCGGGCATGATATGCCCTTCAATGATTTCCACTCCTTTGTAAGAACATAACTGTTTTAATATGTCTCGAATATCTTCGTCAGAACGATAAAAATCCATAAGATATTTACGATTCAGATAGGGAAAAATTTCCGGATTTAGACGTTTTCTCTGTTGTAGATATCCCTGGACAGATAACTGCATAGACAAGTCTCCTTTTTCTTTGAAATAGTTTCTAAGTTCAAATGTCGTGGTAAGCCCCTTTTTTGAAAGACAGCATAGCAACATGTCTTTTAGGGGCATTTTTCGCTTTCTCGAAAAAGCATGTTTTCCATTCTGTCTCGCATATTTTGCAATTTCTGGATCAGATAATAATGCAGAAAACTTTTGAAATCTTGTTTTATAAGATTTAATCATATACACCCCTGCCTATATTTTAACACAATGAAAGGAACCTGCGAACAGATTCCTTTCCATTTTTTCCTTAAGTTTATGATGTTGCGCATAGCAGGTGGGTTTTTGTTTCGGACATCTCCATTTTTCGGATCACGAAAAACTCCGATATCCTCAACAGGCTAAAGCCCATAACTGAAAAGAGCCGGAACTTACATCCCGGCCCTTCAACTTTTTTATCTTATTCTTCGAACACTCTATTTGTCCGCACTTTTCTGCTTTTCCAATAAGCACACGGTCTCAACGGTATTCCCTTTGTCCCACAAAAGCTCCGTAACTTCCCCGCCATCCTTGAACACCGGAAAATTCAGACCAATCCGCTTTAGCGGATATTCAGACTCGTCATTCCTGTAAATTTCAATTTCCTTAATCAAGGCTGTGACCACATTTCTCTTTTCTTCGTCATTTATTATATTATAAACGCAGTCGAAATTCACCATGATTTTGTAAATATTCTCAAGAGTAATTGCCTGCTGCTTAATTGCATCTCGCCGAAGTCTGGCATCTTCGATTTTTTCCTCCAGCTCAACAATGACATCATATAGGGAATCTAACCGCAAGGTCATATCATGGAGCTTTCGTTCCCGGTATTTTGCATCAGCAGGGAGACTGTCAATTTCCCGTTCCAATCTTGTTTTATTCAGATCAACTTCCTTCAGCTTTGCCTGATAGCCCTCCAGTTCTTTATCCACTGCTTTCGTGTCAATCTGAACGCCAATCCGTTTTTTAATGGCTTGGGCATATTCCTCATTCCTTACGATCTCACGAATTGCCTCAATGACCATCGGTTCAATATCAGTCTTTTTCAGCATTGCCTTATATTCACAATGCTTACCCCTGACCATCCTATTCCGACTACATACATAATAGTAAATTTCTTTGTAAGTGCCATCTTTATTTGTCCATGCGTGTTTATTCGTATACATGGGACTTCCACAAACCGGGCATTTCAGCAGACCGGATAACAAATGAACTCGATCCCGTCCAATTTTTGACGGTTGCTTTACTCCGGTTCTAAGACGCTTGGCATGAGCCTTTTCCCATACCTCCTCACTAACGATTCCTTTATGCTGTCCCTCTGTCAGAATGTAATCGTCATTTCTTTTCATCTGGTAATCGTTTTTTGTGCCTTTGACTTTTTCCTTCGTTCTCCGTCCATAGGCAATTTTACCGCAATAAACCGGGTTATCCAATATCAGTTTAATAAAATGTCCTGTCCAATCCTCTAATGTGCCATTCTGCCTCGGAATTTTCCGTATACCTTGTAAGTTCAACTGATTCGCAATACCACCCAAACCGATTTCCGATGAAGTATATAATTCAAAAATCTTCCGTATTGCCACAGCCTCTGTTTCTTCAATCATCAGCTTGTTATCTTCCAGTGTATATCCGTAGGGAGCAAAGCCACCATTCCATCCACCTTGCCGTGCCTTTTCGCGCCGTCCGTTCATCGTCTGCTCGATAATATTCTCACGCTCAATCTCAGCCACAGCAGATAGTACAGAAATCAAAAGTTTTCCGCTTGTCTGAGAGGAATCAATCCCTTCTTCTATGCAAATCAGATTTACACCATAAGATTGAACCAACTCCAAAGAGTTAAGTATATCTGCTGCATTACGGCCAAACCGTGACAGCTTATACACTAAAATATAGTCAATGTCCAAGCCATCCTCAATATCTCTGAGCATTTTTTGAAAGGCAGGCCGTCCCTCAATGGATTTACCGGATTTACCGGCATCTTCATAAATATCAACAATGATCATTTCCTCACGATCCGCAAATCGTGTCAGCATATTTTTTTGACCTTCCAGGCTGTATCCGTCCACTTGCATCTCTGTGCTGACCCTCGGATACAAAACACAGCGTTTTCCATATCGGTTCATAATTCATACCTCCAAAATTTACTTTTGGAAAATATCCTATGTAAAGCTGCGATTCTCACGCAGCTCCGTCAACCTCGCCCAGCACTCTCATACCATATTTCTCGATGATATGTGCCAGCGAAGTGATAAACGCTTCAAATTTTTGTTCCGCCAGAAGTTCTTCTGACCGGATTTCATCTGAAGGAATCAATGCGCTTTTATTCTGGATATTCTCCATTCAGAATCACCTCCGCAATTCCTAATGAAATTATAACTCTACTTGCACAGCCTGAAAATGATACGGCCTTTCGGCACTTTTATGTAATCCCTAGACTGCACAAGAGCGTCTTGTTTATATTTTCCATGTCATCCTTGTTTAGATGACCAATATAGTTTTTTAACCTCGACTTGTCGATTGTTCTGATCTGTTCCAGCATAACAACAGATGGTTTCACCAAACCGCATCTGTCATTTAAGTGGTAATGCGTGGGGAACTTTCTGCTTTTTTTGCTTACACTGGTAATTGCTGCAATAATAATCGTAGGACTGAAACAATTTCCCACATTGTTTTGAAGAATGAGTACAGGACGAGAGCCACTTTGTTCAGAGCCGATACCAGGGCTTAAATCAGCCGAATATATGTCACCTCGATGGAATTTTTCAAACATCACTCTCGCCTCCTTAATATCTTAATACTTAAATAGCCGCACCAGTCTGAAAGAAATCTTCGGATAAAAACCTGGTGCGGCTACTGTTATTCTGTTCGGATTACTCGTCATATTTGCCACGCCCCCTGACGATGGGAACACAACAGGTCTCCGCTGGCGCGGCTGT
>ERZ772805.287-NODE-287-length-62358-cov-6.730767_pt1 | contig 62358 bp, 58 predicted proteins | sample MGYA00511344_ERZ772805 | MGnify/ENA primary metagenome ERZ772805 (study PRJEB29015, sample SAMEA2737730) | human gut metagenome | biome: human gut; feature: human-associated habitat; material: faeces | place: China | collected 2012 ...
ACACATCCAAATGTTTTTGCAAACAGTTCCTGCTGTATTTTATTGGGATAGATCCTTGTATGCGTGGCCGGACGCGGCTACTATCAGGAGAAAGGCAAAGAAGCCATCGAGGTTCCGGGCGAGGAGAACTCCAACGAATGGTGTGAGGCCGTTTCTGATGAGGAGTACGGGAAACTGAAATAGGATGATCCCGCACTTTGCCGCATACAAGTGCTCACACTGCAAAGCGCCTGTTTGACAATCCGCTCTTTTTTCTCTATGATTTACACGCAGACAATGTCTCCTGTTTTGGGAAACTCTGCAAAAATCTGACAGAAAAAGGACGTACAGTATGTTCGAAAAACTAAAATATTTCTCCACGATCTTCTTCGGTACTTTCATCATCGCCGTGGGAGTCTATTTTTTCATGAATCCGAACCACATTATCAGCGGGAGCATCACCGGACTCGCAGTAGTCCTCGTAAATTTCATTCCGCTGTCGCTCTCCGTCATGACGCTGATCTTAAACATCATCTGCATCATCCTGGCATTTCTCTTTATCGATAAGGCTTTCGGGACAAAGATCATCTTTATCTCCATCCTGCTCCCGGTACTTCTCTTCGTATTTGAAACCGCCTTCCCGGATCCGGGATCTCCGACGGGGAACATCGCCCTGGATGTAGTTGGTATGATCGTTGTGATCTGTTTCGGACAGGCGATCCTCTTCAACGCCAACGCGGCATCCGGCGGTCTCGATATTATCGCGAAGATCATGAACAAATATCTCCATCTGGATCTCGGCCAGTCGATCATCATCGCCGGCATGGTGACGGTCGCGAGCTCCTATTTCGCCTACGATCTTCAGACCGTGATCATCGGTGCTCTGGCGACCTACTTCAGCGGTCTCGTGCTGGACTACTTTATCGATGAGTTCACCGGAAAGATCCGGGTGTGCGTGATCTCCGAACACAACGATGAATTCCGCCGCTATGTGATCGAGAATCTCCAGCGCGGCATCACTGTCTACACGGCCACCGGCGGCTACAGCGATGCCCAGAAGAGCGAGATCCTGGCGATCCTCACAAAGAAGGAATATGGTCAGTTTATGGACTATGTCCAGTCGAAAGATCCAAACGCGTTTGTCACAATCTCCAATGTAAAGCGCGTTGTCGGAAGCTGGAATACGCCGAAGAGACGGACGTACTTCTAAAAAAAACAATATTTCCCTTATTATCACGACAGTCGCCAAGGTCTCGCGCAAGCGCAGACTTTGGCTCGTTGTTCGCGTAAATCAAACAGGTCCGCACCGGTGATCTTCACCTGCGGACCTGTTTTTTATCAATCTGGATTTGTACGAAATTTTTCTATATAAAATTCCCGTCTTCAGCTTCCCGTTTAATTCAGGAAATTCTCGATGATCACGTTCTCCGCTTCTTCCTCGGTAAGTCCCAAAGTCCGGAGCTTTAATAACTGCTCATCGTTGATCCTTCCGATCGCCGCCTCATGGATGATTGCCGCGTTGAGATCACGCGCGCGGATCTCCGGGATCGAGCCGATCTCCGCATGGTCCATGATGATCGAGTCACACTGGATATGCGCCTGGCACTTGTTGTTGCCGACCGCCTTCGGGTGGAACGTCTGGACGGAATTTCCCTTTCCGACGGATCTGGAGATGATCTGTGCGGAGCTCTCCTCCCCGTTTAAGCGGACCTCGATGTTGGACTCCGCCGTCTGCTCTCCCTCGGTCATCAGGCGTTCAGTCACATACAGTCTGGAGTTTTTCTCCATCTCGACAAGCGTCTCGCGGACCGTAGAGTCAACGCCCTTGATCTGCGCCGTATCCAGCGTAAATACGGAGTTTTCTCCCACATAGATATTCGTCACCGGATTCAGCACACGACCGCCGGTCCCGTTTCCCTCTCCGTAATGCTTTTCCTGATAACAGACATTCGCGTTCTTTCCGACATGGAAGGTGTGGATCCCGTCATGACGGCTCTCATTGCAGCCGCTGTTGTGGATCCCGCATCCCGCAACGATCGTCACGTCCGCGCCATCTGCGATGTAAAAATCATTGTATACAAGATCCGTCATACCGGAAACACTGACAACGACCGGAATATAGACCTTCTCGCCCTTTGTCTCGCCGTCGATATAGATGTCGATCCCCGGCTTGTCCGTCTTCTTTTTGATCTTGATGTGCTCACTGTCCCCGTGGCAGATGGAAGTTCCGTTCTGACGCAGGTTGAAAGCGCCTTTCTGAGAAAATCCATTGTCATTGATGACTTTCAATACTTCTTCTACTACATGATCCAGCTCTACCATTACGCTCTCACCCCCGCTTTTCCTGCACATGTATGACATTTATCGAGACCGTTCAGGCACGGAAGGACATCTTCTCTGAGGCCTTCCGCCTTGATCTTTCCATCATCGATCACCATGATCCGGTCCGCCATGCTGATGATCTTCTCCTGGTGGGAGATCACGATCAGACTCTGTTTTTTCTCTTTGTGGATCTCCTCGAATTTATGGATCAGCATGGAAAAGCTCCAGAGGTCGATCCCGGCTTCCGGCTCATCGAAAATACATAAGGTATGTTCCTTCGCAAGAACTGTCGCGATCTCGATCCGTTTCATCTCTCCGCCGGAGAGCGTTCCGTCTATCTGACGGTTTAAATATTCCTCCGCGCAGAGTCCGACATCCGATAATAACTTGCAGCACTCGACGTCTGACATTTCTCTTCCTGCTGCCAGTGCGAGAAGTCTCTGCACCGTCATCCCTTTAAATCTCGGCGGCTGCTGGAACGCGTAGCCGATCCCGGCATTCGCACGGTGGTTAATATCGTAATCCGTGATATCCTCCCCGTTTAAAAAGATCTTTCCGCTCTCCGCCTTCTCGATCCCGATCAGGACTTTCGCCAGCGTAGACTTACCGCCGCCGTTCGGTCCCGTGATCACCAGCATTTCTCCATCGTCCACCTGGAAAGAAATACGATCCAGAAGACATTTTTTCGTCCCGTTATCCTCCACATGGAGGACTAAATTTTCTGCTTTTAACACAATTTCACCTCTCTGTATCTATGCCCCCGTACTCTGACAATCTCTCATTTTTTTCTCCAGTCACGAATACCGCTGAGTTTTGTTAAATCCTATTTTCCGGTAGGTATGAGTGTATTATAGCGCAAAATCATCAATTTCGCCATCAAATTATAGGATTCTCCGGATGTTCCTCTTTTTATACATGTTCTGTTTCACGGATTTTTTTCATTCTGGATTCCAAAAAAACGAAAAAAGCAGCTAAAAAACTCCCTTTTCATATATCCACCGTATCTCATTTGTTATCCCGACCTTCCTCTGATATTTGCCGCATCCGCTGTCATTCCATGTTCTGAAACTATGACAGGCGGCCTCTCTATTCCATTTTCACCGTCTCCCGCAGATCAAATTGCTTTTTCGCATGTTCTATGATAGACTGTCTCTTACACGCACAAATGTATTTGTGAAAAAAACACGAGGAGACTATATTATGAATCATAAACGCAGTTCGTTCTCCGGAAAACTCGGTTTCGTCTTATCGGCGGCGGGTGCATCCGTGGGACTGGGAAACATCTGGCGTTTCCCGTATCTCGCCGCGAAATACGGAGGCGGGATCTTCTTACTGATCTATATCATCCTGGCACTGACCTTCGGCTACACGATGATCATCGCGGAGACTTCCTTAGGGCGCATGACGAAAAAAAGCCCGGTCGGAGCCTACGAATCCTTTGGGAAGTCAAAACTCCTGTCCGCCGGCGGCTGGATCAACGCCGTGATCCCGATCCTGATCGTGCCGTACTATTCCGTGATCGGCGGCTGGGTCATCAAATATCTGTTTGAGTATCTTCTGGGACACGGACAGACACTCGCAGCTGACGACTATTTCTCCGGCTTTATCTCCAACGGGTTTTCCGCGGAGATCTGCTTCCTGATCTTCACCATGTTCACAGTTGTGATCATCTACATGGGTGTCCGGAACGGGATCGAGCGCGTCTCAAAATTTATGATGCCGATCCTCGTGATCCTCTCCGTGATCATTGCGGTCTACTCCGTGACAAGACCGGGCGCGATGGCAGGCGTGAAATATTTCCTGGTCCCAAACCTCGAAAACTTCTCCTGGATGACCGTCGTCTCCGCGATGGGGCAGATGTTCTACTCCCTGTCGATCGCGATGGGAATCCTCGTTACGTTCGGCTCCTATATGAAAAAGGACACCTCAATCGAGGATTCGACGAAAAATGTTGAGATCTTTGACACTGCGATCGCGATCATGGCCGGACTCATGATCATCCCGGCCGTCTTTGCCTTCTCCGGCGGCGACCCGGATACTCTCCAGGCTGGACCTTCCCTCATGTTCATCACACTTCCGAAGGTATTTGCGGGCATGGGATTCGGAACAGGCACAGGGATCCTGTTCTTTCTCCTCGTCCTGTTTGCGGCGGTCACAAGCTCCATCGCCCTGACCGAGAGCGCCGTATCCACCTTCGAGGATGAGCTGCACTGGAGCCGGAAAAAAGCGACCGTCTTTATGACCGTTATCATGATCTTTCTCGGAACACTCTCCTGCCTCGGATATGGTCCGCTGGCGGACATTACCGTGATCGGAATGCAGTTCCTTGATTTCTTCGATTTTCTGACCAACTCCGTCATGATGCCGATCGCGGCGATCGCGACCTGCCTGCTCGTATCGAGAGTCATCGGTGTGGAAAAGATCGAGAACGAAGTTACCGAGGGCGGCCACCTGTTCAAGCGGAAAGTCATCTTCCAGTTCATGATCAAATACCTCTGCCCGATCTTTGCCGCGATCATTCTTGTGAGCTCCGTGGCGAATGCGTTTGGGTGGATCTCGATGTAACCGTAAAAAGAAAGAGCCGTGCCATTCTCGTCGGATGACATGACTCTTTCTTTTTCTATATTTTTCTGACATTCCGCGAAATTCTTTTTCCGTGATTTTTTTGCGAAACTGCATTTCATCGCCTTCCAATGAATTTCCTGAACATGATGTACAGGCAAGAAGTGCCCGTGTACTGTAACATTCTAGCATCCAAATAACTTCGCAGTCTTCTCCATCCGCTCCGCGATCGGAACTCCGAACGGACAGCGGGATTCGCAGGCATGACAGCCGATGCACTCAGATGCCTTATGGTCCAGGAGTTCATAGTGGGACTGGATCGTCGCCGGGACCTCCGGCTGCATGGTCGCCAGATCATAAAATTTGTTGATCATGGCAATGTCCAGATTTGCGACACACGGCTTGCAGTGTCCGCAGTAGGTGCACTCCCCGCGGTAGGAGTGAAACGGCGCGTTCGCAAGCACGGACGCATAGTCTTTCTCTTCCTCAGAAGCCGTCTCGTATCCTGCTGCCGCATCCACCTGTTCCTTCGTGTCATACCCGCACATGATGGAACAGACACCCGGTCTTGTGAGCGCATAGTGAATACACTGCACCGGAGTCAGACAGACGCCGAACGGGGAACGTTTCGCATCAAAGAGTCTTCCGCCCGCAAATCCTTTCATGACCGTGATCCCTACATCGTGCTCCTCACATGTCTTGTAGAGTTTTGCACGGTCCGGATCTGTCCCTTTCAGCCCTGCATCAAACTCATCCGCGAACATTGTGTCGATATTTTCACTCGCCGGCAGCATGTCAAACGCCGGATTGATGCTGAAGAGGATCATCTCCACATAGCCGGATTCCGCCGCTTTCATCGCAACCTTCGGGTTGTGGGAGCTCATTCCGATATGACGGATGATGCCTTTTTCCTTTAATTCCATCACATAGTCCAGGTAGTCAGAATGCTGGATCTTCTCCCATTCTTCCTCAGAGTCCACGTAATGGATCATGCCGAGATCGATATAATCGGTCTGCAGTCTCTTTAAAAGGTCCTCAAAAGCCGGGCGAACGTATTTCATGTCTCTCGTGCGGAAATACTGGTTGTCCTTCCAGGTTGATCCGATATGTCCCTGAATGAACCACTGGCTGCGGTTCTCTTTAATCCCCTCACCGATGATATTTCTTGATTTCGGGTCCGCCATCCAGCAGTCCAGGATGTTGATCCCCTTTTTCGATGCATATTTGATCAGCTCGATGCTCTCTTCCTCCGGATGGCGCTCAAGCCACTCGCCGCCAAAGCCGATCTCGCTCACCATCAGACCTGTTTTCCCCAATCTCCTTGTTCTCATCTGTCTCTCTCCTTTTTCATATCCCATAATTTTTTTCTGACTCATTTCCTTCGTTTTCACATTCCTGTCCGGCAAAATTTCCTGCAATAACGCAGTGGGATTTGCAGATATTCCCTCACAGGCTCTTACCTGCATCCTTGTATGGCGAGTTTTATTGAAACGCCCCTGGCCCATCGCTCTCAGACACGAATCTGGCGAGTTTTACGGCTCCGTTTCCTTTTTTGTCGACCGCATAAAAGGTATAGGTTCCTTTTTCCGTGATCTGAAATGCCGCGGTATCTTTGTCATTCACCGTAAACGGCGTTCCTTCCACCGTCCCGTTCGCAAATTCCTCCGCCGTGTGCTCTCCCTTTGCATAGAGAAGTTTGTCGAGATCCCCGTCGATGTCGATAACGCGCACAGTCAGATAATTTCCTCCATTCCTGCTCGAGGTCTGCATCTCGATATGAGGTGCCGTCCCATTTTCCGGTCTCGTTCCGCCGTTCTGGAATCCCTTTCTTGAGAGTGTGCTGATATCGTAGGATAATGCCGCTCCGACATTCAGCATTCCTCCGGAAACCGTCACATCTTTCAGACTCTCCATCGGCGTCACCGTGGACATCAGGATCTCCTTCACATCTGCGACCCCGATCCCGTCAAAATAGGAATAGACCATCGCCGCTGCACCGGATACCATCGGCGCCGCCATGGAAGTACCGCTCATGTAACCATATGTATTTCCCGGCGTTGTGCTCAGGATATAGCTTCCCGGAGCCGCGAGATCCACCGTTTTCTTTCCATAGTTCGAACTTGCGGAGAGCGTTCCGTCGATACTTAGATTCGCGACAGAAATGATATTGTCGAGATCATAAGCCGCCGGATAAAACGGGATCGCATCCGTGTCAACTCCCTTTCCGGTCTTCGGATTTCCGTTTCCTGCCGCCACAACAAAGAGCATACTGGAATTCTTCATCGCCTCATACAGCGCCTTGTCATCCACCGTCGATGTCAGGCTCAGGTTGCAGATCACGGCTCCATTGTCCTCCGCATACCTGATCGCCTTGATGACTGCTGCCGTGCTCCCTCCGCCGTCCGTGCCTCCTAGTGCCTTCAGCGCCATCACTCGCCCCCGGTTTCCGGGAACGATCCCGGCAATTCCGATCCCGTTTCCCGTCCCGGCACTGATCGTCCCGGCTCCGTGGGTCCCGTGGCTGTCCTCTTCCCCGGTGAAGATCTGGTTGTTATTATTATAAAAATTCCATCCGTAGACATCGTCCACATATCCGTTCCCATCGTCATCGATCCCATTTCCCGGGATCTCATCCGTGTTCACCCACAGGGTATCCTTAAGATCTTCATGCGTGTAGTCGATGCCCGTATCGATCATCGCGACGATCGTATCGTGATTTCCGTTTCCGTACGTCTTCCATGCCTGCTCCAGGTTGATATCCACGCCGGATACCGCCTGGCGCTTTTTCACCTCCACAAGAGTTCCCAGAAGCTCCGCATTCTCCGTCGGCTGTCCGAACGGATCCGAATACACCGGATACTTCCTCATCTCCTCCGCTGCAAAGGAACCGTCATTGAAAAAAGCCCACTGTTCCGAGGCGGACGGGTCATTCGTCTGAATCTTTTCCGAGGCGAAAGCCATAAGCGGCTGCCCCGATGAGGCGAGCAGGGCTGTCGCCAGGATTCCCGCCGCGATTTTAGAAATTTCTCTTTTCTTTTTCAAATATTTCTTCTGCATATCCACTCTCTTTTCTGGTCACAGTACACAGACACTCCATACCCGCACACTGTAACAGGATCTTGCCGTTGCTTCGCTTCCCATTCCGGCTCGGCAACATCCGCGGCCACAACGTTATCATACTCAAACCCATGTTTATTCTACCAGATATTCTTGTATTTTCTATGAACTTTTTTGTTTTTAGGTAAATGCAACGCCAAATACGGTCTAAAAAGAAAAGGCAGAATAACATCTTCCGATATCATTCTGCCTCTGTATTTCATTTTCCGGTTGTCTCGATCCACCGACTGCAATTTCGCGGAATCCTGTCGATCCGGATCAGGCTGTTACAGCTCCGCCGGTCCCTGACCATTGTCCGCTCCCTGCTGACCGTTCTGAGTTTCTGCTGTCTTCTGCTCCGGATCCTGCGGCATCACACCGTTTCCATCCTGCACCGGATTCTGAACCTGCTCAGCTGCCGGCTGTTCAGATCCCGCTGCCATCTCCGGCTGCCTGTTCCCGTTCTCAGCGGACTCAACAGTCTCAGCGCTCTCGCCGCCCATCCGACTGTGATCGTCCTTCTGGCCTTCCTCCGGCTCCGGGATTCCCTTGACCTCACGGAAGATCTTCATGAATTCCTTGCCGGTGATCGTCTCTTTCTCGATCAGGAACGCTGCGATCTTATCCATCACATCCCTGTTTTCAGAGAGAAGACGTTTCGCCTCCGCATAGGCCTCTTTTAACATCTTCATGACTTCCGTATCGATCTCGGCAGCTGTCGCATCACCGCAGTTCATCACGGTGCGTCCGGTCAGATACTGGTTTTCCTGCGTTTCCAGACCCATCAGACCGAATTTATCCGACATTCCGTACTGGGTAACCATCGCTCTTGCGACTCTTGTCGCCTGTTCGATATCATTTGCCGCTCCGGTCGTCACGGTATCAAAAACGATCTCCTCCGCCGCACGTCCGGCAAGAGAGACAACGAGCATTGCCTTGAGCTCTTTCTTCGTATTTAAGAATTTCTCTTCTTCCGGAACCTGCATCACATATCCCAGCGCACCCATTGTTCGCGGAACGATCGTGATCTTCTGGACCGGCTCTGCATCCTTCTGGAGAGCGGTGACAAGCGCATGTCCGACCTCATGATAGGAGACGATCCGGCGCTCCTCTTTGCTCAGGATCCGGTCTTTCTTCTCTTTACCGACAAGGACAAGTTCCACTGCCTCGAAGAGATCTTTCTGGGAGACAGCCTGACGGCCGTTCTTGACCGCATTGATCGCTGCCTCGTTCATCATATTCGCAAGGTCCGCACCGACGGCGCCGGAAGTCGCAAGGGCGATCTCCTCGAAGTCTACCGTCTCATCCAGACGCACATCCTTCGAATGTACTTTCAGGATGCTCACACGGCCTTTCAGGTCCGGCTTATCGACGATGACACGCCGGTCAAAACGACCCGGTCTTAAAAGCGCCGGATCCAGGATCTCCGGACGGTTTGTCGCTCCGAGGACGAGAAGTCCCTTGGAGGAATCAAATCCATCCATCTCGGAGAGGAGCTGGTTTAAGGTCTGTTCTCTCTCATCATTTCCGCCGAAACGGCTGTCACGGCTGCGTCCGATCGCATCGATCTCATCGATAAAGATGATACACGGAGCGGACTGCTGTGCCTGCTTGAAGAGGTCGCGGACACGGGACGCACCCACGCCGACGAACATCTCAACGAAATCGGAACCGGAGAGGGAGTAGAACGGAACGTGCGCCTCACCGGCTACCGCCTTTGCGAGCAGTGTTTTACCGGTTCCTGGAGGTCCCACAAGGAGCGCTCCCTTCGGCAGTTTTGCACCGATCTTAGTATATTTCTGCGGGTTGTGCAGGAAATCGACGATCTCCACAAGGGATTCCTTCGCCTCATCCTCACCCGCGACATCCGCGAACGTGACTCCGGTCTCCTTCTGGACATAGACCTTGGCGTTGCTCTTTCCGACGCCCATCATTCCTCCGCCGCCCATCCGGCTGTACATCATATAGAGAAGTCCGATCATCAGTGCCGACGGAAGTACCCATCCCATCAGGAAATTCAGGATGCTGGCACTCGTACTCGTATCTTCTGCCACCACATGGACTCCGTTGGAGTCTAAAAGACGCTCCGCAAGTTCAGAGTCCGGAATTCTCACTGTATAATACTGGATAAAACGTGAAAGCTTTGTGGAAGAAGTCTTTGGCGTTAAATAGATCCTGTTGCCGGAGATCTTCGCCGTATCGATCTCTCCCTCTTTCAAGTATTCCACAAACTCCTCATACCCGAGTTCCTGGGTCTGGTTTTTGCGGACCATGTTGTTCATGACGGTCACAGCGATCAGCGTGATCACGAGGATCAGGGCGAGAACCCCGATATTCTGTCCGCTGGGCCGCTTTCTGTTCTGATTGTTGTTGTCCATTTATCTTCTCCACTTCTTTAGCGCATATATCACCTTTTGGGGACACTGCCCGCATTCTGTGATATAAAATTATAACTATTGTAACTGTTCAAATAGTTATACCTAATCATTATAATTTGAGTTTCCCCATAAGGCAATAAAAAAAGTATGAAATTTACGTGTTTACAAGAATTTTCAGAAAGGCTACAATACAATATGTACGTTCCGTCCGAAAGTTTTATCATATCTGAAAGGTAAATGATCATGAACACTGTTATTCATCCGATCCCGCCCGTATTTGACCGGAATTCAAAGATCCTGATCCTCGGATCTTTCCCGTCCGTCAAATCCAGGGAAGGACATTTTTTCTACCATCATCCGCAGAACCGCTTCTGGAAAACCCTGGCCGGAGTCCTGGACGTTCCGGTTCCGGACACGATCGATGAGAAAAAGGCTTTTCTCCTCTCCCACCGCATCGCGCTCTGGGATGTGATTGCCTCCTGCTCGATCGAAGGCTCCAGCGACAGTTCGATCCGCGATGTCGTGCCGAACGACCTCTCCGTGATCCTGTCCACCGCCGATATCCGGGCGATCTTCTGCAACGGAAAGACTTCCTGGAATTATTACAGGAAATATCAGGAAGCCGTGACCGGGATCCCCGCCGTCTCCCTGCCGTCCACGAGTCCGGCGAATGCGGCGTGGTCGCTCGAAAAATTAAAGGGTGCATGGAATGTGATCCTTCCGTATATCAGATAATGCACGCCGCCTCGGTATGAATGCTTACAGGACACGTGTCCTCCATGCCACGCACTGTAACAGAAGGTTCCTGCACTCATTTGCTCCAGCATCGTCTGTTCTGCCGGCATTTTTCATGATAAAATTTTTTATGAATTACTTTCCTGCATGTTTTCCCTCTCACCATCGAAAACTATCAGCCAGGAGGTGATCGTATGAAAGAACCATCAAAAAATAAGTCAGCTGATACCGACTGGGAGATCGACATCCAGTCCTGCTCCGCCACCGACTGTACCGGTCTGATCCCGGCGCTCCCGGAGAGTGACGCAGAGCTTGAGCATTATCAGGATCTCTACCATTATCTGCCTGACGAAAAAAAATGAGTCCGACTTTCACGGACCATATCTGCAAAATATGCATTCACAACTGCATCATACGGGATTTTTCGTTTAGAAATTTTCGCTCTGTGGTGCAGGAACCATTTTTTCTACTCATCCGTGCATCCGGAAACTTCTCTCGATGCACCGGAAACTTGCAAGCCAAATATGATCAAATAAAGAAAGAAGTACAACAATTATGTTAAATGAATCCATCTACCGGTCATGCTCCCTCTGTCCGAGGGAATGTCATGTTGACCGGACAGTATCCACAGGCTTCTGCGGCGCCGGACATGAACTGCGCGCCGCCAGAGCCGCCTTACATATGTGGGAAGAACCATGCATCAGCGGCACGACCGGAAGCGGGACCGTCTTTTTCTCCGGCTGTACACTGCGCTGTGTGTTCTGCCAGAATTTCCAGTTAAGCCATGAAAACTACGGAAAGACGATCTCCGCTTCCAGGCTCTCTGATATCTTCCTGGAGCTTCAGGAAAAAGGCGCCGCAAACATCAATCTCGTGACCGGGACGCAGTTCGCTCCGTCGATCATCCGTGCCCTGGATCTCGCAAAGCCGAAGCTTCAGATCCCGGTTGTTTTCAACTGCGGGGGATATGAAAAGATCGAGACGATCCGGGATCTCGCCGACTACGTCGATATCTGGCTCCCGGATCTCAAATACATGGACAGCGGTCTCTCAAAAAAATACTCTGCCGCTCCGGACTATTTTGAGAAAGCTTCCGCCGCGATAAAAGAAATGATCCGCCTCACCGGCGGACTTATCTGGAATCAAAAGAACCCGTCTATGCTGGACCGCGGCGTCGTCATCCGCCATATGGTCCTTCCGGGAGCAAAGGACGATTCGATCCGGCTCCTGCACTGGATCAAAGAGAATCTCCCGAAGCACCAGTATCTCATCAGTATCATGAGCCAGTACACGCCGTTTTACGGGAGCGCGGACTACCCGGAGATCAACCGCCGGATCACCTCCTACGAGTATAACAAGGTCGTTGATACCGCCATCGATCTCGGTCTCACCGAGGGCTTCATGCAGGAAAGAAGCAGCGCCAAAGAAGAATATACGCCGCCGTTTGACTGTGAGGGGATCTGAGAGCCGGTAGAAGTTCAGACCGACAGGATTGATGATGGCAGCGTCAGCACCGGCAGCTTCCTGGATACAAACATCATAAAAGGTGGGTACCGAATCAATTTTTCTGTTTCGATACCCACCTTAATGTTCTGCGTTATCCAATGGATCTTACCTCGTTTTCATTAGATTTTGTTTCTATATGAAGTTTTTCTTTTTCACTCCGCCGGCTTTTTCCGAAAGTTTATATTTTTTGTTCTCATATCGATCATTGTATTTCTCTTTTCGATACTTTCTCGTCATATCTCGAAGGATTTCAAATAATCTTTTTTTCGATCAATTACCCGGTTTTGTGTGTTTCCTTTGTTCCAGATTTTTCAGATTTGAAAAACGGAACGAGACTTATGTGTTCGGTGGACTGTACCTCCTTTACTTAGAATCTTTTAAGTACGAACCTTTTCGTCTTCTTTGCTTTGTTCTCTCTTTCTTTTTGATGTCTTTATTATATGCGATAAGTTCCGTTTTGTCAATATGTTTTTAGAAATATTTTTATTTATTTTATTATTGTTAGTTAATTGTTGTATTGTATATAATTATTCAAATAATTTTATCTGTCAGTATTCTCTGTATATTACTGGATTTCTCCGCTCCGGATTTTTTACTCTGCAAGAATACCGCATCTACCAGCTTATGCTGACTAAGAGGATGCCCCAACGTTCACCTGCATTCGTCTTAAATCCCCTGGGTTATCCACTTCTTTTTCTCTCCCCGCATCCCCGGAACAATACTGCAAATGTGACGGAGATTCCCGCCACCATCAGAAAGAGATCTGAGTACACCCCGAACGCAGCTGACACCTTCTCCCAGGAATCTCCGGCGATCCTGCCTGCATAGACGAGAACCGTATTCCACAAAAGGCTTCCCGCCGCCGTGAAAGCAAGAAACGGGATGACCGGCATTCTGGCAATCCCTGCGGGAATGGAGATCAGGCTCCGGACGATCGGGACCAGTCTGCACAAAAAGACTGCAGACTTCCCGCGATCCCGGAACCAGTCTTTCGCGAGGTCGACATCCTCCGGTCTGAAATGGAGCAGCTGTCCGGCCTTTCCACAGAGCAGTTTCCGAAATATCTCATCCGGAAGGAATCTCCCGGCTCCGTAAAGAATGACTGCTCCCGCCATGGACCCGGCCGTTGAGAAGAGGATCACCCCGCCGGGCGTCATGTCCGTGCAGGTCGTCATGACACCTCCAAATGTCAGGATCACCTCCGAAGGGATCGGAGGAAACAGATTTTCCACTAAAATAAGGAGGAATACGGCAAGATTTCCGTATTCCCCCATCAGTTCCAGTACCAGCTCCCGCATACACGCACCCCCGCTTTGCCATGGGTACAATATATGTGGAGCTGATCTGCATTATTCATTTCCTTTTTCTCCGATCAGCCATTATATTTCTGGCTCTGCTCCGCGATCAGCGCCGCATCATCGAAGTAGTTGATCTTCATCGCCTCGCGCATCTCTTTTAAGGTCTGGGCAGCCACGCGCTCTGCCTTCTCGCTTCCGCTCTTTAAGATCTCGTATACAGCCGGGATGTCCTGCTCCCATTTCTTTCTTCTCTCACGGATCGGGCGAAGCTCTTCCTCAAGCACACGGTTTAAGAACTTTTTCACCTTTACATCGCCGAGTCCGCCGCGGGAGTAGTGTTCCTTCACCTCGTCGAGATTCTTGTAATCCGGCCAGAACTCTGCAAAGTACTCGTCCTTGCAGAATGCATCGAGATATGTGAAGACGGTATTTCCTTCCACCTGTCCCGGATCGCTGACTTTTAAGTGATTCGGATCTGTGTACATGGACATGACTTTCTTCTTTACTTCCTCCTCCGGATCGGAAAGATAGATGCAGTTTCCTAAGGATTTGCTCATCTTCGCCTTTCCATCGATTCCCGGAAGACGGCGGCATGCGTCGTTGCTCGGAAGAAGAATCTCCGGCATCACGAGTGCGTCTGTGTTGTATACCGTATTGAATTTGTGAACGATCTCTCTTGTCTGCTCAACCATCGGCATCTGGTCCTCACCGGCCGGGACCACGTTTGCCTTAAATGCGGTGATATCGGCAGCCTGGCTGATCGGGTAGGTGAAGAAACCGACCGGGATGCTCGCCTCGAAGTTTCTCATCTGGATCTCGCTCTTTACAGTTGGGTTTCTCTGTAATCTGGAAACGGTAACGATATCCATATAGTAAGCGGTCATCTCATAGAGCTCCGGCACCATGGACTGGATAAAAATCGTGGATTTCTCCGGATCAAGACCTGCGGACAAGTAATCCAGGGCAACCTCCAGAATATTCTGGCGGACCTTCTCCGGGTTATCCGCGTTGTCTGTAAGTGCCTGGGAATCAGCGATCATGATATAGATGTCGCTGTACTCTCCGGAATTCTGAAGCTCCACTCTTCTTCTCAAAGATCCTACATAATGTCCTACATGAAGACGTCCGGTCGGGCGGTCTCCTGTTAAAATTACTTTTCCCACAACAATGTTCCTTTCTGTTCTGTGTTAGCAGGCAGCCATTCCGGTCATTTAGACCTTCCTGCGACCTGGATCTTTCTCTTTTATTCCAAAGCGCCCTGATCCATCTGATCGTGGTCACGGCACCCGGAAGCGTTATGATAGAATTATAAAGCGGATTCGCCTCTTTTGCAAGCATAACCGCTCTTTTTGCAGGATTTGCGGGATTCTGCGGACTTTGGCTCGTTGTTCGCGTAACAACTGAAAACACGCTTCGCGAGTTTTCCCACCATGACCGGATCTTTCTACCATTTTCAGTATTATGAGATCACAAACCGTTTTCCGTTTTTATCCGTACACATCGGGCCTGTAAATCTGTTTTCAGCCTTTGATCACGCGGACTTTATACATTCCGCTGATCTTCTCAAGATGGGCAACTGCCTCTGCCTTTGCCGAGTCCTCAAGATCCAGAAGTGTGTAGGCGTATTTATCGCGGCTCTTGTTTGTCATGTTCGCGATGTTGATCCCCTCAGCCGCAAGGATCGAGGTGATCTGGCCGATCATGTTCGGAACATTTGCGTGGAGCAGGGCGATTCTTCCTGCAACCTGGCATACACCCATGTCGCATGCCGGGTAGTTTACGGAATTCTTGATATTTCCGTTTTCCAGGTAATCCTTTAACTCATCCGCAGCCATCACCGCACAGTTGTCCTCAGATTCCTCTGTGGAAGCGCCAAGATGCGGGGTTGCGATCACGCCTTCCATCGCGGATGTCTTTGCGTTCGGGAAGTCTGTGATATATTTCTTTACTTTTCCTGCCTTTAATGCCGCTTCCATGTCATCGTCATTGACAAGAAGGTCTCTCGCGTAGTTTAAGATCACAACGCCGTCCTTCATCTGATCGAAAGCGTCCTTGTTGATCATATATTTCGTGGAATCCAGAAGCGGAACATGAACGGTGATGTAATCGCACTCCTGGTAGATCGTGTTGACGTCCATGATGTGCTTTACGGAGCGGGACAGCATCCATGCAGCGTTGACGGAGATGAACGGGTCGTATCCGTATACTTCCATTCCGAGAGCTGCAGCCGCATTCGCTACCTCGCAGCCGATCGCGCCGAGTCCGATGACGCCGAGCTTTTTGCCCTTGATCTCATTTCCTGCAAAGGCTTTCTTGCTCTTTTCCATCTTCTTTGCGATATCTTCCTCACCTGCATGCTCTCTGCACCATTCCACGCCGCCGATGACGTCTCTGGATGTCAGGAACAGGCCTGCAAGTACAAGCTCTTTTACACCGTTCTTATTTGCACCCGGTGTGTTGAATACAACGATTCCCTTTTTCGCGCACTCATCGAGCGGGATGTTGTTGACTCCGGCTCCGGCTCTCGCGATCGCCTGAAGTCCCTCCGGGAATTCTGTCTCATGAAGGGATGCGCTGCGGACCATGACTCCTTCCGCGTCTTTGATGTCATCTACAAATGTATAATCTCCTGTGAGGCGGTCTGTACCGTAGTGGGAGATCTGATTTAAACAGCAAATCTTTCTCATAATGTCTCTCCTGTAATCTTTTCGATCCGGCAGCCTTACGCGTTCGCGTGCTCCGCCTCAAATTTTTTCATGAATTCTACAAGCTTTACAACGCCCTCTTCCGTCATTGCATTGTAGATGCTGGCTCTCATACCGCCGACAGTGCGGTGACCTTTTAAGTTCACGAATCCGGCCTTTTCTGCCTCTTTTACGAACAGGGCATCGAGGTCTTTGTCACCTGTCACGAACGGTACGTTCATGATCGAGCGGTCCTCTTTTCTTACTGTTCCATGGAACATTTTGCTCTGATCCAGATAATCGTAAAGGATCTTTGCCTTTCTCTCATTTCTCACTTTCATGGCTTCCAGGCCGCCCTGTTTCTTCAGCCATTTGAATACCTTGCCGCAGATATAGATTCCGTAGCATGGCGGAGTATTGAAGAGAGATCCTGCCTTCGCCTGTACATCGTAGCGCATGATCGTCGGTGTCTCCGGAAGAACATCCTCGCGGATCAGGTCTTCCCGGATGATCACGATGACAACGCCGGCCGGTCCGATATTTTTCTGGACGCCTCCGTAGATCACGCCGTATTTTGTGACATCCATCGGTTCTGAGAGGAAACATGAGGAGACATCAGAGACAAGTGTTTTTCCTTTTGTATTCGGGAGTGTGTGGAATTTTGTTCCGTAAATCGTATTGTTCTCGCAGATGTAGACATAGTCAGCATTCTCGTCGATCGGAAGATCGGAGCAGTCCGGAATATAACTGAATGTCTTGTCTTCGCTGGATGCGATGGCATTTGCGGTTCCGTAAAGCTTTGCTTCCTTCCATGCTTTCTTTGCCCACTGGCCAGTGATGATGTAATCGCCGACACGGTTCTTAAACAGGTTTAACGGAACTGCAGCGAACTGCTGGTGTGCGCCGCCCTGTAAGAACAGGACTTTGTAATTGTCCGGGATCTTTAAGAGATCACGGATATCCTGCTCTGCCGTCTGGATGATCTCCTCAAACGCTTTTGAGCGGTGGCTCATCTCCATAACGGACATTCCGGTTCCGTTATAATCCAGCATTTCTGCTGCTGCTTCTTTTAATACTTCTTCCGGCAACACAGCCGGACCTGCGGAAAAGTTGTAAACTCTGCTCATAAATTTTGTTCCCCTCTCTGATTGCTCTATGGTCTCTCCTCTCAGGGGCGGCCATGAATCCAGCCCAGTCGCATGATCCGTTGTATTACTTCACCTCGTCTCTTCTCTACCAATGTGAAGTCTTGAATCTGGCTGATTTGTCATATATCCTAGCACAAGTCACCCGGCAAATCAATGATAAAATTTTTTATTTTCAGGAATTATGCAAACGTTCTTCTTTTTTTGATCTCTTTTTTTACAATTTCGATGAGACAGTTCCGAATTTTATTAGATTGCTCTGGGAAAATCGGATTTTATCTCAAGCAGATAAACAAAATGAACCATGTTGGAATAGAAGCAGCGGACTTTGGCTCGTTGTCCGCGTAAAAAAAAGAAAGACAGACTGCATATGTTTTATATGTACTCTGTCTTTCTGTATTCGTAACTGCTCAGTACCCTCACAGTTACGAGCAAAAATCCATTTCAAATCGGCTTCGCCGATGGGATTTTTGCCTTCAAGCCTGTGTTTTATTACGGTCAGCGCAGCAAGTGCGCAGACCTACTGAACAGTTACCTGTATTCTTTCTATTTTACTTTCTGTATCTGCGTGATCTCTCCCTTTTTTCTCTCACTGAGAAATCCGGGCCCGGTCATTCTCAGATCCTCTCGCAGATCAGGTTGCCCATCTCGGTCGTTCCAACCTGCTTCATGCCCTCATCCATGATATCCACAGTGCGGTAACCGTCCGCAAGGACTTTTCTCACTGCGTCTTCGATCGCATCTGCTTCCTTATCAAGGTCGAAGGAGAAGCGGAGCATCATCGCTGCGGAGAGGATCGTCGCGATCGGGTTTGCGATGTCCTTGCCTGCGATATCCGGTGCGGAACCGTGGCTCGGCTCGTAGAGACCGAATTTGCTCTCGTTTAAGCTTGCGGAGGACAGCATTCCGATGGAACCTGTGATCATGCTCGCCTCGTCGGATAAGATATCGCCGAACATGTTCTCAGTTAAAATGACGTCGAACTGGCGCGGATTCATGACAAGCTGCATTGCGCAGTTATCGACTAACATGTTCTCAAGTGTAACTTCCGGATAGTCCTTTGCGACTTCCGCTACAACTTTTCTCCAGAGTCTGGAGGAATCAAGAACGTTTGCTTTATCGACACTTGTCACTTTCTTTTTTCTCTTCATTGCGATCTCGAAGGCCTTGATCGCTACGCGGCGAATCTCCTTCTCGCTGTATACGAGAGTATCTGTCGCCTGCTCCACACCGTTTACGGTCTCTGTGTGGCGCTCACCAAAGTAAAGACCGCCGGTCAGCTCACGGACGATGACCATGTCGAAACCGTCACCGATGATCTCCTGCTTTAACGGGCATGCCCCTGCAAGGTCATTATAGAGATAGGCCGGGCGGATGTTTGCAAACAGATTTAAGCCTTTGCGGATCGCAAGAAGACCTGCCTCCGGTCTCAGGTTCGGAGCCACATCATACCAGCGGGAGTTTCCGACATTTCCGCCGACTGCGCCTAAAAGAACGGCATCGCTCTTCTTTGCAGTCTCAAGCGCCTCATCTGTCAGCGGCACCCCGTAGGTGTCGATGGAGATTCCGCCCATGAGGACGTCCTCGTAGTTGAATTTATGACCGTATTTCTGTCCAACTTTATCTAAAACTTTTTTTGCCTCTCTTACAATTTCCGGACCGATCCCGTCGCCGGAGATCGTTGCGATTCTATATTCCATGTCTTTTTCCTCCATAAGACTAAATTGATTTCCTTCGTAATCATACCCTAAATTCTTTTAATTTTCAATAAATTGGAGGAATTACTGACATACATGTTTTCTATTATTTATATGAATCCCAGTTATACGTTAACAGAGTTCACTCTCACTGCTTCTTTTCATGATAAAAGGCACATCACCCCTGGAACCAATGTTCATTCCATGGCATGTGCCTTTTCCTTCACTGAATTTTATTATTTCTTATTCGTGGTACATTTCCGGTCTTCTATCTCTGAAGAGTCCCCAGGAGAATCTCTCGCGCTCCAGCTCATCCAGGTCGAACTCCGCTGTGATGACGCCCTCACTGTCGCGGTCCATAGACCGGATCACTTCACCGGCACCGTCCGTGATGAAGGAAGAGCCATAGAATTTCAGGGCTGATTTCTGGTTTCCGTTTGCCTCACATGGCGTTATCTCTTCTAGTCCCACGCGGTTTGCCGCGATCACCGGCATCAGGTTCGACGCAGAATGTCCCTGCATGCAGCGTCTCCAGTGGGGCATGCTGTCCACGGAGAGGATCGGCTCGCTGCCGATGGCTGTCGGATAAAATAAGAGCTCTGCGCCCTTTACCGCCATAAATCTCGCGGTCTCCGGGAACCACTGATCCCAGCAGATCCCAACACCGATGGTGCCGTAGCGGGTCTTGAATGCCTTAAATCCGGTGTCTCCCGGTGTGAAATAGAATTTCTCCTGATAATAGTGGTCGTCCGGAATATGGGTCTTTCTATAGATTCCAAGGTTCGTTCCGTCCGCATCGAGGATCGCGACAGTGTTAAACAGGCGCTTTCCGTCCTTCTCATAGAAGCTGATCGGAAGAACGACTTTGAGCTCCTCCGCGACCTTTGCGAAATGTTTTACAGCATCGTTTTCCTCCACCGGCTTCGCAAACTCATAATATTCGTACTGGCGCTCCTGGCAGAAATACTGGCGCTCAAAGAGCTCCGGGAGCAGGATGATCTGTGCGCCGTCCGCCGCCGCTTCTCTCACAAGTTTCTCCGCATTTGCGATATTCATATTCACGTCTCTTGTGCAGCGCATTTGTACTGCTGCGACTTTTACTTTTCGCATTTTATATTTCCTCCTGTGGGTATCCGTTTTATTGTCCCTATGTACTGTCTGCATTCCAATTCTAAATTGTTCTTTCATTTTAAATTTTTTTGAATTGCTCCTCAGGTACACCGTCTACCCTTGTTCAATACACGTTTTCTGATTCTACTTTTTATCGTACTCTTTTCTTATCTCCCCTGTGGGATCTGCTGCGTGATACAGTGGATATTTCCGCCTCCGAGAAGAATATCTCTGGCCGGGACCGGGCAGATCTTTCTTTCCGGGAAGACGGTTCCAAGAATCTCCACCGCCGTCCTATCATGCTCATCCCCAAACTGCGGCACGACTACCCCGCCGTTTGAAATATAGAAGTTTACATAACTTGCTGCCAGCCGTTCCCCAACCTCTCTCGTGTCCTCGCCGTCCTCAAACTCATAACCGCCGAGATCTTCCTCCGTCACACAGATCGGTGTCTTTGGGATTGGAAGCTTGTGGACTTTGATCTTTCTGCCCATAGCATCCGTCTCATTTTCTAAAATATCCAGACAGCTCTTCGACATGACATACTGGGGATCATTCTCATCATCGGTCCAGCCTAAGACCACTTCGCCCGGGCGCACGAACGCGCAGATGTTATCCACATGTTCATTCGTCTCGTCATTGTAGATTCCACGTTCCAGCCAGATCACCTTTTTAGCCCCAAGGTAAGCACAGAGCTTCTTCCCGATCTCGTCCTTTGAGAGCTTCGGATTTCTTCCTCCGCTCAGGAGGCACGCTGCCGTCACAAGAACCGTCCCCTCTCCGTCAGAATGGATCGAACCGCCTTCCAGAACGAAGGGGTGGGCCTCGTAGCAGTCATAGCCAAGCTCCCCACAGACTTTTTCCGCCACAAGATCGTCCTTCTCCCAGTGGGCGTAAAGTCCATCCACGGTTCCTCCCCAGGCGTTGAACTCCCAGTCGATGCCACGAACCGCACCTTCCCCGTTCACCACAAAGGTCGGTGCCACATCCCGCGCCCAGGCATCGTCGGACTCCATGCGGATCACATGGATCTCGTGTCCCGGATTCCCGGCTAGCATCTCGCGGGCATTCTCCTCCACATCCGGCTCCGCCAGCATAAAGACCTCCTCGCTCTCCGCGATGGCCCATGCCACGCGCTTGAATGCCTCTCTCGCTCTTTTCGCGCCGTAGTTCCAGCTTCCCGGACGCTTCGGCCAAATCATGATGCAGCCTCTGTGGGGTTCAAATTCTCCCGGCATGCGGAATCCATCTGCTGCCGGTATCGTATGAAGTTTGTTCATTCTATAATTCCTTTCCAGATTTATCTTCAGACTTATTCTCCCGCTCTTTTTACCGCCACTTTTTTATATAACCGCCTTTTTCCTGGTCACAAGGCGGAGAGCAGCCACAATCCATATTACACGGCGGCGGACAGTCACATCTTCCTCCCTGCTCACATGGAGGCGGGCAGGGACAAAACGGCGGCTTGGGCGGCGGTGGACACGGCTTCGGGGGCTTCGGCGGCTTTTCCTTCTTCTCCTCAACCCGGACCAGAATAATATCGTCTCCGATCTGACAGATATCCCCAAAGGGGATCACAAATTCTTTTTCCCGTCCCAAAAATCCGCAGACACAGCCCGGTCCCGGCACAATGATCGCCAGGATCCTGCCTGTACACGGATCGACGTCCAGATCACCCACAAACCCCAGCCGTTTGCAGTCGCAGACGTTGATCACTTCCCGTCTCTTCAATTCGCTCATCCGCATAGCATCATCTCCCGGATCGAAACATTTTATGTATCCCATCAACCACAGACCTGTCATTCGCGCAGGCTGCCGTCAACCAGTCATACTCTCTATTTATAGTCTATGTTCCATTTCTTGTCCCTGAGATGAATATCCAGCATTATTTTCACTTAATTGTAATTTTTCTGAAGTTTTACAACTCAATATTCTCCGGCAGTTTTCCCACTGCCTTCAAAATCTTCGCCGCATTTCTCCACAACATGTCTTCCTTTTCACTGTCCGTGAAACTGCTGTCCTTAATCCTCGCAATAGCGGCTTTCTGGGTGCCATAGGGAAAATCACTGCCGTAAAGCACCCGGTTTGTTCCTAACCTGCGGATGATCTTCTCAAACTCACCGGCTTCCTCCAGCTCCGCGCTCATGGCCGTATCGATAAACACATTTTCCGGCAGATTTTCAAGATCCTCATTGGGATTTTTCATCATGCAGAAGCTTCCCATATGCGCCATGATGATCGGGATATCCGGGGCAGATTTTAAGATTTTTCGGATTCCCGACGGGTAAAGGTCATAGGGGCGCACGATCCTCGCCGTCCCCATATGGATCAGCACCGGAAATCCCAGCTCATTGATCTTTCTCCACATCTCCTCGTACTTTGGATCTTCCAGATGGACCTTCTGAAACGGCGGATGGAACTTAATCCCAGCCATATCCATATCCTTCAGCTTTTCCAGCTCCTCGATCACATTCTCACAGTCCGGGTGAAGGCCGCCGAATGAGATAATATTCCTTCTTGCCGCTTCCTTCGCGAACCTGTTCACCTCCCCCTGATTCTGTGGTTTCGATACCACCGGCAGGTTCACGGAGAGATCCACTCCCGCCTCCCGCATCCGCGCCAGCAGATTTTCCCTGATCGGAAGCTTCTTAAAATCATCATTTTCATGCCCGGTGACCTCCATGGCCCGTCTCGCCAGGGCAACCGGATAGATATGGGTGTGAATGTCAATGATCCTGCAATTCATCCTTTGTTCATCCTATCTTTCCTCCATGCGCCGTTTTCAGCTTCATGTTCCTGATTTTTTGTAAATGCTGTCAGAACTTCTTCCCACAGCACTTTATGAGCATCTATTTCTCTGCGATCCAGCACCATTTTACCATGCAGACTGTACGATTTGCAATATACAAGTAACTACAAACGGCCTGACCTCATTTCTGAAGCCAGACCGCTTTCATACGCTCTATCACGTAAACTCTTAACAGCAAAGATCCACAATCACCTGTGCAAAGATCTTCGCACTCATTGTGAGCTCGTCAACCACCGCGAACTCGTCCGGGCCATGCATGTGGTTCTCGGTCTCCGGAAGGGCAGCGCCGAAAGCAACACCGTTCTTTAAATTGTGGACATAGGTTCCGCCGCCAATGGCGATACACTCGCCCTTTCTTCCGGAATATTTCTCATATGCGGAGAGCAGAGTCTTCACAAAATCAGAATCTGCCGGTACATGGTGCGGCGGCTTCATTTCTTCTGTATTGAAGGAGATTCCATCTGCTTCCATTTTTTCACGGATCACATCGATGGTGTTTTCCTTTGTGGCACAGATCGGACAGCGGCTGTCAAATTCGCCCTCTAAACTTTTCTCGGAAATATCCAACATGCTGAATGCCAGTGTCAGCTCGCCAGACTCCTCATCGCTCATCTTGATTCCAAGCGCTTCGCCGTACCAGTCACCGTGAGGCATCAGGCGGTTTAACGCGCGGACTGTCTTTACCTGTCCGCATTCCGCCAACGGAAGACGCTCGATCAGGGATAAGAGTCCTGTCAGGGCATTCTTTCCTTTCCACGGTGCCATTGCATGGCCGTTTTCGCCAGCTGCAGCGATCTTCAGGCAGCCATCCTCAGAGGATACCGTGAACCGGATTCCAAGCTCCTCTTCCATGCTCTTTGCGAGAGCCCCTGTCTCATCTCCGTCAAGACCCTCAAATAATGCCTCTGCCGCGCCCGGAACCACATTCGTCTTCGTTCCGCTGTGGAAGGATACCATCTTCGGAAGACGGTCAGACGGCTCGAACTCTGCCGTAAAATTACCTCCGATCCGGCCTTTCTCGATATTGATCACCGGGAAGGACGCATCCGGTGAGAAGGTCATCGGAGCTTCCTTTTCCACACTGTAGTAGTGGGTGATATCGGAGCTTCCGCACTCCTCGTCAGTGCCAAGGATCAGGCGGACATTCTTTTTCATCGGGATTCCAAGTTCATTTACGGCACGCATCGCGTAGAGGGCAGCAATTGCCGGTCCCTTATCGTCCGCGGTTCCGCGGCCATAGATCTTTCCGTCTTTTACTACCGGCTCAAAAGGTTCTGTAACGGTCCAGCCGTCTCCGGCCGGAACAACGTCCAGATGTGCCAGAATATCGAGCTGTGCCTCTTTGTCATTCATGTCAACGGTTCCAACATAGTTGTCATAGTTGTTGATGGAAAAACCGTAGCATTCCGCAATATGCAGAGCTGCACGCAGTGCCTCGGAGCACCCTTCCCCATACGGTTTTCCGATACGGTAAGACCCCTTCACACTGTTGATCCGGCAAAGAGCTCCGATGTCCTCCAGCATTTCTTTCCTGTGCGCGTCAATATACCGGCTGATCTTCTCTTTATACATAAATTTCCGCCTCCATATTTCTTTTGTTATAACCCATTTTACAGACAGGCGGGACCGTCTCATCCCGGGTGTTTCCGAGATCGTAAAGCCAGCCCCGCTTATACCATACTTATTCTGTGCGCCAGTTATTGGCTGCATGCCTGATCACAAACCTGCACTTACGCGCTTTATTGTCTGCTTCGCAGGCGTTTCGTTCGTTTACCTTATTTCATGAATCCAGCTAAGATCTCATTTACGATCTTGCCGTCTGCCTTCCCCTTTACGAGCGGCATCAGGGATTTCATGATCTTTCCTTTGTCCTTTGCTGTCGGGGCTTCGATCCCAAGCTCTGCAAGAACCTTTGCGATCGTCTCCCTGATCTGGTCTTCAGTCATATCAGCCGGAGCGAACTCCTGATATACGGCAAGTCTCTTCTTTGCCTCATCGATGATATCGGTGCGGTCTGCCGGTGCTGTCTCGATGGTCTCCTTGACCTGCTTGATCTCTTTCTTTACGATCGCGTTCTCCTCATCCTCTGTGAGCGGAGCTTCACGCTTGTCGATCTGCGCGTTCTTTAATGCGGAGAGAAGCATGGAAAGGGAATCTTTTCTCTCTTTATCTTTTGCTTTCATCGACTCGACCATAGCTGCTCTTACAACATCGATCTTACTCATCTTATATTCCTCCTGTCTATGCGGTATTCCCAGTCAAAACAACTGGTTCCGCATGTTCCTGTGATGATATAATTTGTAAACTTGATTAGTTCTTTCCGAACTCACTGAGTTTCAAGTTCGGATTTCTCTCCTCGACCATGCCGACACTCCAGCTGTTGATGAATAACAATAACGGATTGCCCTTGAGGTCGCAGATGCGCTTCATGTCAGAAGTACCCTGGATCTTCGCCACATCCACTTCCTCCGGGTTCTCAACCCAGCGGATGTACTCGAACGGAAGCTGTTCCAGACGGACATCGACATTGTACTCGTTCTTTAAGCGGTAGGTCAGGACCTCAAACTGCAGGACACCGACAACGCCGACGATGATCTCCTCCATACCGGTATTGAACTCCTGGAAGATCTGGATCGCACCTTCCTGGGCGATCTGGTTGACCCCCTTTAAGAACTGTTTTCTCTTCATGGTATCGATCTGGCGGACTCTCGCGAAATGCTCCGGTGCAAAGGTCGGGATACCCTCGAACTGGAACTTCTCGTTGGACGTACAGAGCGTGTCACCGATGGAGAAAATACCCGGATCAAAAACGCCGATGATATCTCCGGCATAAGCCTCGTCAATGATCTTACGGCTCTCAGCCATCAGCTGCTGCGGCTGGGTCAGACGGATCTTCTTGCCGCCCTGAACATGGTTTACTTCCATTCCGGCTTCAAACTTACCGGAACAGATGCGCATGAAAGCGATACGGTCACGGTGCGCCTTATTCATATTCGCCTGAATCTTAAATACGAAGGCGGAGAAATCAGGTCTGAACGGATCGATCACACCGTCTGTCGTTCTTCGCGGAAGCGGAGAAGTCGTCATATTTAAGAAATGCTCCAGAAACGTCTCCACGCCAAAGTTTGTGAGAGCGGATCCGAAGAACACCGGTGAAAGCTTTCCGGCACTTACAAGCTCCTGATCAAACTCATCACTTGCCCCGTCGAGAAGCTCAATATCGTCCCTTAACTGAGCGTGGAAATCGGAACCGATGACGGAATCCACGTCTGTTCCCTCCACGTCGAAAGTCTCTGTGGCAACTTCCTTCTGTCCGCCCATGGCAGCCGTGAAGGTCGTGATCTTCTTTGTCTGGCGGTCATAAACGCCCTTGAAGCTCTTTCCGCAGCCGATCGGCCAGTTGATCGGACATGTATGGATTCCGAGAACGTCCTCGATCTCGCTCATGAGTTCAAACGGGTCTCTCGCCTCGCGGTCCATCTTGTTTACGAAGGTAAAGATCGGGATATGGCGCATTACACAGACCTTGAACAGTTTGATGGTCTGCGCCTCGACACCCTTTGATCCGTCGATGACCATGACAGCGGAGTCCGCTGCCATTAAGGTACGGTAGGTATCCTCAGAGAAGTCCTGGTGTCCGGGGGTATCAAGGATGTTGATGCAGTATCCCTCATAATTGAACTGGAGTACGGAAGATGTTACAGAGATACCTCTCTCCTTCTCGATCTCCATCCAGTCGGAGACTGCGTGCTTTGTCGCTTTGCGTCCCTTTACGGTTCCGGCAAGGTTGATCGCGCCTCCGTATAACAGGAATTTCTCGGTCAGTGTCGTTTTACCGGCATCCGGGTGAGAAATGATCGCGAATGTCCGTCGTCTCTTTATTTCATCATTTAATGAAGCCAAAAAATTTTCCTCCAAATCTATCTTAAAAATCTATATTTTTCCACTTAAATTTTTACCAGTATTTAAGGCTTTCGTCAAGAAGAAAGCCCTAAAATTCGTTATATTTATAGCAATCTATCGCTCGATCCCAAAGATCTCGTCTAAGATCGCCCCTGCAACCTCTTCCTTCGACATGATCGGAAGCTCCGTCTCCTTATTCTCGCGGATCATCGTCACTACATTCGTGTCCGTTCCGAAACCGGCACCGGCAACCTTTAAGTTATTTGCCACTATCATATCCAGATTCTTCTTCTTTAATTTTGCCCTGGAATTCTCCAGCATATGTTCCGTTTCCATGGAAAATCCGCAAAGAAACTGGCTGTCCTTTTTGTGCTCACCAAGCCACTTTAAGATATCATCGGTGCGCTCCAGTTCGATCGCCATATCCCCGTCTTTCTTCTTTGTCTTCTCGGTATTCACGAACTTCGGGCGGTAGTCAGCGACAGCCGCGGCCTTGATCACCGCGTCCATCTCATCACTGCGGCTTGTCACAGCCTCGAACATATCTTTGGCAGTAACCACCGGAACAAAGTTTACGAACATCGGCGGCTCCACCTCTGCCGGTCCGGAAACAAGCGTCACATCAGCGCCGCGGAGAGCAGCCGTCTTCGCGATGGCATATCCCATCTTTCCGGTACTGTGGTTTGTAATATAGCGGACAGGGTCGATGGCCTCCCTCGTCGGGCCTGCGGTCACGAGGATCTTCTTTCCTTTTAAGTCTTTCTTGTACTGGACTTCCTTTAAGATATACTGGAGCAGCACCTCCGGCTCCGGCATCTTTCCCGCTCCGGTATCGCCGCAGGCGAGGTATCCACTTGCCGGACTGATCACTTCCATTCCGTAGTGTTCGCAAATCTTTAAGTTATCCTGTGTGATCGGATTCTCGAACATTCTCGTATTCATCGCCGGGCTGATGATCTTCTTGCAGGTACATGCGAGAACTGTGGTCGTCAGCATATCGTCCGCAAGGCCATGGGCCAGCTTCGCGATCACATTCGCGGAAGCCGGGGCAACGAGGACAACGTCCGCCGCCTTCGCAAGGGAAACATGTTCAACGGAAAATTCAAAGTTCCGGTCAAACGTATCCACCAGGCATTTATTTCCGGTCAGTGTCTCAAATGTAATCGGGTTGATAAAATTTGTCGCATTCCGGGTCATAAGCACATGGACATCTGCCTTCAGTTTTTTCAGTGCGCTGGCGAGATATGCGATTTTATATGCAGCGATACTGCCGCTCACGCATAAAAGTACGGTTTTTCCTGCTAACATTTGGAATCCTCCGTTGTAATTTTAGTCAATTTATGGTAAGATAATTCGAACTTTAAAATTATGAGGAACCTGTCTCACACGTTTCTCATATTCACAGTGACGGTTGACAAATCCCGCAAATACGGAACCTTTGATCAACTGCACACGTAAAAACAGTATAACACGTTACTTAGATTTGTGGAAGGAGTTTTCTCAATGATTTTAGCAATCGACATGGGAAACAGCAATATCGTTGTCGGAGGTCTTGACGACAATAAAACATATTTTGAGGAGCGCATCACCACCGATGACCGAAAAACGAGTCTCGAATACGCGATCCTTTTAAAGAATATTCTGGAGATTCATAAAGTAAAGAAAAATGATATCGAAGGTTCCATTATGGCGTCCGTTGTCCCGCCACTGAACGCGCCGATCTCTTCCGCTGTGAAGAAGATCACCGGAAAGAAACCGTTTCTTGTCGGTTCCGGCATGAAGACAGGCTTAAACATCAAAATGGATAACCCTAAGACCGTCGGCGGTGACCGGATCGTGGCCGCTGTCGCTGCAAATGCCAAATACAAAGGACCGATCATCATCGCGGACATGGGAACCGCGACAACGCTCGATGTGGTGGACCACGATGGAAATTACATCGGCGGTGTGATTCTCCCCGGTGTAAAGGTTGCCTTAAACTCCCTCGTTTCCAATACAGCCCAGCTTCCGAGGATCAGCTTCGATGTTCCGAAACGCGCAATCGGAAAGAACACCATCGAATGTATGAGAAACGGTATCATGCTCGGCAATGCCGCAATGCTTGACGGTCTGATCGACCGCATGACCGCAGAGCTCGGCGAACCGGCAACCCTTATTGCTACCGGCGGTATGGCAAGATTCATCACACCGCTCTGCACCCACAAGATCACCTATGACCCGGATCTTCTGCTCCGCGGACTGATGATCCTGTACAGACAAAATACAGAAACAAAAGATGCGTAAAGCTTCACTGCCGAATGAAATTAACGTTCATTCGGCTTTTTTATTCAGAATTGTCCTCCCGACTGTTGCTGTCTATACATTTCGTTTGAAACGAAATATAAGCGAAATGCAGAGTTGTAATATTTCGTTTAATGGGATATACTTATGATAGAATTACGTTTTGAGGTGTTCAATGAACTATTTATCCAGCATGGAAGCGGCAAAAGCAATGGGAATCACAGTGCGCAGAGTCCAGCAGATGTGCAAGCAGGGCGAAATTTCCGGAGCTGTGAAAAAGGGACATTCCTGGCTGATTCCAGAAAATGCAGTTTGGCCAGATTCAGGCGAAAAGAAAAAGCCGATGCCCATTGGGATTTCTGATTTCAAGACGGCGACCACAAGCTATTATTATGTAGATAAAACCTTGCTGATCCGTGATTTTCTGGATACGAAACCTATGGTATCGTTGTTTACCCGTCCGAGACGTTTCGGTAAAACATTGAATATGGATATGGTTCGGGTCTTTTTTGAAAAAACACAGGAGGACACCTCAATTTATTTCAAGGATAAGCAGATATGGCAGTGTGGTTCTGATTATACCCGGCATCAGGGAAAGTATCCGGTCATATTCCTGACATTCAAGGATTTAAAATGTCTGACATGGCAGGAGACATTTCAGAAGATCCGTAAACTGATTTCACTGGAATTTATACGGCACAGTGAACTTGAGGAAAGTACTGCACTTGGAATCTATGAAAAAGAACAGTACCATCGCCTTGCCAGTGACAATGCGAATGAAGTAGACTGCCAGATGGGATTACAAATCTTATCTCTGTTGCTGCACAAGCATTATGGACAAGAATGTATTATCATTATTGATGAATACGATACACCGATCCAGCAGGAACATCATTGCAATTTTTATCCTGAAATCGTGAATTTCATGCGTAATTTCTTTTCCGGCGGCCTGAAGGATAATCCACATCTGGCTTTTGGATTTCTCACAGGCATTCTCCGTGTTGCAAAAGAAAGCATTTTCAGCGGCATGAATAATTTGAAAACCAATTCAATTTTGGACGACAGTTACAGTGAATATTTCGGCTTTACAACTGAAGAAGTAAAAGATATTCTGCACTACTATGGGAAAGAGAACAAATATCAGGAGATCTGCAGCTGGTATGACGGATACCGATTTGGTCATACAGAAATCTTTAATCCATGGTCTGTGATCAATTACATTACCGATCAGTGCTTCCCAAAGGCGTTCTGGCAGTCTACCGGCAGCAACGAAATCATTGGTGAGATTATCGTGACAGCTACACCCGAGATAACGGAAGGACTTCATAAACTGCTCTGCGGTGAAAAAATCACTACGTATATAGATACCAGCGTGATCTATCCGGAGATCCAGAATAATCCATACACGATTTATAGTTTTCTTCTTGTTGCGGGTTACTTAAAAGTTGCAGAAATTTATCCACAGAATGATGGAAATTTCATGTGTGATGTTGCAATTCCAAATAAAGAGATTGCCTGTGTTTATGAAAAAGAAATTTTGAATCGGACGAATCAGAACAGCGTCGCGATTTCTATCAATCAGGCGATATTCTCCGGAAATGCAAAAAAGCTTCAGTCTTTGCTGGAGAGTTTTATGCTGCAGAGTATTTCTTCTATGGATGGGGCAAATGAAAGTTTTTATCATGGCATGATGCTTGGATTATGTGCGATCCTTGGAAACAGGTACCAGATTCGTTCCAATCGAGAATCGGGGCTTGGCCGATTTGATATTCAACTGAATCCATTAGTAAAAGGAATTCCGGGATTCCTGTTTGAATTCAAACACACAAATGATGATCATGTGGATCTGGATGCGCTGGCAGATCGCGCCCTCCAACAAATAGATGTGAAAAAATATGACACGGAATTGCGGGATGCAGGTGTCCGGCCGATCATAAAAATCGGGATTGCTTTTCGTGGAAAAACAGCCGTTGTGAAACGAAAATAATGAGAAGGGGCTGCCGCACCAATTTTGGTATGCGGCAGCCCCGTTTTCTATAATCATGTTTCTATTTTATCCCAGTCTTCTCACAAATTCCTCATACCCAAAGGCTTTCACCACACTGCACTCCCCCTTTTCATCCATCCGTGCGATAGACGGAAGGCACATGCCGTTGAAGGTGTTGTTTTTTACCATGGAGTAGATCGCCATGTCCTCGAAATAAAGTCTGTCACCAATCCGGATCTCGTGGTCGAAAGAATAATCACCGATCACGTCACCCGCAAGACAGGTCATGGAGGAGAGGCGGTAGGTATACTGCTTTTCGTCTGCTTCTCCGGAGTCTTTTAACGGCGGGCGGTAGGGCATCTCCAGCACGTCCGGCATATGGCAGGCGGCGGAGGCATCCAAAATCAGAGTCCTGATGCCGTTATCCACAATGTCCATGACTTCCGTCACGAGATATCCCGCGTTTAACGCCACGGCTTCCCCAGGTTCCACATAAACAGTGACATCATATGTCTCCTGCATATGGCGGATGCAGCGCTCTAAACGGTCGATGTCGTAATCGTTTCTCGTGATATGGTGTCCGCCGCCCATGTTGAGCCATTTGATATTCGGAAGCTTCAGGTATTTCCCGAATTTTTCTTCCACAGCCTTCAGAGTCGTCTCCAGATCATCCGAGTTCTGCTCGCAGAGGGTATGGAAGTGGATCCCGTCAAGCTTTTCCACGAGATCTTCCCGGAAATTTGCCAAGGTCACGCCGAGTCTGGAGCCGGGCGCGCATGGATCATAGATCGCGTGGTCGCCCTGAGTGGAACACTCCGGATTTACGCGGATGCCGATGCTGACGCCTTTTTCTTTGCAGAAGTCCGCGTATTTTTCAAGCTGGGAAAAAGAATTGAATACCAGATGTTCGCAGATATCGGTGATCTCGCCGATCTCGGATTCCTTGAAGGCCGGAGCGAACACATGATTCTCCTTTCCCATTTTTTCATATCCAAGCTTTGCCTCGAAAAGACCGCTGGCTGTGGTTCCGTCCAGATACTGCCCGATCAGCGGGTACTCAAAGAAGTTCGAGAATGCCTTCTGTGCAAGGAGGATCTTGCAGCCGGTGTCATCCTTGACTTTCTTTAAGATTTCCAGATTCTTCCGAAGCTTTTTTTCATCAATCACATAGCATGGAGTGGGTAATTCATTAATCTTCATCTTGTTCTCCAATTACTGACTCGTTCCCGATACACATTTCAGTTCTACCAGAAAACGAAGTTCATTTTTACTGCCGTATCACAATACAGCAACACCCCTGACAACTCGTTCCTGCCAGAGGTGTTTTCTGTACTTGAAACTGTTCCACATTCCGCACTTTTTCCCACGGACAACACGAATCTGCCGAACAGTCATTCATTTTCAAATTTTTATTTCACAATCTCCGGATTTTCATCCACAACCCACGGAAGTCCCCACTTGTTCAGTGCTTCCATATACGGATCCGGATCGAACTCCTCGACGTTGAATACACCTGCGCCCTTCCAGGTTCCGTCGACTACCATCATGGAACCGATCATTGCCGGTACACCTGTCGTGTAGGAGATGGCCTGGGAGCCGACTTCCTTGTAACACTCCTGATGGTCACATACGTTATAAATATAGATCGTCTTCTCTTTTCCGTCCTTCACACCGGTAAAGATACAGCCGATGTTTGTCTTTCCGACGGTTCTCGGACCTAAGGATGCCGGATCCGGAAGAAGAGCCTTTAAGAACTGGATCGGAACGATCTCCTGTCCGTTAAAGTTTATCGGGGAAGTGGAAAGCATTCCAACATTCTCTAAGCATTTCATGTGGGTCAGGTAGCTCTGTCCAAAGGTCATGAAGAAGCGGATGCGCTTTACGCCCGGAATATTCTTTGCAAGGGATTCGATCTCCTCATGATGTAAAAGGTACATGTCCTTCTCGCCGACCTGCGGGAAGTTGTACTCGCGCTTGATCTCCATCGGCTTTGTCTCTACCCAGTGACCGTTCTCCCAGTAGGAGCCGTTTGCCGATACCTCACGGAGGTTGATCTCCGGGTTGAAGTTTGTTGCGAACGGGTAGCCATGGTCGCCGCCGTTGCAGTCTAAGATGTCGATAGTGTGGATCTCATCGAAATAGTGCTTTAACGCATACGCGGAGAACACGCTTGTGACGCCCGGGTCAAAACCTGTTCCTAAGAGTGCCATAAGTCCAGCCTCTTTGAATTTCTCCTGATATGCCCACTGCCAGGAATAATCGAAGTATGCGGTGAAGCCCTCTTCCTTGCAGCGTTTCTCATAGATCGCGCGCCATGTCGGATCGTCGGTGTCCTCCGGCTCGTAGTTTGCGGTATCGATATAGTTCACGCCAGCCTTTAAGCATGCGTCCATGATCGTCAGGTCCTGATACGGGAGTGCAACGTTTAACACTGCATCCGGCTTGTAGCTTTCCATTAAAGCCACCAGCTCGTCCACGTTGTCAGCATCCACTTTCGCGGTCGTGATCTTCGTCTTTGTAGTTCCCTGAAGTTTCTCCTTTAAGGCATCGCACTTGGATACGGTACGGCTTGCGATCATGATTTCTGTGAATACATCACTGTTCTGACAACACTTGTGGATCGCTACGGACGCAACACCTCCGCAGCCGATGATCATTAATCTGCTCATATTTATTTTTCCTCCTCTTTTAAAAGATCCTCAACATACTTCGGCAGCATGAATGCTCCCATGTGAAGATGTGTCGTGTAATACCAGGTTTCGATATTTAATGCATCCCATTCCCGGGGCTTGAAATCCTTGATGGGATGATATTTCTTTGAAGCGAAGCCGAAGAGCCAGTATCCGGACGGACAGGTTGGAATATGTGCCTGATACACACGGCTGATCGGGAAAGAGCGGAACGCCTTTCGGTGCATACTGCGGCAGGCCAGCTCGTCCTCATCGTAGAATGGGCTTCCGTGCTGGTAGACCATGATCCCATCTTCCTTTAAGGCGCTGTAACAGCTACCGTAGAATTCCTTCGTGAACAATCCCTCTGTATGACCGAAGGGGTCTGTGGAATCGTTGATGATAAGGTCATACTTTGCCTTCTTGTTTCTTAAAAATCTCAGACCGTCATCATAGTGGACCTCGACACGCGGATCATCTAAGGCACAGGCCACCTCCGGGAAAAATTTTCTTGAAACCTCCACAAACATCTCATCCGTCTCCACGACATCGATATGTTCCACGCAGTCATACTGCAAAAGTTCTTTCGCGACACCGCCGTCGCCGCCGCCGATGATCAGTACGTCCTTCACACACGGATGGACCGCCATCGGCACATGGGTCACCATCTCGTCATAAATAAACTCGTCCTTCTCGGAGAATACGATCTCCCCGTCCAGAGCGATAAATTTTCCAAATTCCTCGGAATCGAACACGTCGATCCGCTGATATTCACTCTCCCCGGAAAACAGCTGCTTTTCGATCTTGATGGACAGCTTGACGTTTCCGGTGTGCAGTTCTGAAAACCAGAATTCCATATCTCGTGACTCCTTGTATCGTATTGGCCAAAGCCTGTTTGCGGGCAGACAGCCTGTTTGCCTGCAGCCAGCTCCGGCGCCTTGAAAAATTCATGCTATATGTTTGCCAGCACCATCAGATGGTCCACCGCCGGATCCTCTGTTCCCTGCATGGAGCATCCCTTTTTCTTCGCATACAGGATATACTGGACCACGTCGTCCGTGATCATCTCACCCGGCGCCAGAATCGGGATTCCCGGCGGATAACACATCACGAACTCCGCACAGACTCTTCCGGAAGATGCTTCCACCGGAACAGAGACCTTCTCGGAGTAGAACGCTTTCTGCGGGGACATCACGACCTTCGGGGAGATATACTCACCGGAGAGAAGTCCCGCGCTGTCCTTTTTGTAGAGACGTTCCACATCATCAAGAGCCCCAACAAGACGCTCGATATCCTGAATCCGGTCTCCGATGGAGATGTAAGCAAGAATGTTGCTGATGTCACCGAATTCGATCTGGATATCATACTCGTCGCGCAGGAGGTCATAGACCTCAATTCCCGCAAGTCCGATGTCTCTTGTATACACGGAAAGCTTCGTCACATCGTAATCGAAGATGCTGTCCCCGTTTACAAGTTCTTTTCCGTAAGCATAGTAGCCGCCGATGGAGTTGATCTCCCGTCTCGCGTACTCTGCCATCTCAACGACCTTCGCGAAGGATTCCTCACCGCGGAGAGCCAGATTTCGTCTTGAGATATCAAGGCTGGAAAGGAGCAGATAGGAGGCGCTTGTGGTCTGGGTCAGGTTGATGATCTGGCGCACATAGTCGGTGTTCACTCCCTTATTTAAAAGAAGAAGCGAGCTCTGGGTCAGGCTTCCACCGGACTTGTGCATGGATACCGCCGCCATATCAGCTCCCGCTGCCATTGCGGAGATCGGAAGATTCTTTCCGAAATACAGGTGGGTTCCATGAGCCTCGTCCGCGAGGACCTTCATGCCTCTCGCATGGGCAAGCTGTACGATCGTTTTTATATCAGAGCAGATGCCGTAATAGGTCGGGTTGTTGACGAACACCGCAACCGCGTCCGGATTATCCTCGATGGCCTGTTTTACTTTTTCGACCTGCATTCCCAGCGAAATACCGAGTCTCTGGTTCATCTCCGGATTTACGTAGATCGGGATTCCGCCGCAGAGCACCAGAGCGTTGATGACGCTCTTATGTACGTTTCGCGGCAGGATGATCTTATCTCCGGCTTTTACCACCGAGAGGATCATGCTCTGGACCGCGGATGTCGTTCCGCCGACCATTAAATAGGCGCTGGCCGCTCCGAATGCCTCCGCCGCAAGCTCCTCTGCTTCGCGGATCACAGAGACCGGATGGCACAGATTATCTAACGGTTTCATGGAGTTCACGTCCAAAGACACACATTTCTCGCCTAAAAGCTGCACCAGTTCCGGATTTCCGCGTCCTCTCTTATGTCCCGGTACGTCAAACGGGACAACTCTCTTCTTTTTAAATGCCTCGAGCGCTTCATAGATCGGGGCTTTCTTTTGTCTCTCTCTGTCCATGGTTTTGTTCCTCATGCATTTTATTGATTGCGCATCATCTGAATACTAAAAAAAGCAGATGACGCCAAAACCATCATCTGCTCAAAACGATTCTATTCCATTGGGTCTGGGGCGCGTCACTCCGCTCCCGTCTTCCTCTGAGCTTTATCGTTTTTTCCTCCAAGTCTGCAATCGCAAATATATTGTCCCTGCACTTATTGACCGATTCACAAGATGATGTGTTTTTCAAACACTGATTATAAAGTAATCAACTTATAAATTTGAGCTTTTAACTCAATCAATAATGTGGGCTTAACCCCACGCGGCGCTTGACCCGCCTGTCCGATGGGCTTAACTTCCGTAGTCTGTTCTGCGGGAGTGGTCATTACATACATTTGCATGAAAACGATAAATGTCTCTTCACACTATTTTTATCATACATGAAAAAACATAGAACTGTCAAGTAAAAATTTCGTTACGTGTTTGACAAAGCAAATAGAAATCCGGAAGGATTCCAAAGCCTGCGGATCCCTTCCGGATTATTCTATAGTTCGTACAAGAGCTTCGCTCCGCGAGAATGCACCATGATTCTTACGGGAATACGCCAGCTTCTCTTACCGGAATCACGCGCCAAGTCCCACGAAGCTTCGACTTGAAACTCGCTTTACTGCTTGTTTCTTCCGTCCCAGACACCGTTTTTCTCTACATAGTATCCGTCCGGTGTTCTTTGTCCGGCGTACATAATCCCTCTCTTTCCATCGGAAATCGGGTTAAAATAATACCAGACTCCATTGAGAAGCACCCAGCCGGTCTGCATGCCGTGTTCCGGATCCATATAGAACCAGCCGCCGTAATCTTCATCTCTTAACCAGCCTGTCTTGGCATAGCCAGCTTCATCAAAGGCCCACCAATTTCCGTTGATCTGCTCCCAGCTATGCGAAATATCACCGGAATCACGTACGATACCCTTCGGATAGGTATTATCTGCAAAGCGTAACCACCAGCCATGCTCATCCATCATCCAATGGCTCTTTCCGTCATTGACAAAGCTGTTTGTTTCCCCTGTGATAATTCCTGTTATACTGTCTATCGTTCCTTTGACCGAATCGTGGCTGACTGCACCGCTGCCGGAGGCTTTATTCTGTCCGGAAGACGGGTTTTGGCGGCTCGGTCTTTCCGGCTCATCCGAATCATCGGAATCATCCGTTCTGTTCGATTCGTTCGGCTTGCCTGATCCTCCCGGCTTTTCCGTTTCGCCCGGTTTGCCTGTTTCTCCCGGCTTTTCCGCTTCGTCCGGCTTGCCTGTTTCGCCCGGTTTTTCCGTTTCATCCGGCTTGCCTGTTTCGCCCGGCTTTTCCGTTTCGCCCGGCTTGCCTGCTTCGCCCGGCTTTTCTTCCGTTGCTGTCACTTCTGCCGTACCGGTCATCGCTGCGATCTCATAACGAGCGGATGCCCATTCATTCGGTGTAAATACCACCTCGTAGCTATGGGTGCCCGCCTGTGCCGTCTGGGCCGGATTCTTCCAGACAAAGTTTCCGTATTCGGTGCTTCCTCCTGATAAGGCAGAGTCACTCAGAGGACTTCCCGCCTTCACCGACGCTGCCGTCGGCCAGGTGATCTGCGGTGCAGCCACCTTTCCGATCGCGAAGGTATATGCAGCCGGAGCAGGCTTGTTGTATTTGGCCGCCCAATCATGATTAGTGTCAAAATCAAACTCGGCGGTCATCCGGTGCGTTCCTACGGATGCGACTCCCGGCTTCGTCAGGTTGAGGACCGCAGTTCCAGCTTCCCCTACAGGGATCGTATCCGGAACCTGATTTCCATTATCATAGAAGCGGATCTTACCCTGCGGCTTGTCACCATACGCTCCCTGAATACCTGCAATGATATCAAAATCATCCTCGTAGGTTCCAAGGATCCCTTCCGACTGCTGCGCTCCGGTATTCCGGTTCACAGCCGTTAAGGTAAGGATGAGTGTTCCTTTTTCAATGGTGATCGTTCTTGCCGGTGTGCTTGTGCCAAGGTAATTCGTTCCGTCTGCCATGGTGATGCTTACATCGGCGGAACCGACACCTTTGATGGTCACCTGACCCTGTGCATCCACGGTGAGAACATTTTCATTGGAGCTTTCATACTTCAGAGCTCCATCTCCCACTACATTCACACCCGTCAAGGAAAAGCTGTCATCTCCATAGGTTTTTTTTCCGGTCCATGCTTCCGGATCGATTGAAACCGAACCCTGTATCGGACGGATCGTTCCGGTCGTCTGAGCCGGATATACCACACGGTAATTCTGCAGATTCACTGCACTGCCCTCGGTCTCAATGACTGCCTCTGAAGGATCAATAGTTACCGCCTTACCGGTTCCGGCATTAGCATTTGCAAAGCTTCCTTTCAGGCCACTGATCGTATAGCTCTGACCCGAAGCTCCTATCTCTACCGTCGCCTTTAATGCGATATCGGTACTTCCGTCATAGTCTTTTTCAATAGATGTCGAAAGAACTGCGGTCAACTCTTTCGGAGATATCTCCGGAACCACACTTCTGGTCAAAGTTTCTCCATACTGCCCTTCCGATGCTCCCTCCGGGCTAAATTCTACCTGATATGCAGTTGTTCCCTTTACCTCCGGATAAATGGATGAAGCGGGCGTTCCTTTCTGATTTTCGCTGAACCTCCATGTTCCTGAAACCGGTAATCCCTTATAATTAACAACCTGAAATCCCGCTGCCAGCTGTACCGGAATATCTGCAAGGGTCTGTCCATAGGTTCCCTTTGCTTCAAAGGATACAGTGCCGGAGCCGCCGATCTGTAAGATATCCGGCGTTGTCACCGACAAGCGTTCAGCCGGCTTCGATGCAAAACTGTTGTCTGTTGCTTTCACACGAAGGGTTATATAATAGGTGTGAGCCGGCTTCCGATTCTTAAACCAAGTCCCTGACTGCCACTGAAGCTCGCCATCCACGGATTCTGAAATTCCGTACTCACAACTGGAAACGGCCGTCCCAGCCTTAATAAGGTAGCTGTCTTTCGTTACATTTGTTATCTGTATCGGATCCGGTTTTTTCGGTCTTACCGGAAGCTTTATCTCGGCTGCTTCGCCTGCTACTTCGGAACCTGCGGCCGCCTTTCGCACATACAGAGTAATCTCGGTCGCACTCTCCGGCTGTTTATCCAGAATTTCTGTCAGAGAAACCTCGCCGCCTGCCGGAATCTTTGTCCAAGTTTCAACCATCATAGATTGCGCATATTCGAGATCATACAGAGCCATATTTTTCAGGACTTCCCTTTGATAATCAATAGAGGTCTGTTTACGCTCCAATACATTCTCATCATTGCCTGCCTCAACCTTTCCGGTAAATTCCACACCGCCAAAGGAGGCTTTCACTGCCTTCGATGCCGGAAGGTACATATAGAGCCTTCCGCTGGAATCTGTCCGGACATCCTTAAATCCGTAGGTGCTTCCTTCAATACCTGCTTTTTCAACCAGTGTATTATTCTCATAGATACCGGTCAGATCCGCTGTGGTGTAATAAACCGGGTTACCGTTCGCATCTTTTGGCTTATTCTGTTGCCCCTTTCCATCTACCTGTTCCCAACCATAAATGATCGGTCGCGGTATATATCCATTCGCCCCTATCAAACAGATCGTTCCGCCCGTAATCGTCACATCAGTTTGTGGCAGTGTAGAATTGTCATCCCCCTTTCCAATATGAGCAACTTTCCTATAGTCTGGGTCTTTATTATCTAAGCATATTGTGCCGCCGTCAATCAGCACCTTCGATGAACTGTATTTACCACTTCCGATGCAGGCTCCCCATTTAGAATAGGCTGTAATCATTCCACCATGAATCTCAATCTTTGCAATTATCGCTGAACTTCCAGGGGCATATCCATAACCGCTTCCAATTCCGGCACCACTCCACGAGCTTGCATTCACCGTTCCGCCTTCAATCACGATTTTACCGGTTCTTTCCTCCTTATTAAAAGCACTTCCTGTTCCGATTCCGGCACCATCACTACTTTTTGCAGTTACATTTCCTCCGCTAATCCGTATTTCTTCTACACTTTTTCCTACCGAAGCACCGATAGCCGCTCCTTTAGAAGCGGAAGTTGCACTTACAGTTCCCCCCTTGATGTGAATGATTCCTGCATCCTGCTCTCCATTTCCTCCAATTGCTGCACCACTCCTGTTTGCATATGTATTATTGAGCACCTCTATGGAGCCCTGCTGTCCCGGCTCATTGTCAATCGTAAGCTTTGCACCTTTCGCCACACTGATGCCGGCAGGTGAAACAGTTAACCTTGATGAAGATTTCTCTGATTTATTAATCGAAATCTTGTTTTCCCCTTCCAGATAGGTGGTCACCTGGGACGCTCCGTTTATCTGAATCGGTGCGATAGCCTCTGCCGGTGTAATCGTAAGGTTCTTTAATACGAGCTTTAGTTCCTTGGAAGCTTGAGTATTCACAGAGAGATGATACTTCTCTACATTCCCAGATGAAGTGATCCGATAGCATTTATCATAGGACTGGTCTATTAACCTTGCTGTAACCACCTGGCCGGAACCATCTGTTTTAGAATATAATATTGTCAGCTTACCATCTTCCTCGGAAAAAGATATATCTCCAAGGGAAAGATCCAGTTCTCCCGCCAGCGCCTCTGCCTCATTTAATACAGTAATTTCCGTTCCGGCATCCTCTGCCTTTACCGTTTCGCTGTTCAGGGTAAAGCTTCCACCGGAGTTGCCTAATTCTTTGATGCCTGTATTTATCACAAACCGGTAATTTCCGACCGGAAGATATGCCAGAGCATATGCATGATTGCCTGCTTCTGCATCGATTGTCAGCTTCCCGTCAAAGGCAAACTGGCCTTCGTTCTGCTTTAATTCCACCAGAGCTTCTAAGGCTCCAGCCAGCCGTCCGGCTGTCAGGGATACCTTCTCTGACGCCTGCACCTTTGATGAATAGAAGTGGAACCGGACAGGATACAGGGGTTCTCCGATGGTGAGGGAAAGCTTCGTTTCCTCCTCTGACTTCATCGTGAGGGTTCCTGTTACTGTAAAGCTATTACTTTCTCCTTCCCCTCCTTCTTCCTTTACCAGAACCGATACCGGAACCTCTCCGGACAGAGGCGTATACCAGCTGACTTTATCAGTCTTTATCTGATAACCGGAAGCTTGTTGAGATGAATAGATTACCACATCCGGTGCAGCGCCGCCTTCACTTGCTTCTTCCCCGATCCGAGCCGTCAGTGTATAATTCTTATCCTCCCTCAAACGACCATCATGGATGGTCAGATCCATTGTCTTCTGGTAAGCGGCTTTTCCCAGCGTGACCAAGATGGTTTCATCCGTTCCTTTGTTTAGAGCAGCTGTTCCCTCCATCGTCTTAACTGCCCCGCCACCGGAAGGCTTCAGCTCTACAACCATCTGCATATTTCCAGAATGGCCTATCCACTGGATTATATCCGGTATCGCTCCCCTGAATCCGGAGACGGTCATCTGAGTGCTTGTTTCATAAACCGGAGTTGCTTTTTCTGTATCATTTTCCCGATACAGGGATATGTCCGCCGTATAGGTTCCATCTGGTAGCTGGTTATCATAAGCGGCGATCCGGAATGTTTTCTTCCCGTAGGTACAGTCTCCCCGGGGCTCAATGTTGCTTCCAACCGGCAGTTTTAACTGCACCTCCTCGGAAATAGTGATACTGCCGCCTTCCATTCCATTTCCATTAAGACGCCTTAACACTCCATAACCAATATTTCCGCCCTTCACCTTCACAGATCCACTTAATATCCGGATATCGCCACAGGATAATATTAAACCACTCACTCCATTCCATCCGCTGCCGATGGCAGCTCCCATGTATCCCCGCGTACTATGCTTATAAGAAGATACGGTTATATCGGGAGCTTCGCCTTTCGTCCCGCCGATCACGATCGTGTCTACCCTTCCACTCATTCCGCCTCCGATTCCGGCTCCTGTCTGCTTTCCTCCTTCTGCGGTTATCGTTCCACCCAGTATTTTAATGGTTCCGCCGATTCCATAGCGACCGGTTCCGATTCCGGCTCCTCCATAATAATCCGTCGAAGCGGAAATCTGATAAGCTCCACCTTCAGCTGTAATGCTTCCGCCCTTGATTATAATCGTTCCTGTCCTACAGTTCTTATCTGCACCTTCGTCACTTGCTGTTCCTTTTCCTCCGATACCGGCGGCCCCATAGGCACCTCCCACTGCATTCAGGCTTCCTTTACTCTGCTCCGTAATAACCAGTGTTGCATCTTTTTCCACCTCAATTCCGGCTCCTTCATCCTGTCCCAAAAGAGTATTTTTTCCTTCTAAGGTCAGATTCAGCCGGGCATTGCCTTTCAGGTAAATACCAGCCAGATCCCATCCTCTGGCACCGTCGCCACCGGATTTGATCGTTACATCTTTAATGGTCAGATTGACCGTAACATTATCAATTGTGATACCGCCCTTAATGTCTAAAAAATCCCTCGGCCGGATGCTCGGGCAATAGGAGCCGGTAATGGTTTTTCCATTAAACTGATCTACATTACGGCCATTAATGACCAGAGGGCTATTATTCAGGTTACATTCCTCGCCTGCCAGAGTCACCAGCTGCATCTCTCCTACGAGAACGCAGATTTCCGGAAGCTCTGTCTCCTCTCCCACTGAATATTCCTCCGGCAGAACCGGTGTGTAGACATAGGCACAGCCGTTGTAGTCCTGATTCGCCTCATAATAGCCATTCCAAGTCTTATCGGAGGTTTCGATAGGCTCTCCGTCCTCGTCAAATTCTTCAAAATAATCCTGTGGGGAGATCCCGCCGTGAAATTCCGGGTAGTCGCTTTCACCAATATCCAGCTTCCAGGTCACGCCGGAGATCCTGCTGATATTCTCATCTGCTTCCGTTTCTGAACCTTCTTTTTCGATGTCAGCTTCCGCATCTATCTGCAGTTTCCCTTCTGCTTTTGGAGCATCCTCTAAAGTTTCCTGCTTCATCCGAACCTCCAGAGTATCCGGAAGAACGATATCGCTTTCTTTGGCACCCAGAGACAGCTTCTGCACCGCAATAGCCTCATCCAGCCCCAGGAACGCTTCTATCTTTGCCCCTGTTGCTGTGCCGTTTGGTGCTCCGTTTGTTCCGGCCTCGGTTCCTGCTATTGCTCCGTTTGCCCCTGCTTCTGCTTTGTTTGCACCTGACTCTGCTCCCGCTTCTGCTTTGCCTGTATCTGCATCTGCCCCTGCTTCTGCTTTGCCTGTATCTGCATCTGCTCCTGCTTCTGCTTTGCTTGTACCTGACTCGCCACGGTTATCTTTTATTTCCGCATTCGATGGAGAAGCATTCGACGGAGAAGCTTTTAATACAGATTCTTTTGACGTAGATTCTTTTTCTGCCGTTTCCGCAGTATCATCTGCTCCCGTTTCAGCCCCGATCCGCTGCAGCGAACCGGCCGCCAATGCCTGCGGCTGCCATTCACATGTATTCCATATTAATATAGCTGACAATGCAGCTGCTAAAATTCGTTTCGATTTTTTTCTCATACCATTTTCCTCCCACTGAGACAAATTTGCTATTACTACCACCAAAAAGAGGTGGAAGTCTTCTCGACTGAGATAAACATCAAGTTCCCGTAATATTTACATTTTTCGCATAATCTTCTATACTAATAGTATATCAATTACGTGTTTTTCTGAAAACCACCTCGACGCAAATGGTCAAACCTCGACCTAATTGGTTCAGAAGCATCGTGGTGAAAGGAGTGCTGCAGTGATGATGCATATTGCCATTGTGGAAGATTTCGTTTTCGATCAGAAGCATCTGATTAATTTAATACAGAAGAATTTCGAGAAATATGGAGAAATGGCTGATTTTACCTGCTATGAGAGCGGTGAATCATTCTTAGAGGCTTTCCGCCCCGGTCTTTTCAACGCCGTATTTATGGATATCATGCTTGCAAAAAACGGCCTGAACGGGCTTGAAACAGCCGAAAAGCTTCGAGCTGTTGCCGCGCGGATCCCTCTTATCTTTGTGAGCAATGAGCGGGACTATTCCCTTGAAGGATACCGGGTACATCCGCTTGACTATCTCTTAAAGCCGGTGGATGCGGACACACTGGCCTGGTGTCTCGATGAGATCCGCACTTTTCGGGCCGAACCAGCTTATATCGAGATTCAGGCTGTCCTTGGACAGGGGCAGTCATCCTGCCAGCGGATTCTTCTGGATGATTTTTTATACGCGGAAACGCAGAATCACCGCCTGATCATCCACACGTTAAAGGGGGATGTTGCCACGCGCCTCTCCTTTTCGGATCTAATGGAGCTGCTGCCGAAGGGCGGACGTTTTTATATGAGCGGCCGCAGTCTCCTCCTCAATTTTTCACAGGTGATCTCTGTGGAGGAGGATGGCTCTGTCCGTCTGAAAAACGGTTCCTGCCTTTTCTGCAGCCGACGAAAGAAAAAAGAGACAAAGGAAGCATTTATGGCATACCTGTTTACCTGTATGCGGAAGGGAATGATAACCGATGAGTAATGCAGGCTTATTTCTACATACTTCTATTAATTTTGACGACGTTGCAAATGCTTTAGATTATGGGCAAAGAACTCTAGATCATGCAACCTATGCAAAGGTAACGAACGCCTTTAAGAAAATGGTATTCCATTGCCTTCTCTGGATCTTTATATCCATAATCATCTGTTGTGGCACTGTACTGTTAAGTCATCACATCCAGAATCTGAAGACAAATGAATTGCTGACAGCTTATAATGCAACAGCTTTTAAAGGAGGAGTACGAACCAGTCCAACCACGGTACTGTATACAGAAGGCAGCTCCTATCAATATGATGTCTCCAAGCTTGGATTGGATCTTGATACAGATTTTCCGCATCAGAGAGCAGTAACCTTATTATTAGACGACCAAAACCAGCTAAAAGGCGTGATTTCTAATGATGAATTCAACAAAATTACCGATATATTCGCGTTTGGACTTGTGTTCGGAATGATCGAGATAGCGGTAATCATGATCATCTATGCATTTTTTGTTCGTAAGCATACGTCTTATGGCAAAAAATGGTATGCTTTTATGAAATGGTTTGAAACCAGAGATGACACCCTGCTTAATATCATATGGGAATAATGCCATGCAGCGCATTTAACGCCCATATCAGGCTCATTTATAAGGGAGCTTTGAAGCATGCGATTCTCCCCCTACTGCCCATTCTTCGAATACATCACCTTCGCGCTGATCCCTCTGATCTTTCCAAGCTTCCCGGAAAGCGCGCTGATCCGGTCGGCCGGAGCGTCTACGATAACGCTGATGATGTTCACATGTTTCTTTTCATATGGAAGTCCCATTCTTCCGATAATATAGGGGCTGTAATCGTGAAGGATCTGGTTGACCTCCCCCACAGCCTCTTTATTTTCTACAATGATTCCCACTACTGCGATTCTTGTTTCCTGTTCCATAACCTTCTCCTAATATATAAGTGTAGGGTTTCAGTACCCAACAGCCAGTTGGGACTTAATCCTCTCATTGTTTAAGCTGTATAATGATTAGGCATCGGTCTGACGACACCTCCTAGGACCATTGGCGTCCGTACGAAAGCCTGTCAGCCAGCCTGTCATTGCAGCCGTTCGATTTATGCAGGTTGAACTACTACTTCACGTTCGTTTGATACCCCAGGAGATTGAATAGGCAATGAGAAATGCTGGAATCCATGCAAATTCACTTTTGGAGGTACGTAGAATGTACAACGCAGTAGGTATTGATGTTTCAAAGGGTAAAAGCACCGTTGCAGTCCTGCAGCCTGGCGGCACTGTGATCCGCAAGACCTTTGATGTCTCCCACACATCCCAAAACCTCAATGAACTGGCAGATTATTTGAGTTCATTAGACGGCACCACAAAGATCGTTATGGAGTGTACGGGTAGATATCATGAGCCTATGGTAAAGGCTCTATCCGAGGCTGGATTGTTTATTTCCATTGTAAATCCTCACCTGATTAAAAACTTTGGCAATAACTCCCTGCGCAAGGTGAAATCGGATCCGGCGGATGCCCGCAAAATTGCCCGCTATACGCTTGACAACTGGACGGAACTGCGCCAATATTCAGGTATGGACAATACACGTACTCAGTTAAAAACTTTAAACTCTCAATTCAGCTTCTTTATGAAACAAAAGGTTGCCGCAAAAGCAAATCTGATTGCACTGTTGGATAATACTTATCCTGGTGTAAACAAACTCTTTGACAGCCCCACCCGTGAGGACGGGAGTGAAAAATGGGTTGACTATGCTTATTCTTTCTGGCATGCGGATTGTGTCCGCAAAATTGGGTTAAAGGCATTTACAGAACGCTACATGTCTTTCTGTAAGAAGCACCACTATATCTTTCAGCAGGACAGGCCAGAAAAACTGTTTAATGCCTCGAAGGAGTTGGTTGCCGTCTTTCCAAAGGAGAAGACTTATAAGCTGTTGATCCAGCAAAGCATCCAGCAGTTAAATCTTGCCTCCGAACATGTAGAACGATTCCGCAGGGAAATAAACGAACTGGCATCCACACTTCCAGAATACAGCACCGTAATGGGCATCTATGGCGTTGGGAAAACCTATGGTCCTCAGCTCATCGCTGAGATCGGCGATGTATCCCGGTTTACCCACAGGGAAGCACTGACCGCCTTTGCGGGCGTAGGCCCCGGTGTTGATGAATCCGGCCAGCACAAGTCAAAGAGCAACAGGGCTTCAAAGGTCGGCTCCGCAAGGCATTGTTTCAGATCATGACAACCTTGTTGCAAAATGCTCCTGAAGCCGATCCGGTGTACCGTTTTCTTGACAAAAAACGGTCTCAGGGAAAGCCTTACTATGTCTACATGACAGCCGGAGCGAATAAGTTCTTACGCATTTACTATGGTAAAGTCAAAGAATGTCTGCAGAACTTAGAACAGACAGAATAACACCCTTTTCTATATCACCACTTTCAAAGCCGGCATTTCTGGCGGCTTAAAAGTTATGCACAAAATATCAAATCGGATTTTTGAAATTTTCTTCAAAAAAACACTTGACTTTTTATTAGCAGGCTTTCGTTATATTAATATATTTAGTATTTAGAAAGAATTCACATAATTCAATATCAGCACAAGAATCAGCATGTGGACAGGATAAAATGCGTAGCAGCTTAGCTGGAACGCCTTGCTGTGATATCCCTGCCGTCCGCGATACAGCCAGATCGGGATCAGCGCCAGCAAGGCAAGCCCCTGCTGACAAAGCTCGATATCCATTCCAAACAGGCAGATCGGATACATCAATCCTCCCAGCAGCTCCACATTTACCCAGTAGAGGGTAAGAAGCTGTCCCGCCAGACACCACCACTTCCGTCCCCGGAAGAAATAAAAAATAAAGACCATAAGCACACCGGCGCCATAATAATCTACCATACATATCGTTCCGAGTATCACGCCGGCGAGAACGACTAATGCAGAAACCGGAAGAAACAGCCAGAGCTTTTTCTTTTTTCGTGCGGCTTCCATCAGGTGTATCCCGGAAAGTCCGATCAAAAATGTCCAGATCACATTCTGATGAACCGGATAAAACCATGTTCCGCCGTACATCAGATCAAAGGGAATTTCCGACAAAACGGCGAACAGGAGCAGCCGCAAAATATATTTTTTAAAGCTGCGGGTATGAAAATACCCCTCCACAGTCATAAAGGCAAAGATCGGAAAAGCAAGCCGTCCGGCGCATGTCAGCCAGTCCTGTGCCGGCAATAGAGTCGCCCAAAGATGATCCATCAGCATAAGCGCCATCGCTATGATATGGAGCAGCGCCGCACTGATATTAAACTCCGGTTTCCCCTTCGGAAGCTCCGGTATCGTTTTGTTTCTGTCATTTGTCACAAAAACTTCCTCCCATTTATGATTTAACCGAATCAAGTAAGTCCCCTGCTTCAATTGCGAAAAGCAATAAGCAGTGGGTGGGGACTTGCTTGTATCAGGAGGAGTGCAAGCTCCTTCTGATAAACTGCGGAGCAGTTAATCGGTTATGAGCAAGTAGCAAAGCGGATTGCGAATATCCGCTTGACTAATATTTTACCATATCCTGTCGGGAAAGAAAGGTAAATTTATTGTTAATATTGTTAATCTTTCTTGACATCCTTGTTCTATTGCAGTATCATCAATATGTCACATTTTAACACTGTACTTAACGAAAGGACTAAAATGAATCGTTCTGAATTACTCATTACATACGGGCATCGTATTCTTGAAAGCAACCAATTTGCAAATGCAAAAGATCAAAAGCATCATTTTCGCACAGATATAGCTTCCCACTCGATCAATGTGGCGCTGTTTTGTATTGCATTTTATCAGCTTCTGAGTCTTTTTCATATAAAGCTGAATCTGGCAACGCTAATTATCGCCGCACTGGCCCATGATCTTGGCATCATCGGACGAAGGGAAAAATTTTCTTCCAATTACCAATGCCTTAAGGGACATCCAAAAGACTCTGTTGCGGCGGTTCGGGAGATTATCCCCGAGGTCGATATAAGGGTCTGTGACGCGATCTCCAGCCACATGTTCCCCCTGTACCCGATCCTTCCGACCTCAAGAGAAGCTTGGATCCTCACCCTTGCCGACAAATGTGCTACCTGCATCAATCTTTTCCGGCACTATACCGTACCGCAGGTTTCCATTGCATAACACAAAGGAGCTGCAAAACAACTGTAATTTCAGTTATTTTGCGGCTCCTTTTAATATCCCTACGATCTGCGCCGTACCGGTATCTGGATCTTATAGATCATATGCTCCGAATGATCCAGCGGGAACTGGGTGAGAACCTCACAGATATAGTCACCGGAGGGGATCATATCCTGTCTTGTCATCTCCTCATACAATCTGTTTGCATACTCTGCTTCCAAAGACGTATTGTCCGAAGCCACGGAAAGATACATACTCTGCGGTAGTGTACGTATACTTCCGGTGTCCGGGTACAAATCGTCGACAAATATAAATGCAGTCTGTGATGTATACGTTCCTTCCATAAAATGTTCTTTATCCATGATCGTGCCGACATTGATAAAATAGGACGGAGGAAGCTTTTTTTCATGAAGATAATTCTGCATGTGGCGGAGCATATTCTCATAGCCCTGATAGCCTTGGGAAAAGAAGTCAAACTCCGTATTCTGCACATCCAGTTTTCGCTCGGGTACATACTCAAAAAACACTTGTCCAAACGGCGGCAGAGCATTCAGCGTCTGAATATTTCTACGGATGCGAAGCAAATTATTCCTGCTTACTGAAGAATTATAGATCTCCTCCGATAAAGCGCCGATCTGTTCCTCAAGTACCTGCAGTAATCGTTCCTCCGATGAAAGCTCAAATATCTCGCGGATCTTTCCCAGCGGCAGATGGCAGCTTTTCAGGGCGCGGATCAGATCCAGCTTTGCACACTGTTCCAGCGTATAATACCGGTAGCCCGTTTCCGGATCCATATATTGAGGCTCCAAAAGCTTATTCTTAGAATAAAGTCTTAATGTCTGTGTACTGACATGGTTAAGCTCTGCCATCTCACCGATCTTTAAAAGTGTATTTCTCATTGTAATCCCTCCTCTCCTTCTGATTTTAGCAAAGAATTCCGGGAACATCAAACCCCTCTTGACTTTATACTTACTATAAGGTGTAAAATTATATCAGCAAAGTAGATCCGGCAAACACTCATCTTGATCAAGGAGGTATTTTTATGGAAAGAAAAATTACATTCGCTCAATACGGCTGTGGTAAAATGGGTAAATATCTAATCCGATATGCAATTGAAAAGGGCGCAGAATTGGTTGCTGCTTTTGATATGAACCCTGCCATTCTTGGAAAAGATGCAGCAGAAATTGTAGGGGATGGTTATCCGGAAACCGGTATCAGGATCTCTGATTCCCGTCAGGCTGATGAGCTTCTCGGAAGCTTAAAGCCGGATGTCTGCATCATCGCCACCAGAAGTACCGTTGCAGAGCTTGAAGATATCTTTACGATCTGTGCAAAGCATGGCATCAATGCCATTACTACCTGTGAGGAAGCGCTGTATCCGTGGAATTCTTCTCCGGCTCTCACCCACAAATTAGATGAACTCGCGAAAAAAGGAAACTGCACTCTGACCGGCGTTGGCTACTGTGATCTTGTATGGGGTACTATGGTCACCAATCTTGCCGGCTCCTCCTTTAAGATAACAAAGATCTTAGGCAGCAGCTGGTATAATGTTGAAGATTACGGTATTGCTCTTGCCGAGGGTCATGGAGCAGGCTTTACTCCGGAACGATTTGAAAAAGAAATTGCAAATATCAACACTATGTCACCGGATGAGTTGAAGGAGCTTATCGAAAGCGGACGTTATGTACCATCTTATATGTGGAATCAGAACGGCTGGCTCTGCAGTAAGATGAACCTTCATATTATCTCCCAGACACAGAAATGCTATCCAACTACTCACTCCGAAGATCTTTTCTCCACGACCTTAAATGCAACGATCAAGGCCGGTGATCCTACCGGTATGCGTGCAGTTGTAACAACAGAAACCGAGGAAGGCATCACCCTTGTAACGGAATGTGTAGGTAAGGTATTCGCACCGGATGAATTTGACCGCAACGACTGGACCTTTATCGGGGAACCGGAAACTACTGTTTCCGTTAATCGTCCGGCAACCGTGGAAATGACCTGTGCCACCATCGTAAACCGCATCCCGCAGCTGATCGATGCTCCTGCCGGATATGTAACGACTGATAAATATCCCTATAATGAGTATTGTGTTCATGCGTTGAATACTTATGTCAGATCAAAATAATGAGCTGGGGCTTTGGCCCCAGCTCAATCTTTTCAGCACGATCCATGCAATACGGTTTCACTGTTTTTCCGCTCCTCGCATCCATCTATTTCGTGCTTTTAAGCATCTCCTCTATCTCCTCTTTTCCATGGAAGCCAACCAAGCTGGATACTGCCTTTCCTTCCTTAAAGAGCACCAGTGTGGGAATGCTGAATACCCGGAACTTTCTGGCAAGCTCCATCTGCTCATCTACATTGATCTTACCCACCTTAATGACTCCGGCATTTTCCTTTGCGATCTCATGCACTACGGGTGCAAGCATCTGGCACGGCCCGCACCAGTCAGCATAGAAATCGATCAAGATCGGCTTTTCGGAATGCATAACCTCATTTTCAAAATTTGCAGCAGTGATAATCAATTCAGCCATATTAAAAGCTTTTGTCCTGCCGAAAATATTTCTTTTATCTTAATGTCAGAGGATTCTTTATGTCAAGTATACGCTGTGAAATTGTTCTTATAACGCATCTTTGGCGTTACTGCACACGGGTAGGAATTTCCTGTTACATAAAAACAGTCCCGGCATACAGACTCTTCTGTCCATATCGCCGGAACTGTTTTTATTTTCGCATGATCTTATCGCGCCAAAGTTCTCTTACTCTCTTACTAACAGAGACTTACCAGTCATCTCTTTCGGCTGTTCCATTCCCATAAGTTCAATCAGGGTCGGAGCAATATCCGCGAGGCAGCCGCCTTCTCTGAGGCCGTAGCCCTCGCCCGCGTTTACAAGAATGAACGGAACCGGGTTTGTTGTGTGAGCGGTCCACGGCTCTCCTGTCTTGTAGTCGATCAGCTGCTCTGCGTTTCCATGGTCAGCACAGATGAACATCACGCCATCAACCTCTTTGATTGCCTCAACTGCTTTTCCAACGCACTCGTCGACAACCTCGATGGCCTTGACCGCTGCGTTCTCAACGCCTGTGTGGCCTACCATATCCGGATTTGCGAAGTTTACGATGATAACATCATATTTTCCGGAGCGGATCGCGTCTGTCAGCTTCTCACAAACGGCCGGTGCGCTCATCTCCGGCTGAAGGTCATAGGTTGCGACCTTCGGGGACTTCACAAGGATACGGTCCTCACCCGGATTCGGTTCCTCAACGCCGCCGTTGAAGAAGAAGGTAACGTGGGCATATTTCTCTGTCTCAGCAATTCTCGCCTGAGTCTTCCCGTGGGCAGCAAGGAACTCACCGAAAGTATTCCTGATCGTCTCTTTCTTAAATGCGACAAGTTTGTTCGGGATCGTCTCATCGTAGTCGACGAAGCAGACATATGTGGTGTGGATTCTCTTCTCTCTCGGGAATCCTGTAAACTCGTCATCGCAGAACGCGCGGGTCATCTCTCTTGCACGGTCCGGGCGGAAGTTGAAGAAGATCACGGAATCGTTGTCCCTGATGGATCCGATGGCATTTCCATCTTCCCCTGTCACAACAGCCGGAACAACGAACTCATCTGTCTTTCCGTCATCGTAGGACGCCTGGATCAGTTCCGTCGCGGATGTTCCCTTATTGCCCTCGCCTGCTGTCAGTGCCTTATACGCAAGCTCCACACGGTTCCAGCGGTTATCACGGTCCATCGCATAGTAACGTCCCATAACAGATGCCACCTTGCCGACACCGAGCTCTTTCATCTTCTCCTCTAACGCTGCGACGAAATCCTTTCCGGATGCCGGCGGAGTGTCACGGCCGTCTAAGAAGCAGTGAACGAATACCTTGTCGAGACCGTTTCTCTTTGCGAGCTCTAAGAGTCCGTAAACATGGGTGATATGGCTGTGTACGCCGCCGTCGGATAAGAGTCCGAACAGGTGCAGTGCGGAATTGTTCTTTTTACAGTTTTCAACAGCTGCGAGGAACTCTTCGTTCTTGAAGAAATCTCCATCCTGAATGGATTTTGTGATTCTTGTCAGCTCCTGGTAAACGATGCGGCCTGCGCCCATGTTCAGATGTCCGACCTCAGAGTTTCCCATCTGGCCCTCCGGAAGTCCGACAGCGAGTCCGCTGGCCTGACCTTCCACAAACGGGCACTCCTTCATTAAGCGGTCCATCACCGGCTTCTTCGCCTCATATACCGCATTTCCTTCATGTGTTTTATTCAGTCCGTAACCATCGAGGATCATTAACACTACTGGCTTTTTGCTCATGATTTTTTCTCCTTTATTGCGTGACTGCAGGAGCCCGCTCCAAACGGCAGCTTCCTGCGCTCTTTATAAATGCAATCATATTTCTGCGGTCGGAACGGAGCTTTCCGTCTAACGCTTTGATATCGGTACTATCATCGCAGAAACATCTATATTTTATACCAATTAGAACGTTCCTGCAACTGTTTCGGAGTAGAAATTGTTATAATTTTATCAGTCTTGATCTGCACGATCCTCCCCGCCTTCTTTCTCTCCGTAATTTCCACTCCAGAAAACTCATGCCCGAAAAAAGGAGCTTCCTTCCAGGTGAGCATTCTATCCTACAGCGATTTCACAATTTTTTCACATCAAACACAATATTTCGACACATTTTTCCAGTATCCTGTAAAGCGTAACAGGACAGCAAGCCTGGAACAAAATATACTTTTTCATACTTGACCGGCAGAGCGTTCTGCCGGTCCCTCCCTTTTGTTTTAAAAACATTTACAATATAAATCCCCTCTTTTAAGTCTGCCGCAGGATCGGAAATGCGGCAGTCTTTTTGAATGAAGGAAAAGACGTGCCCAAAATGATTTCTCATTTCTTCACACGTCTTTTCCTTTCTTGTGGGGTATTGAGGTTTTTTTATATTAGTTTCGCTCTCATCGGCGGCACCGGATACTTCGGCCGTCTGCCGGAAAGGAAATCATCGATCCCCTCTGCACATACAAGAGAAGATCTCGATGACGCCTCCTTCGTTGCGCCGCCGATATGCGGGGCTGTGAGGACATTGTCCATGAAAAGCAGCGGATTTTCCGGATCAAGCGGTTCTTTCGCAAGGACATCGAGACCGGCTCCGGCGATCTTTCCTGCCTTTAATGCCTCGATCAGTGCTTCCTCGTCGACAACAGCTCCGCGGGAGGTATTGATCAGGTAAGCGGTTGGCTTCATGAGGTCAAATTCCTTTGCCCCGATGCTCTTTTCCGTCTCCGGAGTTGCCGGAATATGGAGCGAAACGTAATCTGCGTTCTTAAATACTTCTTCCCTGGATTCCGCTCTCTGGATATAATCCGGAAGTTCTTTTGCGTATGGGTCAAAAGCGATGACCTTCATATCAAATCCGAATACCGCCTTTTTCGCCACACGTCCACCAATGTTTCCGACGCCGATAAGTCCCAGTGTCTTTCCGCCAAGTTCATGTTTCTCGATCTTCATCTTTGCAGTCATGTAGTCGGTCTTATAGAGCGCCTGAACCTTCTTAAAGTTTCTGGAGCAGTATAACATATAGAAGATCGCCGTCTCCGCTACAGAATTGCTGTTTGCCGTCGGCGCATAGAGGACCATGACATTCTTCTCCTCAGCTGCCTTTAAATCCACGCCGTCAAAACCTGCGCCATGTCTCGCGATTACCTTTAAAGAATCTGCCGCATCCAGGATCTTTTTTGTGATCTTCGCGGTTCTCACGATCATCGCGTCACATCCCGGGATCTGGCGGATAATATCATCCTCTGTGTATCCTTCCCCGTCAACGATCTCGTAGCCTTTTTCTTCGAGATACTTTCTTCCTGATTCCATGATCGGCTGCGGTAATAAAATTCTGTATGCCATAATAATTTCCCCCTTGAGTTTTTTCTTTGCTCCTGTGTGGGAGCGATACGCTTTTCCGTTTTTTACTGTTACCTCTCACCGGCATTCCCTGCATGAATTGATGATCCGCAGTTTCCTTTTTCCATGTCTGTGAGCTGTAACCATTTCTTTTGATAGCACGATTGTATCATATAGTTATTTTCTTGAATAAGTTTGGATTTTGATATAAAATATAAGTGAACGCTAATATTTTGTAAGGTATAGCTGTCCACCTGCAGACTGTTCGCCTGTGTCAAACCTCTGCCATATTTTTCGTGCACATATTTTCAAAAAGAAAAAGCTGCGACCGACTGTCAGATATTGAATTCTCAGCAGTCGATATATTGGAAAGGAGACCAGCTCATGAATCAGAATGATATTCGCATGTTCCTAACGATCGCAAAGACCGGTTCCCTAAACCAGGCCGCCGGCCACCTCTTCGTGACGCAGCCGGCTCTCAGCCAGCAATTAAAAGCCCTGGAGGCCGAACTCGGGACCACGCTCTTTCTCCGCAAACAGGGACAACGGAACCTCACACTCACCGCGAGCGGACGCGGGTTCTACGAGATTGCTGTCAAGATGGATGCACTTTTTCAGGAAAGTTCCCATGTCCGGTATATGGAAGACGTGCGCTCCCTGTCGATCCACACGGTCGGGAGTCTGAACGCCCATCTCTTCCAGCCCCTGTACAAGCGCCTCTCTTCCATGACACTGCCGCTCTCCTTAAAAATCTCCACCGGCAAGACCCATATCATCTACCAGAGCATCTCCGACCACAGCTATGATATCGGCTTTGTCCATCGGAACCTTCACAGAAAGGATCTCGAGCTCCTCCCTGTCTTCCGCGAGAACATGGTCCTTGTCGGCGGGACGAATTTTCCGATTCCGGATGCACCGATCTCCCCGCAGGAGCTGAATCCCGCCAGAGAGCTCCACTTTGCCTGGGCTCTCGAGTACAATGACTGGCATGATTACTGGTTCGGCACCTCCGTTCCACCCCATATCGATCTGGATCAGACCGCGATGGTAGAATTTCTTTTGAAAGATACCGATTACTGGGCGATCGTTCCGTCTTCGGTCTTCAGTATGTTCGTACATCCGGAAGCGCTTCATGTGATCCCCCTGCTGGATCCGCCGCCGTCGAGGACCTGCTATGCGATCTACCGGAAAGATCAGGATGTGATGCCGGACTCCCCGATCGGGATCTGCCTGAGGGAACTGCGCGAGCTGGTAGAGGAAAACCAGTGGATCGAGAAATTATGATTTCCTATCTGTTTGCCTGACTTATCGCGGAATATCACGAAAGCGGTGAGAGTTTTTCAACTTTTTTTGAATTAAATTTTCATGTTTCTTTTCATTTTTTCGGTTTCTGTGAACTTTCCGGGGATTTTTCTTCCTGATTGTAAGACGCGATGCCAATGCTCTTCAATCGCTGTTTTTCCTTATAAAATAAGGCTTTGTTGGGATTCCCCCGAACCCGGAAGATTCTCCGAAATAACTTTTTTTGAAAAAATTGAAATTTTTTCAAAAAAACGCTTGCATTTTTTTCAAGGTCATGCTATTATATACGAGTCGCTGGTGAACAGCACAAAACACAAAGCCTTAAAGACATCGAGGCGTGGCTCAGTTTGGTAGAGCGCTGCGTTCGGGACGCAGAGGTCGCAAGTTCGAATCTTGTCGCCTCGACTTATACAAACCAAGGCCTGTTGGTCAAGCGGTCAAGACGACGCCCTCTCACGGCGTAAACCCGGGTTCGATTCCCGGACAGGTCATGAAGCTGTATGGAATTCCATACAGCTTCTTTTTTTATGTCTATCATAGTTTTCATTGATACAAGAAACCCCCAGAGGCTGCCACCTATGGGGTTTTTGCGTCGCATGAGAAAAGTTCACCACATTTCTTAGCTGCCTACATCATATTCTATTTTTTTTAAATGTCAATATGATATCAAAATCACCCATCCAAAGAACTCCAGGCAGGAACCTTTTTTCATATACTATGACTCTTTTCGAATTTTTTCACAAATAATTCATGTTTTCTTCCCTCTTTTTGTTACAATTTATGCTATAATGTCAATAGACGAGTCATGGTGAAGTATCATGACTCTATTTACGCAAGAAAAAGCTGATCCGCTGCTGCTTTTGGACTGGTTTTTGCGCCACTGACCCGGCGGCGGCTGCCGCCTGTACCCGAAGGAGGAACATCGAGAACTTATGGATTACGCAATATTAAAAAAGAACTTTGAAAACCATCGTTTTCATACATCATATTTCGAGACAAAGGAGGAAGCTGCCGCTTATCTGAGCGACCAGATCAAGGGCGAGAAAGTCGGCTTTGGCGGCTCCATCACCGCAAAAGAGATGAATCTCTTTGAGGTCCTCGGAAAAGACAACGAAGTGATCTGGCACTGGGAACAGGGACCGGATGCAAGGATCCGGGCAAAAAAAGAATCTACCGTATACATACTGAGCGCAAATGCCGCTGCAGAGACCGGACAGATCATCAACATCGACGGGACCGGAAACCGTCTTTCCGAGAGCTTATTTGGACCGAAACGAGTATACTATGTGATCGGGAAAAATAAGATCGCGCCGGATCTGTCCTCCGCAATGGATCGCGCACGAAATATCGCCTGTCCAAAGAACGCGGCGCGTTTTAACAAGAAGACTCCTTGCGTCGTGTCCGATGACAAAAAGTGCTATGACTGCAACAGTCCGGAGAGGATCTGTAACGCGATCCTGATCTTAGAACGCCCCTGTACCGGAATGGAAGTTGAAATGGTATTTATCAATGAAGATCTTGGATATTAAAGGAGAGACACATGAATATTCTGTTTTTTCTGACACCAAAGAGTGATGTGGCATTTATCTATTCTGACGCGAACCTGAGAGAAGCGATCGACCTGATGGAAGCGCACCGCTACTCCGCCCTGCCGATCCTTACGAAGCAGGGACGGTATGCCGGAACGCTGACGGAGGGCGACCTGCTCTGGTACATGAAGAGCCATATGAACCAGAGTTTAAAGGATATGGAGCTGATCTCCGTCATGGAAGTAAAGCGCCGTCAGGACAACAGCCCGGTAAACGCCGGTGCGAAAATGGAAGATCTGCTGGATAAGGCGATGCAGCAGAACTTTGTCCCGGTACTTGATGACAATAAATCCTTTATCGGAATTATCACGAGACGTGATATCATGAAATATTTTTCCGGTTCCTATAAGAAAACAGGAAATGCTTAAGTTATTGGATTCCGGTCCAAATGGCTTTTTCCAGACTGTCGCATAAATTCCTGTCATTTTCTTCCAGCATCATTTTCTGCCGTCCGGTTATACTGATACCATCCCAGAAAAAGGTGGTGAGAAATGATGAATCAGGAAAAGAACGACAGCATCCAGTGCTCGATCCATAACTGCGTGCATCATGCGGAAAATGTGGATTACTGCACCTTAGACCGCATCCATGTAGGAACGCATGAGCTCAATCCTACAAAAAAGGAATGTACCGACTGTGATTCCTTCCAGTGCAAGATGTAGTCCTGTCTGACCCTTGACGAGAAAAGAGATCCCTTCCGCCCGTAAATTTTACGGAAAAGGAACGGGATCTCTTTTTCTATTCTTCTACCGTGAATTTCCTGCCCTCACCGGTGCCGGATCGAAGCTCGGATTGAACGCATAGAAATTTCTGGAATCGAGCCGGTCCTGGAGGCCGCGGAGTGCTTCTCCGAAACGCTGGAAGTGGACGATCTCGCGCTTCCTTAAGAAACGGATCGGTTCACAGACATCGGGATCTGTCACGACACGAAGGATGTTGTCGTAGGTGCTCCGCGCTTTCTGTTCCGCAGCAAGGTCCTCAAACAGATCGGTGATCGGATCGCCCTTCGACTGGAATTCGCAGGCATTAAACGGCACGCCGCCGGCTGCCTGGGGCCAGATCCCCGTGGTATGGTCGATATAGTACGGGCCGAATCCCTGCGCTTCCAGCTCCTCCGCTGTTAAGTTTCTCGTGAGCTGGTGAACGATCGCCGCGACGATCTCCAGATGGGCGAGCTCCTCCGTTCCGATATCCGTCAGAACCGCTTTCTGCTCCCCATACGGCATTGAGTAGCGCTGGGAGAGATAGCGCATGGACGCACCCATCTCGCCGTCAGGTCCGCCGTACTGGCTCATGATAAACTGTGCCATCTTCGCATTCGGCTCCTTAATATTCACCGGAAACTGCAGTCTTTTTTCATAGACCCACATCTTAACATCCTCCTTCCCACGGCCATTTTTCAGTTACCCAGTCCCAGGATGAGGATGTCACATCGGCATATCTCAATGGTCCAAACTGGCTTTCATAGGCGGCAATGGCCTGATTTCGCATGTCGCGGACAGCCTGGTAATAGCGGAGTGCATCCTGATTTTCCGGATGAGTGTCCAGGAACAGGACCACATCATCCATCGCAAATCCTGCCTCCATGATCTGGCGCATCAGTGCCTCTTTATCCTGAAATATCATGTCTCCACCGCCCTGACAGCTGCCGCACGCCGGCACGACATTCTGCGCAGACAGGCGCGGATCACGGATCGGTTCTGCCGGCATTCCCGGCATCATACTGCATCGATAGAATTCTTTCATCTTCTGCACCTCCCCATCGCGAATGGAAGATCCAGAGTCGGGAAGATCGTCCCCCGGACAAAGCCTCTGGCTAACGGATATGTGGTTCCCCACATCTGCACCGGGACGTAGCCCATGCCTACCGGAAATATCGGATCATTGCCGTCAAAGCAGGCACGGGACACCGGGCGGACGACAGGTCCCGGGCCGGAAATATCAGATGGAAGTCTGCCGCAGCCGCAGGGAGAAGTCCGGGCGGTATCCGGCAGATCAGAATTTCTGCAATTCATATGCGGATGTCTCCTTTCTTTGTTCTGATATTATGGTATGCACAGAATCAAAAATGGGATCTTTCCACTGCGAAAAAGAGCCTTCAGAAATTTCTCCCTGAAAGCTCTTCCACAAAACTCCTCTTTATTTTATTGCCGCACACTGTCTCTTCCCTGCGCATTCATAACCGGATTGATTCGTGGGCACAGGTATGACACTGACCGGGGTGATCCGTCCCGCTCACTCCAGAAAATCCAGCGCATCCACCGGCACGCCGTCTTTTAAGAATTCGAAGAACACATTCGTTCCTTCCACCGTATAGTATTTCGTCGGCTCCGCGACATAGCCTAAAAGGTCGCCCCGGTGGACATACTCGTTTTCCACGACCGGGATCTCCTTTAACTGACCGCAGACGGCTGTGTAGCCGTTTCCAAAGTCGAGATCGACATAGTTTCCGATCTCCTCATTCGTCCCCACAGAGACGATCCTGGCGTCCGCAGGGGCCGATACCGGGGTGCTCACCTCGCTCTGGATCACATTTGCCGGGTTGACTTTATACTGGTCCAGCGTCGGAAAATATGTCGTGGTGTCCATGCTGTAGCCGAGAACGATGTTCCCGTTTACAGGCCAGGCGAGCTTGTCCGTATCGGCAAAGTCGAGCACCAGGGACTCCGTGACGGCAGCTCCGGCTTCCGCCATGGAACGATCCGATGCAGCCCCGGCTCCGCCTGCCGTATCCGCAAGACCGGTATCCTCAGAAACGCCCGGAGCAGCTGCAGCAAGATCCGTGCCTGTTCCCGCCTCGTTTTCCGCAAGCGCAGCATTTCTGCCATCTCCGGTATTTTCCACGTTTCCGGTTTCATCTTTTGATGCCGCCAGTTCCCCGGCCAAAGTATCCCCTCCGGACTCTGCGCCTGCGTTGGAATCCCCCGCGATCACATGTTCCGGATCTTCGATCTCCAGATAGGGACTCTTTTCGATATTTTCTCTCCCCTTCTGGATCCTCACAACTCCTGCTGCCGCAACAATAGTCAGCAGGCCGAGCACGAGCATGACAAGGACAAATTTGTCCCTGAACAGCTGATTTCCTTTTTCTTTCACGTTTATCACCTCGGTTATATTTTTACCCGTGATGATAAAGTTATTCACAAAAGCAAAAAATTCTGCGATAATTCAGCAAGTCTGCACATTTGCCGGACAGACCGCACAAAGCTCACAACAGAACATATGCCCCGGCACATTCCTGCCAGATCCTCTACTCCGCGATCTTCACGATTTCGATCCCCTGGAAATAATATTTCAGCAGTTCCTGAAACGCACTCCCCTGCTCTCTCTCCATGGCGTCCGCCCCAGCCTGCGAAAATCCGTATCCGCTGCCGATCCCTTTCGATGATACCCGGATCTTTCCGTCCGCGGAGGAAAAATAAAAGCATGATGACGAAAGCCCCAGGGAATCCCGGACCTCATCTCCCGTATAGTCCATATTTCCGATCTGCGCCCTTTTTACATATCCGGCGCTGTCCCGCTCGATGATCTGGATCTTCTCCGCGATCCCGTCCGCAGCCGGCTGCGGTCCGCCGATCCGCCCGATCCTGTCCGCAAACTCGCTTTCCGTGAACGTCCGGACATATAAAAATCCATCCGTTTCCAGATCCCCCGGACTCTCCACAGAAGAAAGATACGGATACGCCGCCAGCTCTCTCGTCTTTCCTGCCGACGCGAGACAATAGAACGGCTCGATCAGTTCCCCGTCATACTCCGCGACAAGTCCTTCCGTCTCCCGAACCGCCCTGCGGACCTTCTCATAGTACTCCTCAAAATGTTCGTTTCCCCACTTTTTCTCCATCTCCCGTACACTCAGGCAGTCGATATCCAGCTCTTCCTCCATAAGGTCCCGGTCCAGAGTCCTGCTCCGTTTTCCCCATCCCGCAGCTCCGGCGCCGCTGTCTGTTCCCGGATCCGCACTTCCCGGATCGTCCGTGTTTTCCCCACCGATCCCGGGATCCACGATCCGGTACACATACGTCCTTGCGAGCACGGCCTGCGCCTTCATTGTCTCGATCCCATATTCCGCCGGGATCTCCGCCGCCACCATCCCCACGAGAAACTCCTCTGTCGGAATGCTCTCCCCCACATCCGTCCGGATCCTGCCTGTCCACGCGAGAGTCGTCACATAGGGGATCATGACCATCGCGAACAGGAGCATAAAAAATCGTTTCATAAAAAATACCCGCCTCATACACCGTGATATTTCCAGTGTATGAAGCGGGTGATTCTTTTATGTTAGTAATATTGTAACTATTCAGTAGGTCTGCGCACTTGCTGCGCTGACCGTAATAAAACATGGGA
>ERZ772805.297-NODE-297-length-61164-cov-16.294523_pt1 | contig 61164 bp, 50 predicted proteins | sample MGYA00511344_ERZ772805 | MGnify/ENA primary metagenome ERZ772805 (study PRJEB29015, sample SAMEA2737730) | human gut metagenome | biome: human gut; feature: human-associated habitat; material: faeces | place: China | collected 2012 ...
AAACTCAATATCTACTTATATGATTTTATAATTTATCTTTAACTGTTAATGACCTCCTAAAGTCCTGACATAATTCCAAGAAGCGGAAGCATAACCGACAGAAGGATCGTTCCGACGATCACCGACAGGATGATCACCAGCGTCGGTTCCAGAACTGCAATCATAGAAGAAAGCTTTTCATCCACTTCCTCCTCACACTCATCGGCAATCCTTCCCATCATCTCATCCATCATTCCGGCTTTCCCGGCAATGGATGTCATCCGCGCATAAACACCTGTGAAGATTCCGGCTTTCACCAGTGCCTCTGCGATATCCGTTCCATTTTCCATATCCGCTTTGCATTCTGCTACTTTCTTCCGGAAATCATCATCCTCGATCAGGTTCTCTGAAAATTCCATTCCCTGTTCCGGCGTCAGTCCGCTTTTCAGTGCCAGTGACATTCCTCCGGCAAACCGGCATGCCGACAGCTTATCCTTCAGCTCCCTTGAAAATGCAAACCCGGATCCGATGTGATACAGTTTCTTTCTGCCGCTCTCTGTCTTTGTAAAATAAATACCCGCACAGACGATCACCGCCAAAAGTACCGCAAACACCGCCGAATATCTGGAAAGAGCATTGCCTGCAAGCAGGATCCCTCTTGAAAATCCGGTCATTTCCTGACCAAACTGGCGGAACACCTGATCAAATACCGGCATAACCTTTGTCATCAAAATGATAATGATCACCAGCATCATCCCGATCATCAGAAGGGGATAGGAGATGGCACTCCGGACACTTCTCCTGATCGCTTCCTCTCGGTCATAATGCTCCGCCAGAGATTCCATTACTTCATCTAAAGTTCCTGTCTCTTCTCCGATCTGCGTCATACGGATCAGATACTCCGGAAATACTTTCGTCTCTTCCAGCGCCTGATCCAGCCTGCCCGTATCCATCACTGACTGATAAATCTCATCCAACAGCTCTTTTTCTGCCTTCGTCTGCGCATCCTCCCGGAGAAGATCAACTCCCTCCAGGGAGGAAATCCCAGACTTCAGGATCATTGCCATTTCACTGCAGAACGAAGCAATTTCCAGATTCGTAAGCTTCCCCTGCTGTGTCCGCTTTTCCATATATGCCATCCTCCTTTTCACATTCCTGCCACATTCTTCTTATCCGGCTTCCTTTTATTTAATAGGTATACTTTGTGACATAATTCTTTCCATTTCCCACATACTTCTTCACATCCGAAGCACTGTTGTTTGCAGCAAGTGTCGGATCCATGATCGACCAGTTCTTTCCGTCAAATTCAATGATGTTATCCACCCAGCCGATCTCATCAACATAACAGCTGATCCATGCATGATACACATCACCGGAATAGCCAACCTCCAGCTTCGTCGGAATCCGCTGCGACCGGAGCATTGCCGACATCAACGCCGCATAATCAAAACAGATTCCTTTCCCGGTATCCAGTGTCTCATCCGGATCCGGTGTGTACCCATACGGAACATTCTCCGCTTTCTTTTTATCATAGGAAATATTTTTAATTACAAAATTATAAATCTGCGTTACCACATCCAGATCAGAATAGCAGTCCTTTCCTGCAAGACTCTCACCCTTTTTTACACACTTGGAACCTGCCGTGAAATTCACATAATAATTCGGATGCAGAAACGGGGCAAATTCATCTGTGATCTGTACATCCAGATCCTGGGTAAAGCTTACCGCATACAGATTGTCCTCTACAGACACACTCTCCAGAAGTGTTACCTTATAAGAACCATTCCCGCCCGGAAGCGGATAAACCGCATAATCACCAACAACCGTAACCGGATAGGTATACTCTGTGCCATCCGGGGATGTCACCTGGAGCTTGACTTTTTCATTACTTCCATTATAACAGATCATCACATAGCCATCTGCCGTATGGGATGCATCCAGTACAACCAGGTCATTTCCATATGTCACTTCACCGGAAGCCTCCGTCTGAAGCACCTGCACCGATGGATCTCTCGGATCCCCCTTTTCCCCGGACTGGCTTTTTTTCCCCCCCGATGCACATCCGCCAGGTATCAGTACACCTGTCAGAAATAGCAGAAAAAAGAAAAGAAAAATCCTCTGCCAGCGTCTTTTTTGTTCATATAAACCGTTCTGCCGCACAGAATTCCTCCTTTCTTTTCCACAGTGAAACAGTCCCAAAAACTCAACTAGAAAAAGTATAGCATAATCAAAACATTAAAAGAAGTTATTTGGTCTAATATGCTTTAATTTATTTGACAAAGAAATCAAAGACCATTACAATAGAAATCAGTTATAAACCATCACAATAGTAAAATTGGGGGTTAATTTATGAGTGATCATTTACCTGTCTTAAAGGTTCGTTTATTCGGAGGATTCTCAGCAAGCTACGGAGAGATTCCCGTATCATTCGGACGCAACACAACGACAAAAGCAATGAAATTGTTGCAGATATTACTCTACCATGGCGATAACGGTATCTCCAGAGATAAGCTTCTTGATGAATTATACGGAAGAGAAGAACTTGCCGATGCTGCCAATAACCTTCGGGTAACCGCACACCGTCTTAAAAAGATCATCGTAGATGCCGGACTTCCGAGCCATGATTATATCAACATCAAAAAAGGTATTTACCGATGGGATGCTCCGATGCCGACCGAAGTTGATGCACATCAGTTTAAGGTTCTGTCAAAAGATGTGCAGACGTGTACCGATAAGGTAAAAAAGCTGGCACTTCTTAAGAAGATCTGTCTGATGTACCGTGGGGAATTTCTTCCGGAACTTTCGGGAGATGAATGGGTTCTTGTTGAAAGCGTACAATATAAGAATATTTATTCCGAATCCCTTCAGGAGCTCTGTAAGCTTCTGATCGAACGCGGAGATTATGAAGAGACACTTCGTTTCTGTGAGCCGGCATGCCAGTTATATCCATTCGATGAATGGCAATCCGTCCGCATCGACTGCTATATGGCATTGAACCGCTATAAGGATGCTGTGCAGGAATATGAGAACACTGCCAAATTATTTTTCGAAGAGCTTGGAATCCGCCCTTCTGAACATATGATGCAGCAGTTCGAACAGATGAGCAGCCGCCTTAACTACAAACCACAGGAACTCGGCGACATCAAGGAACGTCTGAAAGAGGACGATATACGCGGCGGTGCTTTTTACTGCAGCCTGCCAAGTTTCCGTGACAGTTACCGTCTCGTTTCCCGAATCATTGAGAGGAACGGACAGTCCGTATACTTAATGTTATGTAGCATCACCAACGGAAAAGGAATGCCGATGGACAAGCCGGACAAGCTTGAAGTTCTTTCAGGTGAGCTTCAGAATACGATCCAGCAGTGTCTGCGTAAAGGGGACTCCTTTACCAAATACAGCCCATCACAGTTTCTGATACTTCTCGTTGGTACGAATAAAGAGAACTGCAGCATGATTTTCGACAGAATCCAGAGATACTTCTCCAGAGAGCATAAAAGCTGGAAGCAGTACCTGGACTACTTCGTGTCCTCTGTAGCCGAAGTAGACCGGCAAGATTCACCGATTCAGTTCAATACTGAGAATAAAACCTGGTAAGCTGCAATCATGTTATCTTCGCAGCAGGGCAGAAATGGAGATAATTTATGGAACAGAGCTATCAAATCAGTTGGTATGCACCAAACTTTATTAACATGTGTATTGATAATATTAATGATGGAGAGCTGTCCGGTCGGATTTATCACTGCTACAGCAAAGAACCCTGGAAATTCACCAATATCCTTCAGCTGATCGAATTAGCTGATGATTTCTTCGACAGACTCGAATTTCCACAGGCATCCACCAGCGCACGTTCTTTCACTTCAACCCAGTTTTCAGGTGTTGACCGGCTTGATAAAGTACAGTCACCGGAAGATTTCATCGAGAATCGTGGACAAAAAGGGACTTTCTTTCTCAATGTCAGATACCGCCAGAATTCATCCTGGCAGGGCATCGTCCGCTGGATTGAAGGTAACTCTACACAACAGTTTGTAAGCGTACTTGAACTGCTTAAAATTCTCAGCAATACATTCGTTTAAAGGAATGGCATTGCGAGAGATATCATTACATGAATGAATAAGAATTATACAGGCATTGTCTGATCACGGAATGTGATCGGAGGGTGCCTTTTAATTATCTTATAATTTTATTCTTTCTTAATTGCTTTTCACCAAAAACTCCAGTACCATTTGAATAGGCGTATGTAGAAAATCGAATCATATATGATATATGAATTCTTTGATTGTAGAAAAAATCTTATATCTACATGAAACATGAGATATGGCGAATTTACTTATGAACTGTTTTCTATTATAATGGAGGTAAGCAATGAGAAAACAAAAGAAGAAATCTCGCCATAGCAAACAAACCCACAACCGGCAGTATAAAGACCGGTTATGGAGAATGATCTTTAGTATGTTGCAGATAATAATCTGATGATCTACCATGAAAAAAGAGTTCGGCTTCCAAAGCCGAAATATATTGTCTTTTACAATGGTACAAAAAACCAGCCAGATTCCATGGAGTTAAAGCTTTCAGACTGCTTTGAAAATACAGATAACGAAGCACCTTGCCTGGAATGCACCGCAACCATGTTGAACATCAACTATGGTCACAATCAGGAGCTGATGAAGCACTGCAGAAGGCTTGAAGAATATTCCATATTTGTCCAATATGTCAGGGAATATATACAGTCGGAACCTTCTGTGGAAGATGCATTAGGAAAAGCAATTGATACCTGTATTCACCAGGACGTGTTGGCAGATTTTCTCAAGAAACATCGAGCGGAGGTGACAAATATGATTCTGACGACATATGACAAAGACTTATATGAGAAGACTTTGAAAGAAGATGCCAGAGAGGAAGGCAGAGAGGAAGGACGCGCTGAAATCAGAGCAGAATTAAATGAATTTAAACTACTAAACAAATATCTCCTAAAATCCAAACGCTACAGTGACCTCGAACGCGCTACCGAAGACATCGAATACCAAAAGAAATTATTAAAAGAATTTGGCATTGAATAAAAACTAAATACCCCTTACCCCCATCCCGTGACTGATCACCGTCTAAGATGCAGTGCATCTCCCCCTATATCAGTCACGGGATCTTTTTGTCCGGAAAATCCCTCTTCCTCACCGCTATAACCAGATCACTCCTTTTCTATGCGCTCCACGCAATCTATACTTTTTGCACTTCCATCACATTATTCCCCACTTTTACTTCTATTCTAATATCCCAATACATATAGTAGAGTCAGACACAAATATTACGCACTCCTACAAATCATGATGTTGGGGTAAAAGGTATTTTGCCCCCTTTGATACCAGATTACTACGTGCTTTGCACTCTTGCATCGGTTTTCTGACCTTTTGACCCTGGTATCAAATCATTATATTATTACAAAAACATTACTATTTCTTGTTATAGCTTAAAAAAGTTAATATTTTTCGTTATTGGTAATGATTCACGTAATACTTTGTCAGATACAATACCTGTATAAGATAAAAAAGTCTAAATAATTAGGAAGGGCAGATGAAAACTGACATGAATAAAAAGCAAAAAAATACAAGAACTTTTTTAATAAAAATCATGGATCAGCAGAACGGTACCTGGCAGGGCAGCGTTACTTGGGTGGAAGAGCAGCGAGAGCAGCATTTCCGCAGTGCCCTTGAATTATTGAAGCTGATAGACGGAGCACTTGATAACAATTATGAAGTCAGAATTGAGGAATAGAAGGAGGACGCCATGAAAAGTAATACAAAGAAACGTTTAATAGCATTCATGCTTTGCATGGTACTTGTGCTTAGCAGTGCGACATCAGCATTCGCTGATGAGCCACAGAACACAGACAGCCAGAGCCAAGCCGAAGTCGTAACAGAACCGACGGCAGATGAGGCTACAGGAGATGAGGCTACAGAAGATGAGGCAGCGGTGAACTCCTCAGAACAACAGCAACAAGAGGAGCAGCAACCGGAGACAGAAAGTACTCCTGAAGGAAATCTTGAAGATGATATTTCGATCCAGACTACTATCAACGGAACTACCATCACAATGAGCGGTCCGTATTCATCATTTCCAGAAGGTAGTAACTACGAAATCCTTGCTTCTGAATTAAATGAAGAAGAAACAAAAAATGTTGAAGTTGCCTTAAAGAAAAAAGAGGATGAAATCAATACAAAGATTGCCACATATAAGGCATATGATATCAAGCTTTTAGTTGATGGTATTGAGTCTCAGCCAACAGGTAATGTAAATGTTAAATTTGAAGGCGGCGAAGTACAGGAAAATCTTGAAACCGCTGAAAACATTGAAGTATATCATGTAGATGAAACTACTCAAATCGCAAATGACATTGAAAAAACTGCAGTTGATGATACAGTCACAATGACTACTAATCATTTTTCAACCTACGTAATCACTACAACTAAATCGAATGGTGTTGATATCACTGTCCAACATTATATAAAATATAGAGATTCAAATGATCAACTTGCTGAAAAAGCACTATACAGAGCCTCTAAGATTCATCTGAATAAGGATCAAGAAATCAAAGATCTTAGTTCTCTGCAAAACTATACTTCACAAGAGGTTATTAAGATATATCCTGATGGTTCAAAAGGAGATCCAATATCTAATAAACAAGTACTTCTTGCTGACCAAACATATAGAGTGTATTACACACCTACAACAGCTACTTCTAACGAAGCTGTACAAATGTTTGACTATCAGGTAAAAGGTGGAAACAATACTAGTATTAATGCTGAAAAAAATTATGATCCACGCTCTACAAAGACCACCCGTTTTGCAAGTGGACTTGCCAATAACCAGTATCCTGGAAATGGTTATGATACAACAATAGAAATTAATAATCAAAATTTTCACATTAATACTTGGGATACAAACTCTGAAAATACTCAAGTTAACCAGTATAACAACACTGCATTTGGTTCCTCCAATGCCATGACTGGCATAGTGAAAGGTGTTAATTTTGAGACCGGTGAACTTAAAATGGGACTTAATTCAGCCGGGAAGCAATTGTATGAACCGGGATTTTTTACGACGAATGAAAAAAGTGGCAAACATGTTTTAGATGGTTACAAACTTAATTTTTCACGTACAGGTGATACCTATACTTTAACAGGTGTAAACAAGCCGGACGGATCTTCTGCTTTATCTGGATCTGGTTATAATTCAAACGACGGTTCTAATTTCTTTCCTCTTGATTCAATACGCGACCTCTATAAAGATGCCGCAAATAACCCTCCTGGGCATAATTGCTTTTTTGGTATGCGTTATGACATCGAATTTACGATCGGTGATTATCTTGGTGATTTGAATTATTCTTTTACCGGTGATGATGATCTTTGGGTTATTTTAGATGCACAAAAAGATGGTGGTCAAGTCGTAATCGATCTTGGTGGTATCCATTCTGCTTTATCTAAAGAAGTAGATTTATGGAAGATCCTTTTAAAGAAAGGTAATGATGAGAATTATACTGAAAAAGAGAAACAAGAATATAAAGATAAGAATGAGAAGCATACATTAACAATCCTTTATATGGAACGCGGTGCTTTTGCGTCTAACTGTAAAATGAACTTTACTCTTCCTAATAGCCGCATTGTAACACCTAGTACTATTCCAACAGCTGATCTTAATCTAAAAAAAGTAAATACTTCTGAAGAAGGTATTGTAGACACTACTTTTAAGCTTGTAAATGATACCGATGAATCAGATGTAAAAATTGCTAAATCTAATGCAGCTGGATATATTACTTTTACAGAATTAAGAGAAGGAACCTATACCTTATCAGAAGAATCTGTTCCTGATCCATATGTAAAAGAAACTTCTACCTGGAAAGTAAAAGTAACGAAATCAGCAGGAACTGCTCTTACTGCAGTATTATATGATACTACCGGGGAAACTGCTAAAGAGAAAAGTGATGATGGTACATATCATATTGTAAACAGTACACAGGAAGAAGTTGTATTAGGTAGTGCAGAAAGTAATAAGACAGTTTCTGTGAAAGATTACAATGCTAGAACTTATCAAATTGATCTGACAGCCAGTTCAAAAGCAACACAGGCTGTTACCACAACCACTCCGTATGATATCGTTATGGTATTAGATACATCTGGAAGTATGGATGACCCACTGTATAATTATACTTCGTATGAGGGTTCTATGACTCCATATGACTGGTGGTCTAATGAAGATAGATTTTTTATCAAAACAGATGATAAAATTTATCAGAGTTTGAATTATTCGTCTCGTGGGAAGTATTGGTATTATATGGATGCTAATTCAAACGAAATAAAAGTTGCACAAGGTGGTTCAACAACAATTTATACGAGATCTTCAAATAGCACAAAGATGGCGGCTTTGCAGAATGCTGCTAAGGCGTTTGTATCGAACGTAAAACAAAAAAATCCGGATAGCAGAATCAGCATAGTTTCTTTTAGCGGATCAGCGTCTATTAAAAAAACTAATGGGTTTAATGGGAAATATTTGTTGCGAGTTGGCGATTCAAAGCCGACGATAGATTCATGGATTGATAATTTGAGTGCTAATGGTGCAACGAACACAGCGGATGGATTTGATAAAGCTAAAACAGTATTTTCATCCAGTGAAAAATGGGCTCGTGTTAATCAAACAGATGGCCGTAAGAAAATGGTAGTATTTTTAACAGATGGTGTACCGACAGAACACAGTTCATATGATGATGGTGTCGCTGACAAAGCTGTGCAATCTGCTTCGGATATAAAAAGAGATTACGAAGCATATATATATTCTCTTGGCATTTTCGATGCAGCTGGTAGTAACGGTAAACTCAGTGGTGCACCAATAGCGACAATTAATACGTTCATGACAGATGTTGCTTCTGATTCAAGCAAGTACATGACAGCAGATAGTATTGACAGTTTATATCATATTTTTAATAGCATCACTGATAATATGCCTGTTTCCATTACCGCAACTATCACTGATGTAATTGACAGTCGATTTGAACTTACTACTGGCGAGAAAGATCGTTTGAACGGCAGAGGTGCAACTGTTACCGAAAATGATGGAACCACAACCGTAACATGGACAAATACAACCGTAAATAGCAAAACCGGAAATACACCAGGATGGCATGAAACCATTGAAATCAAAGCAAAAGATGATTTCATCGGTGGAAATATGATTCCGACAAATGGTCCTGCTTCTGGAATTACGGTAGGTGACAATACAAAGTATTTCCCACAATCATCTGTAAATGTGAAGCTGTTAACACCAAGTATTGGTGATAAGGAAATCACTTATTATAAAGGTGATACGATTGAATCTAGTAAATTCTCCGGTGAACTGTTAGGAACCTATAAAATGACAGAATTGGATGGAAAAACAACAGTAACAAAAGGTATTCCTCAGTTGACAACAGAACAGCTTGCTGAATTAAAGAATGGCACAACAGTAACAGTTCCATACAGCTATACTAACTCAAATACAGATATTGAAGGTACATTTGTATACGAATATAAGAATAAGAAATACGAAGCAAAAGGTACAGAAGTTGATCCTTTAAAAGATCATCCTGCAACACAAGTAGGGAAGGATGTAGAAGAATATGAATTAACAGTCACATTCGTACCAAAAACAGTTGTGGAACGGAAAGAATTGCTAAAAGATACTGCAGTTCTTGAACCAAATGCCGAAGCAAATATTAGTGGAACAGTTGTTACTAATGCATCTGTGACAGGTACATACAAAGTACATGTACTTGCTCTTTGGGCAATTGTAAAACAAAGCACAAGTACAGGTTCAGATGGAAAACGTCCGATGCTGAGTGGTGCAAAATTTGAATTGGTGAAAGATTCAAACGTTTGCTATACAGGAGAATCTAATTCCGATGGTTTTGTAGAATGGTATAAAGATGGGAAAAAAGTCTCATTAAGCGAGATAGAAAAAAACACTTATACACTTCGAGAAACATCAGCACCAGCAGGATATGCAAAGAGCGAAGTTCAATGGACAATAGCGATAACTGACACTACAGTAACAATTACAGGTGCAAATGGAAATACTCTAACACATACTCAATTAGAAAATCCGACAACTGGAAAGAAATATGATGCATACACATATGAAAACACTCCAGTTTACGCCCTCCCATCAGCCGGAGGCACCGGAATTTACCTGTATATGATTGGCGGCATGTTACTTATGTTCGCAGCCGTATGGATCTTATATAAAAACAAATGCAAGGAGGTGCTGGGAAAATAATTGTAAGGATTAATTTTTCAGTGGCTTCTTGCCACACAAAAACGTTATTATCCCATATGAGGGGACAATAAAAAATGGGCAAAGTCCTTAAAAGAAAAGGAGACAAAAATATGAAGAAGATGAGAAAAATCTTTGCAGTGTTATTAACACTGGCTATGGTACTCGGAATGAGTATGACATCGTTTGCCGCTGGTACAACAGCAACTATCAACTTAAGTGGTGATACTCTTACTAAAGACACAGTTATTAAGTATCTTCAGATTGTAGAACCAGATACAACTTCTACACTGGGTTGGAAATTTAGTTCAGATGAGATTGCAAATGTATTTATAGCCAAATTTGGGGGCACAAAAGATGAAGCTCTTAAGAAAGTAATCGATTTAGGTTCAGACTCTCATGCTGCTAATGGAACAATCAATGCTTCTGACAAATTAGGTGCAGCATTATCAGAACTGACTGCTACAAATAATGCTAATATCACAACAACAACAGATGGTGTTCCTAACGCTATTACAAATTTAAATAAAGCTGGTTTATATTTAGTTACTGCTAATGCTACAGGTTATAGCTATCTTCCAATGCTTGCATACATTAAAGATGAAGGATTAGGAAATCTTGCTGATGCTTCTCTTACAGTTAAAGGTTCAAAGAACAAAGTAACAAAAGTTATTGATGATGATTCTGCAGAATCTGTATCTGAAGGTGACGAAATTGACTATACTGTAACTGCAGAATATCCATATTATTCAGCAGATGCAGAGAAGAAAACTTTCACTGCTACAGACAAATTAACAAATGCTACTTTTAAAGAAAACAGTTTAGAGATTAAAGTTGCAGGTGTGAATACCGCTCTTGCTCCAACTACCGATTATACAGTAAACGAGTATAAAAACAGTAATAAACTGGAGATTGCTTTCAAGTACAATCCAAATTATGCTGGCAAAACTGTTACTATTAAATATACTGCTATTGTAGGATCAGGTGAAGGTAACGTAAAAAATGAGATCAAATCAAATTTTGATACAGATGGTGATTCTGTAACATCTGCAAAAGTAAACGTTACTGTAGAAAAATTAGCTAAAGAACCTAATGGCAAAAAACTTTCTGGTGCAGAATTTACATTATACGAATACTCAGAAGAAGCAAAAGACGGATATACAAAAGTAGAGAGTGCATCTGTAATTACTGGAACTACTGCAGAAACTAAACCAATTTGGGTTAAAAAAGTAGGTAATCCTCAATCTACCACCACCGAAGGAACTACTACTTTTGTAGGTTTGGATGCACAGAAAAAATATTGTGTTCAGGAAACAAATGCCCCAGCAGGTTACAAGATTCAGAAAGATTACCATGTATTAACAGGTGCTGAAAAAACATCTCCTGAAACAAGTAAAGTTTATAAATTTAATAATTTTGATAAAGTTACATTGACTAATGATAATCTTTCCGCTCTTCCATCAACAGGTGGTATCGGTACAACAATCTTCACAATCGCTGGATGCGTTATCATGATCGCAGCAGCTGGCTTATTCTTCGCAAGCCGCAAAAAAACAAACAAATAATCTTTCATGATTATTTATAACCAGATATTGAATCCGGGGCAGGTCGCCCCGGATTCCTAAAAAATAATACAACAGCAAGGAGAGTTCGGATGAAAAGCAAAACAAGCAAATTAATGATTGGAATCATATTTTTAGCCGGTTTGTCCTTACTGCTGTATCCCTTCGTAGCTAATCAGTGGAATAACTACAGACAGAAGCAATTGATCAGCAGTTATGAACAGACTGTATCCGAAAAGGAGGCAGCACATGAGATTGATTATGACGCAGAACTGCAGAAAGCAGAAGCTTACAACGAAGCATTACTTCCAAGTATCCTTCCTGACTCATTTGCAGTAGCCGCAGCCAGTGACAAAGAAGACCAGTCCTACATGGATGCTCTGAACATTGCCGGTGACGAGATGATGGGAATCGTGGATATCCCGAAGATTGACATCAAGCTTCCGATCTACCACACTACCGATGAAGATGTTCTCAAACAGGCAGCCGGACATCTGGAAGGAAGCTCTCTTCCAATCGGCGGTAAAAGTACACACGCCGTTATCTCCGCACACCGTGGACTTCCGAGTGCGTCTCTTTTTACCGATCTGGATCAGCTGGAAGAAGGCGATCATTTTCTGATCCATGTATTAAACGAAACATTATGTTATGAAGTCGACAAGATTTCCGTAGTAAAACCGGAAGAAACTTCCTCTCTTGCAGTAGAAGAAGGAAAAGATCTTGTAACACTTCTTACCTGTACTCCATACGGAGTCAATACCGAGCGGCTTCTGGTCCGTGGTCACAGAGTACCTTATGTGGAACAGGAAGTTGCCGATGAGAAGACACCGCTCAGCGGAATCAGTCTTCATACAAATTATCTTTTATGGGTAATTATTGGTCTTGTAATTACCGCAATCTTCATCCTTGTGTTATACTTAAAGGAGAAGAAGCTTCAAAAGAAGAAAAATGAGACCTCTTAAAAAGAGAATAAGAACGAGAAAGGGAATATGCCTATGAAAAGAAAAATCTCAACCTTCCTTTTCGGTCTGTTATTCTTGATAGGATTTGGGATTCTGATCTACCCGACGGTATCCAACCAGTGGAACACCTACAGACAGAATCAGCTGATCAGCAGCTATGACAATACAATACAGGACATGGAATCAGAGGACTTCACATCCGAGTGGGAGAAAGCAAAAGCTTTCAATGATACCATTCAGCAGAACAACCTCTACGGAGATGTATTTGGTGAAGATGAAAATGACATCAAAGACACCGAATACTGGAAGATCCTAAACGTTGCAGATGACGGAGTAATGGGATATCTTTCCATTCCGAAGATCAACATCAAGCTTGCCATTTACCATGGTACCGGTGACAAGGATCTGCAGACCGGTGTCGGACATCTGAACGGCACAAAGCTTCCGATCGGAGGGGAGAGTACCCACAGTGTTCTCGCAGCTCACCGTGGACTTCCAAGCGCAAAGCTTTTTACCGATATCGATCAGCTTGAAGTTGGCGATAAATTTTACATCCATGTACTGGACGAAGTCCTTGCCTACAAGGTAGACCAGATTCTTCCGATGGTAGACAAAGACGATCATGAAACACTGGAGAAAGCACTCCAGATTGAAGAAGGAAAAGACCAGGTAACTTTATTTACCTGTACACCATATGGAGTCAACTCCCATCGTCTTCTCGTAAGAGGAACCAGAGTTCCGTATAACGGCGAAGAAGATGCTACCGAATCAGTTACAGATTCTATGGTAAAATCCATTCAGAATTATTATATGCTCTATTTAATTTTAGGACTTTCAATCACGATTCTTGTGATCATTCTCTTGCGATTCCTTTCCAAGAGAAAAGCTCACAAAGAATAACCAAGATTTTTAAGGAGGACATGAGGCGATGATGAATAAACGATTAAAACAGGGAAGCACTTTTCTCTTAGCTGTCGCTCTTACATTTCCACTGCTCACTCTTCCGGGTGCGAAAGCCGCAAGCGCGATCAATACCGGACAGAAGTGTTCTATCGAATTTGACATTAGTGGGAACAGCAGTGAACTTCTAAGCGCAAGCATTCCGGTAAAACTGTATAAAGTTGCTTCGGTTGATGAATCCGGCAACTATACCGGAATCGGTGCATTTTCAAAACTGGATCTTTCATCCGTAAGTGCTGATAACCTGGATGCGGCAGCTGCTACCTGGGCAGAACGTGCAGCAAAAGCGAAGAAATTGCTGAAGGATGACACAGAGCCAACTACAACCACACTGACACAGGGAAGAGGTACTGCAACAGGACTGGATACAGGACTTTACCTTGTAGATACACCAAAAGTAATTACAACCAATTATACTTATACCTTTACACCTTACCTCGTATCACTTCCGACCAACAACTATTACAACAACGGTCAGACAAGTGATGACTGGATCTACGATCTGACCAAAGAATCCAACAGTGCAGTTGGTCTGAAACCGGAACAGCATGTAAGATACGGTGATCTGGTGATCAAGAAGGAACTGAAAGATCACAATGCTACCTTCGGTAACAATGCAACCTTCGTATTCCAGATCGATATCACAACACTGGATAAGAAGACCGAAACCAGAATCGAAGAGCTTACCTTTAGCGCAGCAGGTGATGATTCTGTAACGATCACGAAAATTCCTGCCGGATCTCATGTCAAGGTAACGGAGGTTTACAGCGGTGCAAGCTATGAACTCGCTTCTGCTAAAAGTCAGGAAACAGACATCATTGCTAATCCTGAAAAAGAAACCGAAGTAGAATTCAAACCGGCAGAGGTTTCATTTATCAACAAACACGATGGACGTACCAATGGCGGATACGGCGTAAAAAATAATTTCAAACTCGATGAAACTGGCCAGTATCAGTACACCAAACCGGCAGCAAAGAACTAGAAAGGGGGAATCGGAATGAGAAAGTTACATAAAAAACCACTTATCATGGCAGCAGCAACACTTGCTCTTACCGGAACCCTGGCAGTTGGAAGCGCGATGGCGTATTTTACAACCTATTCGACAGCCGGTGGCGGTGTGAAAATGAATATGGGATTTACTGAGACAGTCCCGAAAGAAGACGTTGATGAAAACGGGAAGCACATTACAATTGAAAATACCGGTGATTATGACTGTTTCGTAAGAGTCAAAGCATTTGCACCGGTAGAGCTTACTTATGACGCACCAAACGGCGGATGGACAGCAGGTGATAAGGGCTACTGGTATTACGATAAAGTACTTCCGGCAGGAAAGAAAACGGAAACGGAACTCAACATCAAATACACATTCCCGTCAGTAAATGACAAACCAGAAGAATTTAACATCGTAGTCATCCAGGAATGCACACCGGTTCTCTACGACGAGAACGGTAATCCAGTCTATGATTTTAAAGACGACAGCACACAGACGACAGAGTAGGAGGTAATGAGAATGAAAAAGAAAAAGAAATCATTTCCAAAGAAACCTGCCCTGGTCCTGACAGCCGCAGCACTCCTGCTGGTTGGAAGCACTGTCGGCAGTACACGCGCCGCACTCACTTACTACAGTGAGAATTATTCCGCACAGATGAATATGCAGAGTATCGGCGTATCTCTTCTGGAAAATGACAAAGTAGTCAGCAGCCGGGATTATGTATCGAACAATGAATGGAAGGGAACCTCAGAGGGTACACTTCTCACAAACCTTCTTGGAAAGGATGAGACATTTACACCCGGCAAGAAATATAACGAAGCAATCAGCGTCAAGAACAGCGGTACGATCGACACCTTTGTACGTGTGATCATCACAAAAAGCTGGCAGGACGAAAAAGGCAATAAGAACACGAACCTTTCACCGGATCTGATCGAGCTGAACTTCCTCACAGACAACGGATGGCAGGTTGCAGATGCACAGTCCACGAGAGAGCGTACCGTTCTTTATTATACCAAAGCTCTCAAAGCGGGTAAACCGACACCGGCATTATCCGATACACTCCGTATCAATCCTTCGATTGCATCGGATGTAAAGCAAAATGTCTCTGAGGATGGCAAAACCATCACTTATACTTACAAGTACAATGGCTACACCTTCCACATTGACGCAGAGGTGGATGCAGTTCAGACACACAACGCAAAGGACGCGATCAAGAGTGCCTGGGGCGTGGACGTAAATGTATCAGATGACGAAACAACAATGAGCTTACAGTAGGGAGGTACAGAGTATGAAAAAGAAAATTTTGTGCCTCGCCATGACAGTGATAATGGCAGCAGGGGTACACACAACTGCATTTGCAAAGGATTCTCAGGGAGCCGACAGATGGCAGGTTAATTTCACCGGCGGCAAGATGGACAGTAATTTTAAAAGCTCCGATGTTACTGACGAGCTGGCAAATATCCAGCCGGGTGACAGCATCGAACTCAAGGTTCAGCTTAAGAACTCCGACAGTACGGATACCGACTGGTACATGACCAATGAAGTGATCCAGACGCTGGAGGATGCACAGTCTTCCGCAGAAGGTGGTGCTTACGAATACAAGCTGACCTATGTTGGAAGTGACAATGCCGAAAAGGTACTCTACGACAGCTCAACTGTCGGAGGGGAAGGCGCTTCCAAAGCAGGAGAAGGTCTGAAGCAGATTGATAACTCAACCCAGGAATATTTCTACCTCGGAAGACTTGCTTCCAATAATACCGGAACGGTACACCTTACCGTCGGTGTTGAAGGTGAGACACAGGGCAACGGTTATCAGCTCACACTCGCAAAGCTCCGCATGAACTTTGCAGTAGAAAAGGTTTCAGCCGGCAAAACCATCACCAAGAATAAGATTGTTAAGACAACCAACACCGTTAAGACCGGTGATACCGCAAGAATTCTTCTCTTCTGTGTGCTTGCACTCATCAGTGGACTGATCCTTCTTGCATATGGTATCTACACACTCAATAAGAACACAAAAAGACGCAGACAGAAAGGAGAGTAAGCAGATGAAAAAATGGAAAAGATTACTGGTTTCTCTTCTGACTGTATCCATGACACTCGGTGCATCCACAATGAGCGTTATGGCAGATGATACTACACCGTATACCTACAAGGTAACATTATCCGCAGGTAACAAAGGAACAATTAACGGACAGAACAAGATCGAGAAGAAAGACATTGCTTCCGGTTCTACCGTTACTTTCAATCTGAATGACATCCAGGTAACAGACGACAAGTATTATGTCAAAGGAATCCGTCTCAGCGGACGTGACAATGACGAAGCACTTGCGGCTCCTTCCTTTACCGTTGATAAAGATACTGACTATGTAGTCGCTTACGGAATCAAAGGCAACATGGTTGCCTATACCGTAAATTATCAGGATGCATCCGGTAAATCACTGGCAGAGAGCCAGACCTTCTACGGAAACGTCGGCGACAAGCCGGTCGTTGCTTACCGTTACGTTGAAAATTATATTCCGGATGCTCTTGCACTTACGAAGACTTTGAGTGATAATGAATCTGAGAATGTATTTACGTTTACCTACACACCGGGAGCTACAGACCGTATCGTTGAAACAACAACTACCGTCACAACAACAGTTCCTGGAACCGCAACTCCTGCCGGTGCAGCAGGTACAACCGGAGCTGCCGGTACAACAGGTGCAGCCGCCGGTACTGGTACAGGTACTACAGTAAGTGGTACTACAGCAGGTGGTACTACAGCAGGTGGCACTACAGCGGGTGGTACTACAACAGGCGGTACTGCAGGTGGTACAACGAATGCAGACAATTCTCAGGATACGACAGACGATACGACCACCGAACCGGATGAACAGACACCAAAGTCTCTGGTAGATCTGGATGATGAAGACACTCCAAAAGGAAATATCGATGCGAAAGACAAGACGAGCAAAACTCCGATCGCAGCAGGGATCGGCATTATCGTTGTTGCGGTAGCAGCTCTCGTAGGACTGATCGTATTCTTGAAAAAACGTGCAAAATAAAAAAAGCGCGGCACTAAAGGAGAAGTCTTTTTTGAAGAGAACGAAGAAAAAGAAAAGCCCGGTGGCTGCATTTTGCAGTGCACTGGGCACTGTTTTACTGACAGTACTGATTCTTGCCTGTATTCCGCTGACGCTTCCGAAAGCTTTTGGTTTTCAGATATACACCGTAATCAGTGGGAGCATGGAACCGGCGATCCCGACGGGAAGCCTGGTCTATGTCCGGCATGAAGAACCAGACACGATCGTCAAAGATGATGTCATTGCTTTTTACAGCAACAATGCAGACGGCTCGATCATCACCCACCGTGTAGTATCCAACAGCCCGGCGATGGGACAGTTTATCACCAAAGGGGATGCCAATGAGGAAAAAGATATGAATCCGATCCCTTACAACAACTACATCGGAAAAGTAAAGCTTTCTGTTCCGGTTGTCGGCGGTATCGCACAGGCTGCAACCGGCACTGCCGGAAAGATTGCCGCCGCATCCATCATCGGTCTTGCTGTGATTCTTGAAATCGTTGCTGCCATGCTTGACAGACGCGATGACGGAGACGAATAAGAGAAAACGTTTTTCATTTTAGCTTGCTAAAGTGTGAAACATTTGCTAAAATAATATCAGATTGTATTGTCAGAAGAAGATGGGGGAATTTCACAATTCTCCCATTTGTCATATATTGAAAAGAATGGAGAGGTGAATGGATTGTTATCCAACCAGATTTTACAGAGAACAATCAATGAAATAGGGGATATCATCGAGTGTAACTGTTCCATCTGGAACACAGACGGAGTGATGCTTGCAGCTGTAGGTAAGGAGAAGCCTGCAGTAAAAAAAGCTGTCTGCTCATTTTTAAAAGAGCTGGAGGTTACCGGCGTAGCGGAGGAGCATCTGGATGAATGCTATGGTCTGTTCCCGGTTTATGATGATGATGAACTGACTTATATTTTCGTGATCGAGCACAATAATGAGATTGATGTGCATACCAGCGGACGCTTAAGTGTCTGCCAGCTGGAGAGCCTTTTAAGATCCGGAAGCGAACGTCTTGACCGTAACCGTTTTATCCAGAACCTGCTCCTGGATAACCTGCTTCTCGTAGATATCTACAATCAGGCGAAAAAGCTTGGTATTACAGTTGAGCAGCGCAGAGTCGTCTATCTGATCGAACCGAAGAATCCGGATGACACGATTGTCCTGGATATGATCCGTGGAATTTATTCCTCGGGAACCGGTGATTTTGTTACTGCCGTAGATGAAGGACATATTATTCTGATCAAGTCCCTTGACAGTACGGATGATTATGATACGATCCGTTCGACTGCCGATATGCTGGTGAATGCGATCAACACCGAAGCTATGGTCAATGTCCGGCTTTCCTTCGGAACCATCATTCCCGAACTCAAAGAGGTCTCACAGTCTTACAAAGAAGCAGGCATGGCTCTGGATGTGGGACGTATCTTCTATCCGGAACGCAATATTTTATCCTACCGCGAACTCGGTATCGGACGGCTGATCCACCAGCTTCCCGTTTCCTTATGCGAGATGTTCCTGGAAGAAGTATTTGCCGGAAATACTGTTGATCAGTTTGACGAAGAAACCTTATCCACAGTTGATAAATTTTTTGAAAACAGCCTGAATATTTCGGAGACAGCGAGACAGCTTTTCGTCCACCGGAATACGCTCGTCTACCGGCTGGAGAAGATCCAGAAGCAGACCGGGCTGGATGTCAGAGTCTTTGAGGACGCCCTGACATTTAAGATTGCTCTGATGGTCGCAGACCACATGAAATTCATAGAAAACAGAAAATAGGAGGACATGATATGGTGAAATTATACGAAGGCGGTGCCTATCTTTTACACGGTACTGAGGTAATTGCAGATGCACCCGATGCACTTGCTGCCGTAAAAAGCAAGACAGGTATTGAGACAACAAAAGAAGCTGCTGCAAAAGAGACAATGGCTTATGGGATCTTAAGTGCGCATAATACTTCCGGTAATATGCAGCAGCTTCAGATCAAATTTGACAAGCTGACTTCGCACGACATTACCTTTGTCGGAATCATCCAGACTGCAAGAGCATCCGGACTAGAGAAATTCCCGATCCCTTATGTTCTGACCAACTGCCATAACTCTCTGTGTGCAGTCGGCGGTACGATCAATGAAGATGACCACATGTTTGGACTGACCTGTGCGAAGAAGTACGGCGGTGTCTATGTTCCGCCTCATCAGGCCGTTATCCACCAGTTTGCCCGTGAAATGCTCGCAGGCGGCGGCAAGATGATCCTTGGTTCTGACAGCCACACCCGTTATGGTGCACTCGGTACCATGGCAATGGGAGAGGGCGGACCGGAACTTGTAAAACAGCTTCTGAACAAGACTTATGATATCAAGATGCCGGGTGTTGTCGGAATCTATCTGGACGGCGAACCGGTGAAAGGTGTCGGACCGCAGGACGTTGCCCTTGCGATCATCGGCGCAACCTTCGGCAATGGCTATGTCAATAACAAAGTCATGGAATTTGTCGGACCTGGCGTTGGCAAATTAAGTGCAGACTTCCGTATCGGAATCGATGTTATGACAACAGAGACAACCTGCCTCTCTTCTATCTGGAGAACCGATGACAAGATCAAAGAGTTCTACGATATCCACGGAAGAAGTGATGACTTCAAGGAACTGGAGCCTGGCGCAGTCGCTTACTATGACGGTCTTGTATACGTCAATTTGAGCGAGATCAAGCCTATGATCGCCATGCCGTTCCATCCATCCAATGTCTACACCATCGAGGATGTCAATGCCAACCTTGCAGATGTTCTCCACGATGTAGAGCAGCGCGCGCTGGTAAGCCTGGACGGTGCTGTGGATTACTCTCTTCAGGACAAGATCGTAAATGGTAAGCTTTATGTCGATCAGGGTATCATCGCAGGTTGTGCCGGCGGCGGTTTTGAAAATATCTGTGCTGCCGCAGACATCATCCGTGGCAAATACATCGGATCAGATGAATTTACCTTCAGTGTTTACCCGGCAAGTACACCAATCTACATGGAGCTTGTGAAAAATGGTGCGGTTGCTGACCTGATGGAAGCCGGTACGATCGTGAAGACTGCCTTCTGCGGACCGTGCTTCGGTGCTGGGGATACTCCGGCAAACAATGCATTTTCCATCCGTCACTCTACCCGTAACTTCCCGAACCGTGAAGGAAGCAAGCTGCAGAGTGGACAGATCGCATCTGTTGCCCTTATGGATGCACGTTCCATTGCCGCAACTGCTGCGAACAAAGGTTTCCTTACTCCGGCAACAGATTTTGATATTGAATACAAGAACCCGACTTACCACTTTGATTCCAGAATTTACGCCAACCGTGTATTTGACAGCCACGGCGTTGCTGATCCTTCGGTTGAGATCAAATTCGGACCGAACATCAAAGACTGGCCGGCAATGAGCGCTCTTCCTGAGAATCTGATCCTGAAGGTCGTATCTGAGATCCACGATCCGGTTACAACGACAGACGAACTGATCCCGTCCGGCGAGACTTCTTCTTATCGTTCCAACCCGCTTGGACTTGCTGAATTTGCACTTTCCAGAAAGGATCCTGCCTATGTAGGACGCGCGAAAGAGGTCCAGAAAGCCCAGAAAGCGATTGAAGCAGGTACTTGTCCACTGGATGTACTGGATGAATTAAAACCGGTGATGGCAGCAATCCAGAAGTCTTATCCGGAAGTCGGCAAAGGAAATATCGGTGTCGGAAGTACCATTTTCGCGGTCAAACCTGGTGATGGTTCTGCCCGTGAGCAGGCTGCTTCCTGCCAGAAGGTTCTCGGCGGCTGGGCGAATATCGCGAATGAGTACGCAACCAAACGTTACCGCTCGAACCTGATCAACTGGGGCATGCTTCCGTTTATTACCGAAGAGGAACACACAAAGCTTTCTTTCAGGAACGGTGACTATCTCTTCGTGCCGGATATCCGCAAAGCAGTAGAAGATAAAGCTTCCACGATCAAGGCTTATGTCGTAGGCGATGATCTGAAGGAGATCGATCTGAAGCTCGGTGATCTGACGGATGCAGAACGTGAGATCATCCTCAAAGGATGTCTGATCAATTATTACAGAGGTTAATTTTTCTCAGACAATGATATGATTTAAAAGGGACGGAAATTTTTCTGTCCCTTTTTGCAACACTTCCGACTTTTTTATACTCTTATATACAAAGAACCTGTTATGAGAGGAGGGACCTTATGATCGATACAATTGCATTTAAAGAATTATATAAGACGGTTTATCAGGATCTATATCGTTTTGCGCTCTGCATGATGCATCATCCGCAGGATGCAGAAGACGCCGTCAGTGAAGCCGTTCTTTCCGCCTATGAGAACATACATAAATTACGCAAAGAAGAAGCATTCCGTTCCTGGATCTTTCAGATTCTGGCAAATGTGTGCCGCCGGAAGTTAAAGAGCCGTGAACGGACCGAGACCGAGCTGAAAGAAGATCATGCTTCTGCCACATACTGTGACGGACTCCGCACAGATGTGGAACGTGCTTTTCTTATTCTCGATGAAGACGATCAGCTGATCATCGGCTTATCCGTCTATGGCGGTTACAACAGTAAAGAGATCGGAAAAATGCTAAGGCTGAACCCGAATACAGTCCGCTCCCGCAGAAAGCGTGCCCTCGAAAAGATGAGCTGGCTTCTGAAAGAGTAGGATAAAAGAGTAATAGGAGGTGTTTCATATGACAGATCACGAAAAAGAAATACTGGATAAAATAAAACAATCTACGGAAAAAACTCCTGTTCCGGAAAGCCTTGCACCGGATCAGATTATGAAAATGCTGGAAGAGCATAACAGCACTCAGGCTTCCGGACATATACCGAAAAAGCATGGATTTTCCCGCGGCCACCGGATGCGCGGAGGACTTATCGCTGCCGCACTGGTACTGGTTGTCGGCATTGGTGCCCACATCCGCCAGCAGAATCTTTCTTCAGACTCAGCCACTTCTTCCACAAAAGGCAGTTTTTCAATCGGTACATCCTCCGGTAAGCTTGCCTCTTCCGATACTTTAGAGACGGCAACCGATTATGATGAAATCTACACATACCTGCAATCTTATCAGGATGAGTTGGATTCTTCATCTGTTACCGGTTCAACCGACAGCGGAATTGTCATGTATTCAACTAAAACAGCCGACAGTGGTGCACGTACCGATAGTTCCAGCTCCTCTTCGGATTCTTCAACAGCCTCTGCACGTGCTGTGGATACTTCATTTTCCGATACCAACGTCCGCACAGAGGGCATCGGTGAAGCAGACATTGTAAAAACGGATGGAAGTTATCTTTATACACTGAAAGCAAACTCACAGGAAATTTCCATTGTAGATATCCGGTCTGATCAGATGAAGGTTGTTTCCGGTATTTCGCTGAATGAGAATTTTCAGGCATCCGAGTTTTACCTGAGTGACCAGAAGCTTTTTGTCCTTGGCAACATGCAGAACACGCAGGTTGATTCTGACAGTAAAACCTTGTACCGCGGCAGCTGTACCCGTATCCAGACTTATGATCTGGCAGATATCAACAATCCGAAATCCATCGGAACCGTGGATCAGAGTGGTTACTACCGCACTTCACGTTTTAAAGACGGATATCTGTATGTATTCAGCGACTATTATATTTACGATACGATCACCAAGAAAGATTATCCTTCCTATGTTCCGCTTGTTGGCGACAATCTTCTGAAGCAGTCGGATATCTATCTCCCGACGAACCATGCAGCAGACCAGTACCTTGTTGTCAGCTCCGTTTCCGCTTCCAGTCCGGATAAGGCAGCAGACCAGAAAGCAGTCATGTCTGAGAATGGCGAAGTCTATGTGAGTGAGAACAACATTTATATTTACGAGTATGCGAACAGCAGTATCCTCGCAGATAATCTTGCGGCAAAGAATCAGACGATCCTCCGCAAGCTGTCTTACAATAAAGGAAAACTTTCCGGTTCTGCCCAGGGCAAAGTAAAAGGATATCTGAACGATTCCTTCAGCATTGATGAGTATGACAATACGTTGCGGCTGGTGACAACGGTTACGCATAATGTCGGAAGCTCTTCACAGTCCAATTCAGTCTATGTGCTGGATGCAGATTTGAAAACAATCGGTAAGATCGAGGATCTTGCCAAAAATGAACAGGTCTATTCCGCAAGATTTTTGGGCGATACCGGTTACTTTGTAACTTATGAACAGACAGATCCTTTATTCTCCGTAGACTTTTCCGATCCGGAGAATCCGAAGATCCTTGGCAAGCTGAAAATTCCCGGCTTTTCGGAATACCTGCATTTTTACAGTGATAACCTGCTTCTTGGAATCGGTATGGATACCGATGAAAATGGCATTACAAACGGGGTAAAGGTCTCTATGTTTGATATCAGTGATCCTTCGGATGTGAAGGAAGTCAGCAAGTACACACTGGATCAGTACTATTACTCGGATGTCTTTTCTGACTACCGTGCAGCACTGGTTGATACGGAAAAGAATCTGATCGGCTTTCCGCTTTCCGGATCTGCCAACCAGTATGTGATCCTTTCTTACGATAAAGATCAGGGCTTCCAGGTACAAATGCAGGAGGAAGTCAACGGTAATTCTTATCTTGGAACCCGCGGTGTGTATGCAAATGAAAAGTTCTATGTGATCAATGGAAATGCAATTGAAGCATACCGGATGGGAGACTATGTGAAGATAGATGATCTGCTGCTATAGTGCAACTTTGCAGAAGGAGCTGCCGCTCCGCATACTTTGTACACCATTCCACATCACCTTATACACCAAAATCGTATATACAAAAACAGGTGCCCACTGGGATATATCACTAAGATATACTTACGTGGACACCTGTTTTATATTTTCATTTACCTGTTATTCCACACCGTTAAAGCAATAGGTACATACCTGGCATGCATCAATCCCGATTGATTTGATCAGATCATCCAGTCTGTGATAACGAAGTGAAGTGAAATTCTGTCTCTTGCGGATTTCCTCCAGCATTGCTGCATACCGGTCACTGTTCGGATCCGCATATTCACCCAGTACATTGACATCATTGTCGCCTTCCCACTCACGGATGATCCTTCTTGTGATCAGATCCAGATCTGATTTGGAACGGGAGAAGTTCAAATATTTGCATCCGTACAAAAGCGGTGGACATGCCGGGCGGACATGCACTTCTTTTGCGCCACTCTGATACAGGAACTCTGTCGTCTCACGGAGCTGTGTGCCACGCACGATAGAATCATCGATCAGCAGCAGGCTCCTGTCTTCGATCAGACTATGTACCGGGATCAGTTTCATTCTGGCGATCAGATTACGCTGACTCTGTGTTGTCGGCATGAAGGATCTTGGCCAGGTCGGAGTATATTTGATAAATGGTCTTGCATACGGAATACCTGATTCATTTGCATAGCCTATCGCATGAGCGATACCCGAATCCGGAACTCCTGCAACAATATCCACGTCGATCGAATGGTCATCTCTCTGTGCTAAAAGCTTTCCACAGTTGTAACGCATTTCTTCTACACCAACCCCTTCATAAGAAGAAGTAGGATATCCATAGTATACCCACAGGAACGAACAGATTCTCATCTTTTCACATGCAGGACTTACAGTCTCCACAGATTCCGGTGTCACGTAGACGATTTCCCCTGGTCCCAGCTCTTTGTAATCTGTGTATCCAAGGTTGATATATGCAAAGCTTTCAAAGGAAACGCAGTATGCATTCTCTTTCTTTCCGATCACAACCGGTGTACGTCCGAGAAGATCTCTGGCTGCATAAATTCCATTCTCTGTCAGAAGCAGAAGCGTCATCGAGCCTTCAACTACTGACTGCACATAACGGATTCCCTCAACAAACGAATCCTTTTTACAGATCAATGCCGCAACCAGCTCTGTAGAATTGATCTGTCCATTGGTCATAGACTGAAAATGTGTATGTCCATTTTCATAAAGATTCCGGATCAGCTGATCCGCATTATTGATCTTACCTACTGTCGTAATTCCAAAGCACCCCAGATGCGACTGGATCAGAATTGGCTGTGGATCATAATCTGAAATACATCCAATTCCAATATTTCCCTTCATTGTATCAACATCTTTTTCAAATTTTGTACGGAACGGCGAATTTTCAATATTATGAATCGCTCTCTTCCAGCCATCACTTCCGTAAGTAGCCATACCTCCGCGGCGGGTTCCAAGATGCGAATGATAATCTGTTCCATAAAAAAGATCCAGATTACATGCTTCTTTTGATGCAACGCCAAAAAATCCTCCCATATCTGTAGATCTCCTTTCTTTATCCCAATGCCATAGCCTGTATTTTTCATCTATTTTTTAGTGTATCATGCATTTATGGATGGAAACAATAGCAAAACCCCGAATATATTGCAAATGGCTATAACTATTTCTAATCGTATTTATAATTGTTTGAATTTTCTGATATATATATTACAGTTTCAATTCTTTCTAATTTTAACAAAATTATTTTAAAATTATATTGACAAATAAGTATTTGGGTGTTATTATTAAGTCAATCCAAAAGAAAAGAAGTTCCTGACGAGAAAGGGAATTTCAAAAAGATATTTTTTTAATCTGTTACATAGTTTCATATATACTCGCCAAGAGTATAAGATGAAGAACCAGATCAGAAAAGGGTAACAAGAATAATTGTTATTTGAAGGTTAGAAAGTTTTAAAAAAGCAACTATACATTTTAGTTATGAGCGTTTTGTAAGTGGAGTGTGTAGAGAACAATTTTTAAAATTGATAATTTATAATAATAAGAGAAAATTGATATCTGACTTCTGAACAGAAAAAAGTATAAGAGAAAAAGAATATCCGGATAAAATTTTGGAACGAGAACGAAAGGAAGGAGGCTTTGACCGTTGGATATTTCATCATCTAAAACTCAATATGTTAATGGTATGGCAAATGTAAATTCCTGTGAGATGAGCCTTAACCATAGATTATAATCCGGTAAGAGAAAAGTTAATGATAAAAAAGGTCGGAGTAGTAGATAAACCGGAAGCGATTATAAGATATAAAAAGATTCAGCATTTGTTGACATATTGAAGTAAATACCACAGTAATTCAAGATCAGAAAATGTGTAAAGAAACATTCATTGATAAGTAAATTTAACAGTGACGAGAAAGCTGATAAATACCAAAATTGGATTACCTGATTATATAAAATAACGAACGATCAGAATTGATCAAAATCGATTCATATGATTTCATTTTTATAAATTTTATAAAATCTGAATATCATATGAAATGCTCAAAGAACTTACAGGAATAAGAATTACTTAATTCCTCCGATATAAAAATAAAAATTACAATTGAATATTCCGGGACAGCCATTCAAAAGATGGCTGTCTCCTTTTTTTCTGTTACCAGCTCCCAATTTGTGAATTTTTTGTAATATTTTTTTAACATTTCTGAAAAATATCAGCCGTAATTTTTGACATTGACAACGCTCTATGATACACTTAGTAAGTAAAATTATAAGACTTTTGTTTTCCGTTTCTGGTACAAAAGTCAGACTTACTGAGGAAAAGTAAAATAATTAATAATAATCATATGAGGTGAGAAACGTTGGATAAATATGAATATCGCGCAAAGACAGAGCAGATGCTTGCGTATGCCGAACAGAAGTCTTACCAGAAAGCGATGTCGATTGCAGATACGATCGACTGGCGTAAAGTAAAAAATACCGCCATGCTCTCTACCGTAAGCGAAATCTATGAAAATGCGGGGGAACTTGGTAAAGCACGTGATACCTTATTTATTGCGTATGATAAAGCACCTTCCAGCAGAAAGGTTGTATACCGCCTGGGAATTATTTCTCTGAAGCTGGGACATTTCGATGAAGCAGCTGATTGCTACGAAGAATTTGTCAAGCTTGCTCCGAAAGATCCAAACCAGTACATTCTCCGGTATAAGATCTTAAAAGCACAGAAAGCGCCAGTCAAAGAACAGATTGAAGCTCTTGAAGATTTCAAGCATTCTGAATACGTTGAAAAATGGGCATATGAACTTGCCAGATTATACGCTGAAGCTGGTATGACTTCCGAATGTCTTGATGAATGTGATGATCTGATTCTCTGGTTCAGCGAAGGTACTTATGTATACCAGGCAATGGAACTTAAAATGAAATACAAACCGCTGACTCCACTTCAGCAGGAAAAATACGATCATCGAAATGATGGTATCGGCCGTAAGGATTCTTCCAAGAGAAAACCTTCCTTCCGAAAATCCAAAGAACGTCCGGCACCGAATCCACGAATTGCAGACAAGGTCCGCAAAGATGTACATGTCACAGACAGTATTGATCTTCCGGATCTTCCAGAGCCAATGGCCCGGACACATGCTTCCGAACCAGAAGCTGAGTCACAGCCAAAAACCCGGATTCGAAGCACTTCCGATATTTCCACAACCATTTCCGGTGCTTCCCTTTCAGATGCCCTGAAAGCTGGTGTTGCCGTTGCAAGTGGTGCAGTTGCTCCTGAATCTGCTTCAGACGATTCACAGATGACCGGTAAGATGAAGATTGAAGAAATTCTTGCCAACTGGGAAGCAACTCAGCGTGAAAATGCAAAGATTCTTGAAAAGAGCCAGGAGGAAGCTGAGAAAGAAAAAGCCCTGCGCGAGAAAAAGAAAGAAGAAGAAGAGGAAGTTCTTGGAGCTACAAAACCAATCCTTTCTGATGATATCCGCAAACTGATGGAACAGCTTGAAAATGGTGAAGAGCCTGAAATCACCGATGAAGATGCTGAAGATTTCGTTGATGATGAAGAGGATGAAGCGACTGAAAGCCCGGAAGATTCATCCAAAGAAGCTTCAGACACTGACGAGGAAGATCCGGAAGAAAATGATTTTGAAGAAATCGTTGACTCCGAAGAAGATGATGAATCGGATGCGGTTTACGATGAAGAAGCTGAATACGAGGATGAAGACGATTCCGAGTATGACGACGACGAGGAATACGAGGATGAAGATGATTCCGAGTATGACGACGACGACGAATACGAAGATGAAGATGATTCCGAGTATGACGACGACGAGGAATACGAAGATGAAGATGATTCCGAGTATGATGACGACGAATACGAGGATGAAGACGATTCCGAGTATGACGACGACGACGAATACGAAGATGAAGACGATTCCGAGTATGACGACGACGACGAATACGAGGATGAAGATGATTCCGAGTATGACGACGACGACGAATACGAAGATGAGGATGATTCCGAGTATGACGACGACGACGAATACGAGGATGAAGACGATTCCGAGTATGACGACGACGAGGAATACGAAGATGAAGATGATTCCGAGTATGACGACGACGACGAATACGAAGATGAAGATGAGTCCGAGTATGACGATGACGAGGAATACGAAGATGAAGATGATTCCGAGTATGACGATGAGGAAGAATACGAGGATGAAGACGAAGATGACTACCAGATCGATGATGAATTAGATGAAGATCATAAAGAGGATTTTGATTTTGAAAAAGAATCTGCTCTCGATATCGATGATCATGATTCTGACGAAGATGATGGTGATTTTGCAGACCTTGATTCCTTTGAAGATGAAGAAGAATTAGATAGCAGTGATGATTATCTTGATCTTGAATTTGACGAGAAACCGGCTCCTGAGCCAAAGAAAGAAACTTCAAAATCAGCGCCAACTCCTGATATTGACGAAGTTCTTGAAATCGAAGAACCGTCAGAAGATGAAATCACTGAACGCATGGGTAAATTCGATACCGGATTCGTTGTACAGGGTCGTTACGATCTGAGTGCAACAAGTGAGATCGGACTGAAGCTTGGACTTACTGAAGAGCAGAAGCAGCTGTTCTCTTACTTTGTACCGATCCGTGGTGTCAGTGAACAGCTTGTTGAAATCCTTGATAACGACAAACGTTGCCGTAACCGTTATGGAACTTCCCGCACAGGCAACATCCTGATCCTTGGCCGCAAGGGAAGCGGAAAAACAGTCCTCGCAGTTGATATTGTAAAAGCAATCCAGAAACAGCGCAGACTCAAACAGGGTAAAGTTGCAATCGTAACCGGTGATTCTCTGAACAAAAAGGACATCGGAAGTATCATCGATAAGCTGAACGGTGGCGCACTGATCATCGAAAAAGCTTCCAAGATGAATGACAGAACCATCCGTGAACTGAATGACATGATGGATGAACAGACCGGCGAACTTCTCTTCCTTCTGGAAGACCAGAAGAAACCGCTGGAAAGAATGTTTGCATCCCATCGCGAATTCAAACGTAAATTTACTTCCAGACTGGAGCTTCCGGTATTCATCAATGATGAACTGGTTACATTCGGTCAGACCTATGCTAAGGAAAACGGATACCGTATCGATGAAATGGGAATCCTTGCATTATACAGCCGGATTGATATGATGCAGAGAGAAGATCATGCGGTTACTGTTGCAGAAGTAAAAGAGATCATGGATGAAGCAATTTCACATTCCCAGAAAGCAAATGTAAAACATCTTGTGAAACGGGTATTTGGAAGAAGCACTGATAATTCAGACCACATCATCCTGAAAGAAGAAGATTTTAAAGCATAAGATTTCTACAAAGAACGCGCTTCCGGCGCGTTCTTTTATATATGCAGACAAAACCGATAACTATAAAGAAAGAGTTTTAGACATCTTACATAAGAAATGTATAAGTTGTCCAAAACTCTTTCTTTTTATCGCTATTTCTAGTATAATATTCCTAAATATCTTTGATAGAAGGTGAATGGGATGGCAGTAAAAAAAACAACAGCACAACAGACCAACACGACCCGCAAGACGGCCGTAAAAAAATCTACTGTAAAAAAACCGGCAGCTGCTAAAACTGCTGCTAAAAAGTCTACAGCTAAAAAGTCTGTAAAAACTGTAACAACAGATAAACCCGCTGATTATAGAATCGGCGAATTAGATCAATATTTATTCGGACAGGGAACCCATTATGAAATCTATAAAAAAATGGGTGCACATTTTGTAAAAGATGGGAAAAAAACCGGCGTATATTTCGCAGTATGGGCTCCACACGCCAGATCAGTTGCCGTAGTCGGTGAATTCAACGGCTGGAGTGAAGATGCAAACGTTATGAAGCGTCAGGAACCACTTGGAATCTATACCGCATTTGTTCCGGAAGCACAGCTCGGACAGCTTTACAAGTACTGTATCGAGACACAGACCGGAGATAAGCTTTACAAAGCTGATCCATTTGCGAACAGTGCAGAGTTGAGACCGGGAACTGCCTCAAGGATTGCTGATATCTCCCATTTAAAATGGAGTGACAGTGTCTGGATGAAGCACCGGGCAGAATGGGATTTCCATTCCTCACCGATTTCCATTTATGAAGCACATATCGGTTCCTGGATGCGCCATCCGGGACGTGAAGATGAGGGGTTCTACAGCTACCGTGAATTTGCGCATGCAGCTACAGACTACATAAAAAAGATGGGATATACTCATATCGAACTGATGGGAATTTCAGAATACCCATTTGACGGCTCCTGGGGATATCAGGTGACCGGATATTATGCTCCGACCTCCCGTTATGGTACGCCGGAAGATTTCGCATATATGATCAATTATTTCCATAAGAATAAGATTGGCGTAATCCTTGACTGGGTACCGGCACATTTTCCACGCGATGCACACGGACTCGCTGATTTTGACGGCACAGCTACCTTTGAATATGCAGATCCTAAGAAAGGGGAACATCCGGACTGGGGAACCAAGATCTTCGATTATGGTAAAGCAGAAGTTAAGAACTTCCTGATCGCCAACGCACTGTTCTGGATCGAACATTATCACATCGATGGTCTCCGCGTAGATGCTGTTGCTTCCATGCTGTATCTTGATTACGGTAAAGAAGACGGTCAGTGGATCGCCAACAAATACGGCAGCAATGAGAATCTGGAAGCAATCGAATTTTTCAAGCATCTGAATTCCGTTACTACCGGACGTAACCCTGGCGCACTGATGATCGCAGAAGAATCCACTGCATGGCCAAAAGTAACGGGCAAACCGGAAGATGATGGTCTTGGATTCAGCCTGAAGTGGAACATGGGATGGATGCATGACTTTACCGAATACATGAAGCTGGATCCATATTTCCGCAAAGGCGACCACTACGGTATGACATTTGCCTTAACCTATGCATACAGCGAGAATTATATTCTTGTATTATCACATGATGAAGTGGTACATCTAAAATGTTCTATGCTCAATAAGATGCCTGGTCTTGGATTTGAGAAATTCGCCAACCTGAAGGTCGGATATGCTTTCATGATGGGACATCCTGGCAAGAAGCTTCTTTTCATGGGACAGGATTTCGGACAGCTCCGTGAATGGAGCGAGGCCAGAGAACTTGACTGGTATCTCCTGGCAGAGCCGGAGCATCAGGCACTCCAGAATTTCTACCGTGACCTGCTGCATCTTTACACACACAACAAAGCCATGTATGAACAGGATACCTGCATGGAAGGCTTTGAGTGGGTCAATGCAGATGACAGCTCACGAAGTATTTACAGCTTCATCCGTCATTCAAAGGGCGCAAAAAAGAACCTTTTATTCGTATGTAACTTCACACCGATCGAACGACCGGAGTACCGTGTCGGCGTACCACGCGGCAAACAGTACCGCCTGGTACTGAACAGTGATGAATTGCAGTATGGCGGAAGCGGAAAAGCCCGCCCGGCAGTATATAAAGCAAAGAAACAGGAATGTGATGGAAGACCATATTCATTTGGTTACGATCTTCCGCCATACGGTGTTGCTGTATTCGAATTTTAACATAGCAAGTCAATGCAATCTGCGCAAAATATTCATCATACGAATAATTGATTCCACCAATTATTTTCTTAACATTTCCCGGATTCGTTCTTCCAGAGTTTCTTCTGGAAGAACTCCGGTTGTATATCCACAGATTTTTCCATCTCTGTACACCACAAACGTCGGTACGATCTCAATGCCTATATACTCTGCAATCTCTTTCGATATATCAATATCAATCTTATAAAAAATCCATTTTCCCTGATACCGGCTGGCAATCCTTTCCACAACAGGATACATCATTCCGCACTTTGGACACCATGATGCGTAAAACTCCACAATTACCGGCATCCTCTGTTTTCCGACTGTATTTTCATAATCCTTCGTGATCAATGCGATACCCATACACTTTCCTCATTTCTGCCATCTCAGGCTATGTAAAAAGGACTGGATTTAGTGGCATCCACATTTCGGGTTTAAGATTTTATAGACTTCCTGAAAAGAATTTCTGAAACAGATCAGCTTTTTATTAAATCTTGGATTCTTATAGCAAAACCCCCGCATACAATTCTGAAAATGATGCTTTTTCCGCATATCTGTTCCTTCCTGATTTCCTCTTTCTACAATATATGCAAAAAGACAGCCGATGTGCGGATTGCTCCGTATCTGCTGTCTCTTATATTGCCAGGAATCATCTTACGCACTCAGCGCCTTTATGATCTGCCTGTTGCATTTTATTCAATTGTCTTACTGGCGCATTGCGATCAGTTTATGGATCGGATGTCCCTGCCCGGAAAATTTCTCCTCGTACTCAGTCATAACATTCCCTCTGCTGAGTGTCGGATCATTGTGAAGATCATAGGTCTTCGCCAGAAGTACCCAGCCTGCCAACTCCACCTGCTCCAGTGAAAAGTCAAACAGCTCTCTGTTGTCTGTCTTAAATTCAACGACTCCGTCAAAGGCAAGGATCTTGTCATACCGCTCAAAAAACTGCTTGGAAGTAAGTCTGCGCTTTGCATGACGTGCTTTCGGCCACGGATCTGAAAAATTCAGATAAATTTTGTCAATCTCTCCGACAGCAAAAACCTCCGGCAGATTTGTCGCATCCATACAGATAAAACGAATATTGTTGACATCCTTGTATTCCTCGTCATTGTCAAAGCGTTCCAGCGCCCGAAGCAGTACGCTTGAATAACGTTCGATACCGATATAGTTGATGGATGGATTCTCCTTTGCAAGCGTCAGAAGAAACTGTCCTTTTCCCATCCCGATCTCAATATGGATCGGATTCTCCGGATTCTGAAAAGTCTCTTTCCAGGTGCCGCGATATCTGGTCTCATTTTTAATTACAAGGGGATGAGCTGTCAGATAAGCATCTGCTCCTGGTACATTTCTTAACCTCATATATCTTTCTCTTCCTTTAGTGAAAATATGTATAACCTTATTTATTTTATACTATTCTGAAATATTTGAAAACCCAAAAATACATTTTATAAGTTTTGTATAAAATATTCTTATGATATTCTCTTATTTTTTAGTAGAATTTTCTAATTTAAAGTAGTAGAATATGTATGCATTATTAAAAATGTATAAATAATTTCTAAGAAAGGAGTCGGACAATGGATCATATTGTTAAAAAGCTCTCCGAAATCGAACACGCAGCCGAGGCTGTTGTGGAACACGCGGAACTGGAGAAATCAGAACTGGAAGAACGCATTCAAAATGAACGCAATCAATTCGACAAACAACTTGAAGATCACACCCAAAAGGAGCTGAACGATATCCACAAAGGATTAAACCGTCAGATGGATGAGATTCTTGCAAGGCAGAACCGCAAGAACCAGACAGCGATCGAAGAACTTAAAAAAGATTTTGAAGAAAAGCATACGGCATATGCCGAGAAAATTGTCAGACGTATCATAGAGGGATAGCATATGGGAAATTTACTTGCATACAGTGGCATCGTAACAAAAGTACGCGCCATGCAGGCGAAACTGCTCACTGATGAAGATTTCCAGAACATCGCCGCATTTCATACAGTAACCGAAGTTGCTGCTTATCTCAAGGAACATCCCGGATATCGGAATGTCCTTGCAGATATGGACGAAAACCGTCTTCACCGCGGTGAGATCGAGAAGCTTCTTGTGCAGTCACTTTACAGTGATTATACACGCCTGTACCGTTTTTCCGGAATGGATCAGAAAAAATTCCTGGAGCTTTATCTGAAGCGCTACGAGATGAATCTGATCAACTATTGTCTGCGTATTGTATTCAACCACTATCAGAAGCCTTTTGATCTGGATCATAAGAAAATATTCTTCGACAAATATTCGGATCTCTCCATCGATAAACTGATCACTTCGGGGAATATCGGTGAGCTGGTGGAAAATTTAAAGGGCACAGAATACTATGCGCCGTTAAAACGTCTGGAAAATGTGGAGAACCCTACCCTTTTTGATTACGATCTGGCACTGAATCTGTACTATTTTACAACCATGTGGAAGAAACGCAAAAAGATTCTGAAGCATAAGGAACTGGAAATTTTCACCAGAGATGCCGGAGCAAAGATCGACCTGCTGAACCTGCAGTGGATCTACCGTGCAAAAAAATATTACAACATGCTTCCGCCGGATATTTCCACACTGCTGATCCCGATACACTACCGGATTCATGTAGATCAGCTGAAGGATCTTGTAGAAGCACCGTCTGTCGATGAATTTTTAAAGCTGGTTACCAGAACGCCTTATCTGCGTCACACCGATACTCAGACACCAGCGTCCATCGAAACGATTTACAAAGACTGCCTGTACCGTCTCTACCTGGCAGACAGAAGAAGTAACCCTTATTCCATCGCAACCGTGAATACCTATCTTTTTCTGAAAGAGGAGGAGCTTGATAAGCTTACAACTGTGCTCGAATGTGTTCGCTACGGACTTCCTGCACGTGAGACATTAACTTATATAGGAGGAACAGCGAAATGATTGTTAAGATGAAGTTCCTGAGCATTACCGGACCACGCGCCGACATCGACCGCATGACAAACCGGTATCTTTCCAAATATGAGATGCAGCTTGAAAATGCACTCACGGAGCTCAAGACAGTAGATAATCTGATGCCATTTCTAGAAATGAACCCTTACCGTGATCCACTCGCAAAAGTGACACAGTTTCTGGGATATATGAAAGACATGCCAGCAGAGCCATCCTTTGATCAGAGCGAAGACGAGATCCTTGAGATGATTCGTTCTATCAATCATGACTACATGGATCTGCAGCAGCAAAAAGAAGAACTGAAAAAAAAGAGAGAGAATATCCAGGCACGTATGAAAGTCCTGGAACCTTTTACTTCTCTGGATTTTGACCTGCATGAGATCATGCAGTACAAATACATCCGCACAAGATTTGGAAAAATCAATGTGGATTATTATCACCGGCTGGAAAAAGCGCTTCTTGAAGACATTGATGCATTATTTCTGGAAGGCTCCAGAGATGCCTCTTATGTCTATGGCGTTTATTTTGTATCGGATGCTGATGCAGGAAAGGTCGATTCGATCATGCGGTCTCTCCACTTTGAAAAAGTCGATCTGCTGGAAGACTTTGGCGGAACCCCGCTGGAAGCTTACCGGAGCCTGGATAAAGAAGTCCAGAATCTGACCGATGAAATCCAGGCAGTGAAGGATAAACGTCAGGAGATGTTCCGCAAGAACGCTTCCAGACTACTCGGTGCAAGAATTCAGCTGGAACGTTTTTCCGATAACTTTGATATTCGGAAATTTGCGGCACGAACCGAGACAGACGAGCAGGAAGAATACTACATCCTCTGCGGCTGGATGTCCGAAGAAGATGCAAATGCATTTATCAAAGAGGCACAGGGAGATGACAAGGTTTATATCGTAGTAGAAGAGGACCGGGAACAGTATTTTGGAGAACCTCCTACCAAGCTTGAGAATCCAAAGCTTTTCAAACCATTTGAAATGTTCATCAAGATGTACGGACTTCCCAAGAGCGGTGAGATGGATCCGACCATTTTTGTAGGTATCATGTACAGCTTTATCTTCGGCGCCATGTTCGGGGATGTCGGTCAGGGGCTGCTGCTCTTTATCGGCGGTGCGATCCTGTATTTCACAAAGAAAATGAACCTTGCCGGAATCGTATCACTTGCCGGAATCTTCTCCACCTTCTTTGGATTTATGTTTGGAAGTGTGTTTGGATTTGAAGACATTATAGAAGCCAAATGGATCCGACCGATCAATCATATGACCACCTTACCGTTTATCGGAAAACTGAATACCGTATTTATCGTATCGATTGCTTTTGGTATGGGAATCATCCTGATTTCTATGATTTTCCATATTATCAACGGCATCCGTGCCAAAGATACCGAAGCAACCTGGTTTGATGCAAACGGCGTGGCAGGGCTGATATTCTACGGGGCAGCAGTTACCTGCATCGTTCTTTTCATGACAGGTCACTCTCTGCCGGGTGGAATCGTTCTTGCAGTGATGTTCGGAGTACCGCTTCTTCTGATCGCACTGAAAGAGCCGCTGACGAACAAGATCAAAAAGAAAACCGAAAAAATGGAACAAAGCAAAGCAATGTTTGTCACCCAGGCATTCTTTGAATTATTTGAAACCCTGCTCAGCTATTTTTCAAATACGCTTTCCTTTATCCGTATCGGTGCATTCGCAGTCAGCCACGCTTCCATCATGGAGGTTGTACTGATGCTTGCCGGTGCCGAAAGCGGGCATATTAACTGGGTAGTGATCGTACTCGGCAACCTGTTTGTATGTGGATTCGAAGGACTGATCGTTGGAATCCAGGTTCTGAGACTTGTCTATTACGAGATGTTCAGCCGCTTCTACAAAGGCAGTGGCCGCGAATTTAAACCTTATACAGGTACTGCAAAAAATTAGTTTTTCATTTTAGGAGGAAATTATCATGACTTTAGCAACTAAACTCATTCTCATTGCCGCACTGGTTTTAAGCATTTTCATTCCATTCGGATATTACCTGCTCGGAGAAAAAAATAAAGGACGTTATAAATGCGCACTTGCCTTCAATGTTCTTTCTTACTTTGGAACCTTCCTTGTAGCAGGGATCATGCTCTTTGGAAGTGTACCGGTACATGCAGCAGACGCCGCAGCCTCAGGCGCAGGTCTTGCAACCGGTCTTGGTTACATTGCAGCAGCTCTTGTTACCGGTCTTTCCTGCATCGGTGGCGGTATTGCCGTAGCAAGTGCAGCAAGCGCAGCTCTTGGAGCTATCAGCGAGGATTCCAGCGTCCTTGGTAAATCCCTTATCTTCGTAGGTCTTGCAGAAGGTGTATGCCTGTACGGTCTTATCATCTCCTTCATGATCATCAGCAGACTGTAATCATGAAGATGTATCTGATCAGTGACAACGTGGATACTTATACCGGAATGCGGCTTGCCGGCGTGGACGGTGTCGTAGTTCATGAAAAGCAGGAACTGCGTGATGCGCTGGAAACTGCCATGAACGACAAGTCGATCGGTATCGTTCTTCTGACGGAACGCTTTGGAAGAGAATTTCCGGATCTCATTGATGAGATCAAGTTAAAAAGAAAGCAGCCTCTTCTGATCGAAATTCCGGACAGACACGGAACAGGACGTAAAAAGGATTTCATTACCTCATACGTCAATGAAGCGATTGGACTGAAACTTTAACTAGAAAGGCATAGAAGGTGAGACAATGACGCTTGAAGAGAAAATAGCGCATTTACAGGAAACGGTCATGACTGAAGCCCGTTCTGAAGGAAATGCGATCATTGACAATCACAAAAAAGCGCTTGAATCTTTATTTGAAAAGCATAAAAAAGAAGCGACCGCACAGTCTGAGGTCCGTATCAAATCCGAGACCTTAAGAGCCAGAAGGCAGGTAAATCAAGCTGCGGCAAAAGCCGAAACCGAACTGAAACGTGCTCTTGGCAAAACACAGAATGAATTAAAAGTCAGGCTGTTTGATGAAGTAAAGGAGCTTCTTTCTGACTTTACAAAAACAGACGAATATCTGGACTATCTCTGCAGCAAAATCCGCGAAGCCGCACGCTTTGCAGATGGCGAGGAGATGACCATTTATATTTCTCCTTCTGATAAGGAGAAACAGACAGAACTGGAAAAACGTACCGGCATGACGATCACCATCAGTGAATATGATTTTATGGGCGGTATGCGTGCTGTAATCCGAGGCCGTAATATTCTGATCGATCACAGCTTCCAGGCTGCAGTCGATTACGAATATCATCAGTTCAGTTTTGCAGCAGGAGGTGCAGGAATTGAATAAGACAGCAACTATTTATGGAATAAACGGTCCGGTCATCTATCTGAAGGGTGACACCGGATTCATGATGTCGGAAATGGTCTATGTGGGAAAGGAAAAGCTGGTTGGCGAAGTCATTTCCCTGGACAAAGACATCACGACTGTTCAGGTCTATGAAGAGACTTCCGGGCTGAAACCAGGAGAAATCGTAGAGGCTTCCGGAAGTCCGGTATCTGTAACTCTGGCACCTGGAATCCTGAACAATATTTTTGACGGAATCGAACGCCCGCTTGAGCAGATTGCCAATGTGGGCGGCGGTGCATTTATCACCCGCGGCGTCAGCGTTGATTCGCTTGACCGCGACAAATTATGGGATACCCACATCACTGTGGTCGAAGGAGATTACCTTCACGGCGGAGATATTATAGCGGAGGTTCCGGAGACCAGTGCGATCGTACACAAATGTATGGTTCCGCCGGATGTGGAAGGTGAAGTAATCTGCTGCGCGTCGGACGGAGAATACCGGATTGAAGATACACTTGTCACTCTGCGGCTTTCCGACGGAACAGAAAAACAGCTCAACATGATACAGCACTGGCCGATTCGTAAGGCGCGCCCGACAAGCTACCGTTTCCCGGCAAGTGTCCCTCTGATCACCGGACAGCGGATCCTGGATACCATGTTCCCGATCGCAAAGGGTGGAACTGCCGCAATCCCAGGCGGATTCGGTACCGGAAAAACCATGACCCAGCACCAGATTGCCAAATGGTCTGATGCCGATATTATCATCTATATCGGCTGCGGCGAGCGTGGAAATGAAATGACACAGGTGCTGGAAGAGTTTTCAGAGCTTGTGGATCCAAAGAGCGGCAATCCGCTGATGGACAGAACCACTCTGATCGCCAATACCTCCAACATGCCGGTAGCTGCCCGTGAAGCAAGTATTTATACCGGACTTACCCTGGCTGAATATTACCGTGACATGGGCTATGACGTAGCGATCATGGCAGACTCTACTTCCCGCTGGGCGGAAGCCTTACGTGAGCTTTCCGGTCGTCTGGAAGAGATGCCGGCAGAAGAAGGTTTCCCGGCTTACCTTGCCAGCCGTCTGTCTGCTTTCTACGAGCGCGCAGGCATGATGCATAACTTAAATGGCAGTGACGGATCCGTGACCATTATCGGCGCCGTATCGCCTCAGGGAGGCGATTTCTCCGAGCCGGTCACCCAGAACACCAAACGTTTCGTCCGCTGCTTCTGGGGCCTGGACAAGAGCCTTGCCTACGCAAGACATTTTCCGGCGATTCACTGGCTGACCAGCTACAGCGAGTATCTGACCGATCTCGCCGCCTGGTACCACGACAATGTATCACCCAAATTCGTTGACTACCGCAACCGCATCATGGCACTTCTGAACCAGGAGAGCAGCCTGATGGAAATCGTAAAGCTAATCGGAAGTGATGTACTTCCGGACGATCAGAAGCTGGTTCTGGAAATTGCAAGAGTCATCCGTCTCGGATTTTTGCAGCAGAATGCATTCCACAAGGATGATACCTGTGTCTCTCTGCAGAAGCAGTACAAAATGATGGAAATCATTTTATATTTATACAAACGCTGCCGCGAACTGGTAGCCATGAATATGCCAATGTCTGTCCTCAAGGAGGAAAATATTTTTGAACGTGTCATTGCGATCAAATACGATGTTCCAAATGACAATCTTCAGCTTCTTGACCAGTATCTGGCAGACATTGATGCTTTCCATGACCGCATCATGGAAAAGAACGCGTAAGGAGGGAAAATAAAATGGCAATTGAATATTTAGGCCTCAGCAGCATTAACGGCCCTCTGATCGCGCTGGAAGGCGTTCAGGATGCTTTTTATGATGAAATCGTAGATTTTGTCGTAAACGGCAAAGAACACAAAATGGGACGTATTGTGGAGGTCTACGAGGACAAAGCAATCATCCAGGTATTTGAAGGCACGGAAAATATGTCTCTTAACAATACCCACACCAGACTTACCGGACATCCGATGGAAATCGGTCTGTCCGAAGAAATGCTTGGAAGAACCTTTAACGGAATCGGCGAACCGATCGACGACCTTGGACCGATCACGGTTGAAGAGGTGCGCGATGTCAACGGACTTCCGTTAAATCCAGTCAGACGCGAATACCCTCGTAACTATATCCGCACCGGAATTTCTGCAATTGACGGACTGACCACACTGATCCGTGGACAGAAGCTGCCGATCTTTTCCGGCAACGGTCTTCCGCACGACCAGCTTGCCGCACAGATCGTAAAGCAGGCTTCTCTTGGCGGCAGCACGAATGAGGATTTCGCCATCGTATTCGCCGCAATGGGTGTCAAGCATGACGTAGCTGATTTCTTCCGCAGAACCTTTGAGGAAAGCGGTGTTGCAAACCATGTGGCAATGTTCCTGAACCTTGCCAACGATCCTGTCGTCGAGCGTCTGATCACCCCGAAGGTTGCGCTGACCGCCGCTGAATACCTTGCATTTGAAAAAAATATGCACATTCTGGTCATTCTTACCGATATGACTTCCTTTGCCGAAGCCATGCGTGAGGTTTCTTCTTCCAAAGGAGAAATCCCAAGCCGTAAAGGATATCCGGGATATCTGTACAGTGAACTTGCCACCTTATATGAACGTGCAGGAATCGTAGAAGGAGTAAATGGTTCTGTCACACAGCTCCCGATCCTGACCATGCCAAATGATGACATTACCCACCCGATCCCTGACCTGACCGGTTATATCACCGAAGGACAGATCGTACTTGACCGGAATCTTCACGGACAGGCAATCTACCCGCCGATCAGCGTTCTTCCATCCCTGTCCCGTCTGATGAAAGACGGTATCGGAAAAGGATATACCCGGGAAGACCACCAGGACCTGGCAAACCAGCTTTTCTCTGCATATGCTAAAGTAGGAGAGGCTCGGAATCTTGCTTCCGTTATCGGAGAAGACGAGCTTTCTCCGATTGACAAGAAATACCTGGAATTCGGAAAGGCATTCGAGGAGCGTTATATCGGCCAGGGACCGAATGAAAACCGTACCATCGAGGAAACCCTGGATCTTGGCTGGGAACTGCTTAGAATCCTTCCAAAAGAAGAACTTGACCGTGTCGATACCAAGATTCTTGACGTATACTACAAAGGCTAAGGAGGGAATTCTATGGATCCACGTTCATTTCCCACCAAGGGAAATCTGATACTTGCGAAAAATTCACTGACACTTGCCAGACAGGGATATGAGCTGATGGACAAGAAGCGGAACATTCTGATCCGCGAGCTGATGGGCTTAATCGACGAAGCAAAGGATATCCAGGAAGAAATCGATAAAACCTTCACCTATGCCTATCAGTGCCTTCAGAGGGCGAATATCGAGCACGGGATCAGTACAGTAGAAGAACTTGCCTATACAGTTCCGATCGAGGATTCTATCCGCATCCAGACGCGAAGCATTATGGGAACAGAAATCCCGAAAGTGAAGTACGAAAAAGAAAATACCAGACCAACCTATGCATTCAGTACTTCCAGAGAATCCATCGATATCGCCCGTGATGCATTCTGCCGTGTAAAGGAGCTGACACTCAAGCTTTCTGAGGTAGAAAATGCAGCGTACCGGCTGGCTTCAAGTATCAAAAAGACACAGAAAAGGGCAAATGCCCTGAAAAATATTACGATTCCGATGTATGACAATCTCGTATATACGATTACAAATGCACTGGAAGAGAAGGAACGGGAAGAATTTACCCGACTGAAAGTAATCAAACGAATGAAAAACAAATAATATTTCTGAAAAAATCATAAAATATAGAAAATATATTGACAATACACCCGTTTTGTTATATAACTTATAGAACAAACAAGATTACAAAAGCAATAGATTTTACAAATCAGGGGGTGAGCATATGACTTTTTGGAAAGTATCCGACACCAGAATGAACTGCCTTATCACAGAAGCAGAGATTGCCGCACTTGGCTACTCACTGGAAGATCTGACACAAGACAGGGAGCGTACCGAAGAATTTTTGAATCTTCTTCTCAAGAAAGGGAAAGAAGTTCTTGGGCTTAACACAGACAATGGAATCCAGGGATTTTACGGTGCATTTCTTCCTGACCGGAGCCTGATGCTGTCGATCTCCTGCCAGGCTGAGAATTCTCTGGAATCCATCCAAAAAGATGGTTCTGAAGCTTCCGGTATGTTGATCGAGCCTGACAGCAGTGAAAAAGAGACCGTTCGCTGGCAGATTCTCTTTCCAAGTCTGGATAATGCAATCGACTTCTGCAAGATCCTTGGATACGGCCAGGCATCAGAAAGCCGTCTGTATAAAGATGACGGTGTCTACTACCTGATGGTAGACTTCCCGAATACAGAAGACGGCAATAAAAAGGCTCAGCGCATCGTATCCGCCGGTGAATTCGGTGGCATGGTCGAAAAAGATGCAATTTCTGAAGCTTATCTGAATGAACATGAAAAATGCCTCCTGAACAAGGATGCAATCAATATTTTATGCAAGATGTAGTAGAAGGGGACTAAAATAGTCCCCTTTTTAGTACACGAAATAGATTTTCCTTTATTTTTCCACAGATCCTGTAACTTTCCGCAAATGAAATAAACGATTACTTTTACATATGTCTCCATCTGTAGAAACAGATCGTGAAAAAAAGAGCACCGTCCCCGATGCTAATTCATCAAAAACAGTGCTGATACTGCGCCTTCAGGGATTCGAACCCTGGACAAATAGATTAAGAGTCTACTGCTCTACCAACTGAGCTAAAAGCGCATACATTATTCGGTTTTCCGTAACGCAAGATTTATTATATAAGACAGCTATAAAAAATGCAAGCTTTTTTTTCATAAATTTTAAAATTTTTTTTAATAGATTTTTTTTCTGAAAAAGAATGTGCCAAGGCACATATAAAAAAGATCATGTGTACCGTCCGAAATTCGAACACATGATCTTTTTTGTGTACCTTTTAGGGTGGTTTTTTTCTTATCCTACATAAATTTACTGATATATCCCTGTACAAAGATAAATAATACAATCAGCGGCAGGATATAGCTTACATAAAATTTCGCCCATTTCGGGAATTTCAATCCTTCTCCGGTATCCGCTTCTTTCAGGAAGTTCTTCCATCCCCATCCATAACGGCTTGTACAGAACAGAAGATAGATCAGACTTCCAAGTGGAAGCAGGTTATTACTTACCAGGAAATCCTCCAGATCCAGTACTCCGGAACCTTTTCCGAACGGCATAAATCCACTCCATACATTAAATCCGAGAACACAAGGCATGGAAAGTACCGCCACAACCACGATATTGACGATTACAGCCTTTTTCCGGCTGCATCCGGTCAAATCAATGGCAAAGGATAAAATGTTCTCAAAAACGGCGATTACGGTCGATACCGCAGCAAAAATCATAAATAAGAAAAATAAGGCTCCCCAGATTCTTCCGCCTGCCATGGAATTAAATACATTCGGAAGTGTGATAAAGATCAGACTCGGACCTTCTCCCGGATCCACCCCATATGCGAAGCATGACGGGAAAATGATCAGACCCGCGATCAAAGCAACAAAGGTATCCAGAAGTGTTACCAGGACTGCTTCTCCTGTAAGACTGCGGGATTTGTCGATATAGCTTCCGAAAATAGCAATTGCGCCGATTCCAAGGCTTAATGTGAAGAAAGCCTGTCCCATAGCGGCAAAAATCGTGTCAAATAAGCCATATTCCACGACTTTGTGGAAATCCGGTGCCAGATAGAAGTGAAGCCCCTCAGAAGCCCCATCAAGCGTTACAGAACGTACTGCAAGGATCAACATCAGTGCAAGCAGAAGCAGCATCATAACCTTTGTGATCTTTTCCACTCCATTTTGAAGCCCCATTCCACAAATTGCAAAACATCCAACAACAACAATGATCATAAAGAAAGTCATTGTTCCGGGTTTTGCAAGCATATCGGAAAACACACCTGCAACAGCGGCAGTATCCTTTCCCTCAAATTCACCAGTCATCATCTTGATGAAATACTGGACCATCCAGCCTGCAATTGTTGTGTAGAACATCATCAGCAGATAGTTTCCGGCCATAGCTCCATACTTATACCAATGCCATTTCGTTCCTTTTGGCTCCAGCCGGTCAAAGGAAAGCGCCGCACTTACTTTACTGGCTCTTCCGACAGAAAATTCCATTACCATGATCGGAAGTCCAAGAATCAGTAAAAATGCAAGGTAAATAAGAACAAATGCTGCTCCACCATATTTTCCTACAATATAAGGAAAACGCCAGACATTACCAAGACCGATCGCACATCCTGCAGAAATAAGGATGAATCCGAGTCTTGAAGAAAATTTTTCTCGTTGCATAAAAAATCCTCTCATTCTATTAAATTGTGGATAACTTGCAAAAATGATACTTATCCCCATTTTTCGACAAGTTTGTGGATAACTTTTTTCCAGAATATCCACAGAAGAATTATACTGAATTACTGGGAAATTGTCTATGATTGTTTATATTTTCATTGGCGAAGCCACCTGATAATTTTAATTTTCCCCTTTTTAGTACACGAAATCGCCAGATGTGTACCTTTTGGGGTAAAAATTTGCATGTATATATATATTAAAGATAACAACAGCTTATTAAAATTCCTTTGTTTATATTAGGAGGGCTGAAAAAGCCCGTGGTTGACGCATTTCGGGGCATATTTTGTGTACGGAAACGGGGGAAGTTGTTTACTTCAGAGGGCAAAGAGGTGTACATATATGGGGATTGTTGTTTACTTTGCGGGGTTACGCAGTGTACTTGAAGGGTTGGCGATTTTACCTTTTCTGTACACAAGTGTCGAAAAAATTTAAAAAAAGGCTTTACAAGAGGGGGGTTCTTGTATATAATCAACCTAGACGTACCGTTTTGGTACACAATTTTTATCAAAAAAGGTACCTTAATGGTACACGAAAAGAACAATACACACCTTAAACGTACACAAAACGTAAAAAAAGGCAGAAACCCCATTTTATGGGGTACTTTTTAGGGGAGGGTGTTCCTTTTTGGTACACAAATCCCCAATATAAAGGGGTTGGTTACCCCGAATGGTACACAATAAGGGATTATATGGGGTGTAGAGGGGATTTTAATACACCTCAAAAGTACACAATAATACAGAAGAAAACAATTAAGGGGTATGAGCGATGAAGGAAACACAGAAAAAACCAAAAGAGAAACAACTGCTGGATCATGATACGGTCTCCCGGTCCAATGTGCTGATCGAAAGTAAATCCAGTACATCATTATTTGAAAGAAAGCTTCTTAATATTGCAATCGCAAAAGCATATGTAGAAGACGGTGAGCTGATCGCAAAGGTTTCCACCAAGGATGTTAAAAATTATCTTCATATAACAGGAAACTCCATCTATTCCCGTCTGAAAGAAGTATCAAAAGAGACATTGGGACATGTAGTAAGTATCGAGGACGACGAAAAAGAGAACTTCATCATGTTCAATGTAGTGAATAAATGTGAATATAGAGATGGCGTGTTTACAACCAGATTTACTAAAGAGATGAAACCTCATATCTATAACCTGAAAAAAGACTATACCCGTATGAGTCTTGATGTATTGTGCTCTTTTAAATCCCTGTTCACAACCCGTGTTTACGAAATCCTGAGAACCCAGTATTATCGTTTTGACAGGGAACAGTGTGACCAGCTGATCGTACCGAGACCGCCGAAGAATCCATATACGATCGCAGAGCTTAAATTTACACTGAATGTAGTGGATGCAAATGCATCTAAAGCAGTAAAACGTCTTGTTGAGCAGGGACGTTTTGAAGAAGCGCTTGCAGAGATTAAGGATGCACCGTTTGAAGATTGGCGTAATTTCCGTAGAAAAGTACTTGAAGTTGCGAAAAAAGAGCTGGAAGAATCCGAGTATTCCGAGATCTGCTTTGATTATGAGCCGGTTAAGAGCGGGAAGGGCGGAAAGGTTACAGGAATCCGTTTCTTTGTGAAGAAGAATCCGAAGTGTATCCATCATTCAGATCTTCAGCGTATGCCATCCGGAGAAGAAGAGGGCGAAGAGATTGCGCCAAATGTACTGGCTGCAAAGAAAACTCCGGTTAATGAAAAACTGATTTTAGAAGTTGCCGATATTTTTGGAAATGAACCAATCACGATTCAGGAGATTAAGGTGCTGCTTCAGGTATCCGATAACCAGCCGGATGTGATCCGGAAAGCTTTTAAGCTGTCACAGGAGCAGGCATACATCAATAATCTGGTCGGATGGCTCAGAAAATGTATCGAAGAAAAGTGGTATGAGAACGAAAAAGTATCCAAGTTCAAAGGAAAGACGCTGGAAGAAGCGCAGATGACACTGGATCTTTATCAGGAATACATAGAAGAGCGCGAAAAAGTGAAAAAAGAGTAGGGTATTTTCTGCGAAAAGCAGAATTATTACCTAAATGGTACACAAGTTAAGTGGAAGAATGTGTCCCTGGGATGCTATTTGCAAAGAGGCAGGTAGCATCCCGGGGATTTTGTGTATACGATGAGCCAAGTACAGATTTGTGCTTGCACAAGAATCTGTACTTGGCGAATGTACATCATCGAGCTGTTAAGCGAGATAGTGTACAAAGTATACGAATCGAGTAGGAGTCAGCCTACTCGATTGTCTTATTTTATGATGGAAAATTAAATTAGATGTTGGGGTCAAGAGGTATTTTGACGCTGGTATCTTAAATTATGGAGGAACGGAAGAAAATTATGGAAATAGGAAGATTACTGGATTTTTTAAAGACAGCGGAACAACTGAAATGTAACACCAGACATTCGTATACTTCAAGTGGCAGGTTGGAGAGTGTGGCAGAGCACAGTTGGCGGCTGGCTTTGATGGCAATGTTGGTTGGGGATGAATTTCCGGAGCTGGATCTGGATAAGGTGATAAAAATGTGTCTGATCCATGATATGGGTGAGGCGATCACCGGAGATATTCCGGCATTTGAAAAGACGGATAAAGACCGAAAGGTTGAGAATAAAAAGGTGGAGCAGCTGACGGATATACTTCCGGAACCGGTCCGTGCAGAATGGAAGGCGTTATTTGAAGAGATGGAAGCGATGGAGACACAGGAGGCGAGGATTTATAAATCACTGGATAAGCTGGAGGCGCTGATCCAGCATAATGAGGCGGATATCTCGACATGGATTCCGTTGGAGTATGATCTTCAGATGACGTATGGGAATGAAGAATGTAAGTTTACGGAATATATCCAAAGGCTTCGGGATGAAGTGAGGAAAGATTCCAAGCGGAAGATTGAAGAAAGCAAACAGAAAGACTAATAAAAAATTTTCATAATAGTTGCATTGGAAATGTAATACTGCATATTCATGCTGAGCCGGGGCGAATGTCCAGGCTTATTTTCTATATATGATAAGTAAAAATTCACTTATAAATCGGGGTAACAGGATTCGAACCTGCGACCTCACGGCCCCCAGCCGTGCGCTCTGACCAAGCTGAGCCATACCCCGAAGTGTTATTTTATTATAGTATAAATTGTGTTAAATCTCAATCATTCTTTTGATGTGAGAAAGTGCTGTTGACAGGTTTCTGGAAAGAGTTCAAAATAACGATATGCAAATATAAATGAGTAGGATGAGGAACGATTATGGAAAATTTAATTTTCAGTCTGAATGCGACGATTCCGATATTTTTAATGATGTTACTTGGAATGTTATTCAGAAAACTGGGGTGGATGGATGAAGTCTTTGCAGCAAAGATGAACAAGTTTGTATTTTTGGTTCCGCTTCCGGTGTTGCTGTTTGAACAGCTGGCGACTGTGGATTTTTCGGAAGTATGGGATATTAAGTTTATTCTTTTTTGTTTTGTGGTGACGGCGATCAGTATTACGATATCAACTTTGATTTCACTGCTGTGGAAAGACCGGAGCATTAAAGGCGAATTTATACAGGCGACTTACCGGAGCAGTGCGGCGCTTCTTGGAATTGCTTTTATCCAGAATATTTACGGAACTGCGGGAATGGCACCGCTTATGATCATCGGCAGTGTGCCGCTTTATAATATTATGGCGGTTGTGGTGCTTTCAGTGTTTAAACCGGGGAATAATTCTTTTGATAAGGCGCTGGTAAAGAAAACGCTGAAGGGGATTGCAACGAATCCGATCATTATTGGAATTGTGGCGGGATTTGTCTGGTCTGCACTTAAGCTTCCGATGCCATCGATTTTACATAAGACGGTATCAAGTATCGGTGCGACAGCGACGCCGATGGGACTGATGTCGATGGGTGCAACCTTTGAGATGAAGAAGGCAACATCGAAGATGAAGCCTACACTTGTTGCTGTGTTTATGAAGCTGGTTGGATTTTGTGTGGTTTTTTTGCCGATGGCGGCACTTCTTGGATTTAGGAATGAAGAGATGATTGCGATTCTGGTGATGCTTGGATCTGCTACGACGGTCAGCTGTTTTGTTATGGCAAGGAATATGGGACATGAGGGGACGCTTAGTTCCGGGGTGATTATGATGACGACGTTGTTGAGTGCGTTTACGCTTACGATGTGGCTGGATGTGTTGAGGTCGTTTGGGTTGGTGTAAGAAGAATAAAAATAGAAGCAGCCAGTTAAAATGGGAATTGTGGCAGCACACCATTGACTAGTTGCTTCTATTTTTTAAAGATTAAATAAGTCGCTGTGACTGCCGGTTCGAAATTGAGTGGTATTTTTGATTTCATATTTTGTCATGAATCAAGATCTGCAAAAAGTTCATTAACATCATGGTATCCTTTGATGTTAGGATCTTTTGCAATCCTTTCTGCCTCAAGCATAGCAGAGACGGTTTCTTTACTTGGAGTTCCTTCTGTAATTTTGAAAGGAATTCCTCTTTCGCGGAGAGACTGGCGGACAAAAATATTGAAAGCTGTGCTGAGATTCATACCGAGTTCTTCGTAAAGAGCTTCGGCTGCAGCTTTGAGATCGCTGTCCATACGAATGCTGATATTACTTGTTGTTGATTTTGCCATAGTAATCACCTCTATTTATGATATAGATATTATATGACAAATGCACGAAAATATCAATATATTGCACGAAAAAATACATTATATGTGAGCTGCTGTTAGAGGGGCGCGAAGGCGCTGGCGCTGTTCGCTTGGGAGGATGGTGCCAGGGGCGGGGAAGGTGTTGGGGAGATGGGTGCAGGGGCGGGGAAGGCGCTGGCGCTGTTCCCCTTGGAGATTGGTGTGTTTTAGATAAGAAAGTTTGTTGGTCGAATGATTTAGGGGAGGAGCAGTGCACCACAGCTCGTGAACCTGGCGGTTCATTCGCTGTGCGAGCTATCGCTCTATCAAAATAAAAAAATAGCCAAATTTTCATGCGAGCATGAAATTTGGCTATTCCTTTATTTTGGCACTGCTCTATCTGAGGACAAAGTACTGTTCATACCACAGTAAGAATGAATATACGGTATAAATCTTTCTATGATAATTTCCGACTTTATTCTTATGATCTTCCAGCCATTTCAGCAGTAATTCCTGATTGAAGAATTCGGATACGAAGTCTTTCTGGAACATTTCTTTTACTTTATTGTAGTATTTATCTTCTCGGAGCCATACTCTGAATGGTACGAGGAATCCGAGTTTTTTACGTTTTGCCCAGTCCATTGGGATGTGGGAGAGGGCGGAGGTACGGAAGGCTTTTTTGGTTTCCATGCCGTCTACGCAGTATTTGCTGTCGATGCTGCGGGCGAGTTCCCAGACTTTTTTGTCGAGGTATGGTACACGCAGTTCGAGGGAGTGTGCCATTGTCATCTTATCTGCTTTGAGCAGGATGTCGTGTGGCAGCCACAGATGCATATCGAGGAAGAGCTTTTTATGAAGGTCGTCCTGATCTTTTACCTGGTCGAAGTACGGTTTGGTTACGTCCTGGTAGCGCATCTTGCTCTTATATGCAGGAGCGAGTACTTCATCTGCTTCTTCGTTGTCCATGATGAATGCCTGGCCGATGTAGGAATCTTCTACGGAAGTTGCATTTCTCTTGAGGAAGTTAAGTCCTCTCTTGTCTGGCTGGTGTTTTGCCCAGTCTCCGAGTTTTTTACGGATAGATGCCGGTACGATCTTGCGGTACATATCACCGGATTTGCTTGGGATATATGTCTCGTATCCACCGAACATCTCATCTGCGCCTTCTCCACTTAAGACTACTTTTACATCTTTGGCTGCGAGCTGTGACAGATAGTACAGCGGTACAGCGGAAAGGTTGGCATGTGGTTCATCGGAATGATACTGAACCTCCGGCAGAGCATCGAAAAATTCGTCAGAAGAGATTTCTTTCTTTGCATTGCTCATATGAAGGATATCGCACAGATCCTTGGAGAAGGTTGTCTCATCGAATCCGCCGACTTCAAATCCTACGGAATAGGTCTTCATCGGTTTTACAGTAGATGCGATGTAGCTTGAATCAACACCACCTGAAAGGAAAGATCCTACTTCTACATCAGCAATCTGATGGTAATCAACAGAATCCTGAATTGTCTCACCGATGAGTTTTACTGTCTCGTCAAAGCTGCGGTCTTTCTTTGCATAAGTCGGATCGAAGTATTTTGTTTTCTTAAGTTCTTTTCCATCATAAGTGAAGTATGTTCCCGGTTCTAGTTTGAATACACCTTTGAACATGGTTTCAAGAAGTGGGGTGTACTGGAAAATCAGGTACATCTTGAGGGCATCTTTGTTGACCTCTTTATGGAAATGTGGGTGAGCCAGGAAGGACTTGATCTCAGAACCAAATAAAAGGCTTCCATTCATCTGTGCATAGTAGAATGGTTTGATTCCGAAGTAGTCTCTTGCTCCGAATAAGTTGTGAGTTTCTTTATCGTAAATTACAAATGCGAACATTCCGCGGAGCATAGAAGCAATTTTTTCGCCATAGGTTTTGTATCCCTGAAGAATAACTTCTGTATCGGAGTTTGTCTGGAACTGACATCCGTGTTTCTCAATCAGTTCTTTACGGATTTCCTGATAGTTGTAAATTTCTCCGTTGAAAATAATGACATGTTTGCCATCTGCACTGTGAATCGGCTGAGATCCGCCTTCAAGGTCGATGATACTCAGACGGCGGAAGCCAAGGGCTACATAGTCATCAACAAAGCTTCCCTTGCTGTCAGGTCCGCGGTGGGCAATGCGTTCACCCATCTGGTCGATGACTTCTTCTCTATTAAAATCGCCGGCGCCATAATAGCCTGCAAATCCACACATAAATTGCACATCCTTTCTGAATTGATACATATTAAAAATATTATAGTAACTTAATTTTGCCTGTAGATTTATTTATTATACCATAGTCTATATAAGATTAACAAGGGATAAAAAACCGGAAAGGAATATCCAATAAAATCAGTAGGATATTCCTTGCATATTTTTTACAGGTGTTATATAGTGAAAAATGCGGATAAATGTGTAAAAGCCGGCAAAGAAAAGGGGAATCCGGGAAATGGAAAAGGTAAAAACTTTCCTGGCAGATATATCTGATCTGCTTAATGAGAAAAATTATCAAAAAATTTATGAAAAAGTTCCGGCGTTCCGACAGGAAAAAGCAGACCGGCTGAAGCACAGGGAGGATCAGGCTCAAAGCGTGGGTGCATGGTATCTTTGGATGAAGATACAGGAGAGACACAAGATACCGCAAGATGCAGGGCAGTCCTTTAATTTATCACATTCTGGGAAATATGTTCTGTGCAGCGCAGGCGTATCCGGAGAGAGGGTAGGCTGCGACATCGAATGCATGCGGAAATATCATGAAAGGCTGGCAGAAAAATATTTTTGTTCTTCTGAATATGAGAGAATCCGGAATGCAGATGAAGCAGAGCGGACGGAAATGTTTTACCGCTACTGGGTTTTAAAAGAAAGCTTTTTAAAAGCGACGCGCAAAGGTCTTGTGATGGGATTGAATACCAGCGAGATCCAGATTCCGAAGCAGGGAGATCCGTTTTTTTTAAGGCAGCCGGAAGAGATCCGGGAAGCTTATTATTTAAAAGAATATCAGACAGATGGAGCAAGGATTGCGGTGTGCTCAACGAATCCGAATTTTGACGAAAATATTTTGGATATGACAGATATTTACAAAAGAGAAATGATTGTGGAACTTAAAGATTGAAAATAAGCCAATGAAACAAGAAGTGGATTGGTTAAGAGTTTACAGGTATTTTATGAGAGAAAAAGGAGAAGAAGATGCTTACACAATTTTCGAGAACAGAACTGCTTCTTGGCAAAGAGGCGATGGATAAACTGAAGAATTCAAGAGTTGCCGTATTTGGAATCGGCGGAGTCGGCGGTTATGTATGTGAGGCACTGGTACGAAGCGGAGTCGGGGCATTTGACCTGATCGATGATGACAAGGTATGTCTGACCAACTTAAACCGTCAGATCATTGCAACCAGAAAGACGGTAGGGAAATACAAAGTAGATGTTATGAAGGAGAGAATGCTGGAGATCAATCCGGACGTGAATGTGCGGATCCACAAATGCTTCTTCCTTCCGGAAAATGCAGATGAATTTCCGTTTGATGAGTATGATTATGTAGTTGATGCAGTTGATACGGTGACTGCAAAGATTGAGCTTGTCATGAAATCGCAGGCAATGAATGTGCCGATCATCAGCAGTATGGGAGCCGGAAACAAGCTGGATGCAAGTGCATTTAAAGTGGCGGATATCTATAAGACACAGATGTGTCCGCTTGCAAAAGTTATGCGCCGGGAGTTAAAGAAGCGTCATGTTAAGAAGTTGAAAGTTGTTTATTCAGAAGAGAAACCGACCAGACCAATCGAGGACATGGCAATCAGCTGCAGAAACCATTGTATCTGTCCGCCAGGAGCAGAGCATAAATGTACGGAGAGAAGAGATATTCCGGGAAGTGTGGCATTTGTGCCATCTGTAGTCGGACTGATTATCGCAGGGGAAGTAGTGAAGGACCTTTGTGCAAAATAAAAATAAAATCGCGGGCGCCCCTGCGGGGCGCATATCAAAACCAGGCATTTGCTGTCAGAACTTGCAGCAAATGCCTGGCTTTTTTGTTTCATTTTTTTTCACAGATTTTCCGGAAAATCTTATACGATCTGTATCGGAGATCAGGAAACAGAGGTAACTCTGGAGAGTAATTATACAGAGCTTTAAACTTAAAAAATTCTAAACTTGTCGGAAAAGACTGTTTTCTCATGAAGAAATATGTTAAAGTAAGGCTGAAATATGCGTAAAAAGGAACAAACATTAACGAGATGTCGTTTAAGGAAGGAAGAACCATAGACATATGATGAGAGAAGACAGGAAAAGAGCGGAGCAGCGCCAGAAAAAAATAGCGAGGCGCAAGCGGGAAGTACAAAGGATGAAAAGAAAGCTATATAAAGCAGGCATTCTTGCAGCAGCAGGAATTATCGTGTTGGCTGTGATCCTGATGCTTTGTGGAAGTGGAAATGCAAAGAAATCTGCAAAAAAGACATCCTCTGCCAAGACAAAGACAGAGACAGAAACAAAGACACCAGAAGAGATAGAAGCTGAGAAAGTCCAGGAGGTGCTGGATTCTGACCAGTATAAAGACCAGCTGGGCGAATTATATAAGAAAAACCCGGAGACGAAGGAAATCATTCTGAACAGAGAAAAGTATTCCGATGATCTGCTGACATGGCTGTTTGATCATCAGGAAGCACTGCAGTGGGTGATTGATTATCCGGAACAGTCAGCACGATCAGAGGAAGAACTCAGTGCGCAGGGACTTCAGGCGGTAGATTTGAAAGATTACAGAATCCAGAACCATATTCCGGTATATTTCCAGTGGAGCGAAGTATGGGGATATGCATCTTATGGTTCCGAGAATATCGGAATGGGTGGATGCGGACCGACCAGCCTTTCCATGGTGGCGACAGGACTTACAGGCAATACTTCATTTACACCGAAGTATGTGGCAGATATGAGTGTCAATATGGGATATTATGTAGATGAAGTCGGAACAGACTGGACGCTTATGACTGCAGGAGCTTCAGAACTTGGAATAAACTCTGCACAGCTTACAAACTGGTCAGAAGACACTCTCAAATCCGAGCTTTCGGCAGGACATCCGATCATCTGCAGTATGGGACCGGGTGATTTTACAAACCAGGGACATTTTATCGTCCTTTCCGGGCTGACAGAGGAGGGCAAAGTACTGATCAATGATCCGAACAGTAAGATCAACAGCCGCAAGAAATGGGATCTGAATACAATTATAAATCAGATGAATGCAGCGTGGTCATTCTGGGTATAAAAATTTGGAAAAAGTGCAGGAGAATTGGACAAATTCCCTTGCGCTTTTCTTTTATTTATGATATAAATAGATATTGTCGAGAGACAAAATGGGTGGATTCCCGAGTGGCCAAAGGGGACAGACTGTAAATCTGCTGCAATTTGCTTCGGTGGTTCGAATCCACCTCCGCCCATTGATGCGAGGTTGAAAAGACAGTGCAGAGCGCGTATGCTTTTCGCAAAAACCGTATGAGCATCTCTTGCCGCAGTGGCGGAACTGGCAGACGCCCGGGACTTAAAATCCCGTGGGTAGTGATACCCGTACCGGTTCGATTCCGGTCTGCGGCATTAGTTAAAAATGGGAGAAACGTTGAATTTACAGCGTTTCTCTTATTTTTTTGTTTTAAAATGTTTGAACACCTTTGAACACTTTATGATGAAATACCAAGATTCTGAAAAGCAAGCCTGTCATTCTTCCTCTTATTGACATTCCGCAAGTAATGCAATGTTGTAGCTGTCTCACTATGTCCCATTAAATAACTAAGGGTTGTAAGATTATTTCCGTCAAAAGCTGTTGAAGCATTGTAAAAGCGGATTTTATGACTGGAATGATAAGGAACACCGGCTTCTTTGCAATATTTCTTCAAACGGCGATTAAAGCTGTCTGTTGTCATAATCTCGCCGTTGGGTTCAAAGACATATATTCCATTTGGATTTAATTCCTTTGCTTTGTGAAGAATTTTAAGTGCTTCGTCTGTAAGGAACTGTTTACGGAATCCATGAGAAGTATTTCCTTTCATTTGATTTACTACTTTTACTTTTCGGCTTGAGAATGTTAAATCATCATTCAATGTACGTTCACAGGTCGCCTGTCTATGAAGATATACAAGCCTGTTATTGTAGTCAATATCTTCCCAACGGATAGCTTTTGTTTCTCCAACACGGATAAACAGATAGAAAGATAACTGTATTGCAAGAGAATATGGCTCTATGATACACCGAAGATAATTTAATAACTTATGCGTATCATCACGGGAAAATACATTGTCACTTTGTACTTCTACTGGCTTATAGGTAAACTGTTTGAAATTCACATCAGAGACAGGATTATGTGATATAATTTCTTCTTCGATCGCATAACTCATGATTCCATTCAAAACAGAACGGGCATTACTGACTCGCTTGTGCGTGAACTGTCGGTCTTTTGTAGCTTCTCTGAAAAAGCGGATAAGCGTGATTGGTTTGATTTCGCCTATCTTCATTTTAACAAGTTCTGTATCTTTGAAAAATCTATTCCATTCAGATACATATTCTTGAATTGTTTTTGCTTTTACGGAAGTATAATCTCTTTTATACAAAAGCCATTCAGCATATAATTCTTCTAGTGTGACATTCTGACGGTTTTCAGCTTTCTGCTTTTCGATATAAAATCTGATGATTTCTTTTTCAAGGTTCTCTTTACTCTTCCTCTTAACAGGACGGCGTTTGTTAGGTTTGGTTTCATCGGGTAAATAAGTACGCCAGCTTTTTTCTGATTCCGAGTAATAAATTTCATATTTGTGATTCTTCAAGATTTTTTTATTTGCCATAATTTTAAAATCTTTGAAGACTTCATCTGTGGTCATGTTAGCACAGGTGGCTAACGTATTCAATAATGTTATATCTGAGAACGTAACGGGATTATCCATAAGATTCCCCCTTTACGCAAGGATTTTCTTTTTTTATTTTGATGTAGATAACACGGCTGTCCTTTAAGCATGAACCAGTAGATAAGAAAGCGTTGGTATCGTAAATTTGCCTTGTGTATTCTTTCTGAAAGACGATATTTTCTTTTTGTAAGTCATGTAAAATGTCTTCGGTCAGCATGACTTTTGTTTCGTGTGGAACTTTCAGATTTTGAGATTTAAAAAAGGCTTTTTTCTTATGTTCTTTCAAATCAAGGTCTTTTCCAAAATACTTGCTAAGATAACGACCTCTGTTTTCTTTGCTGTCTACATCAATGCGATTGATTTTAATAAATCCATGTGACCATAAATTCTGTAATTTTTCTTTTGCTATATACGGAAAATCAAAGAAAATAACATGATAATGGATTGCTCCACGCTTCTGTTTCTCCCACGTTGCAAGGTATTTTAATAACTGGGTTTTGGTATGGTACAAATAATAATTTAATCGCTGGATAAAATACTTAAATTCTCGGTTAGTTATCAGGATTTCCTGAATGTTTTCTTTAAATGTCAGTGTTACAAATTTTGTTTTGTTATCAAAGTTGCAGTCAACAATACGGGCAATATCCCAACGAGCCTGTTCGTAATGCTTCTGCTTGCGTTTTAAACTGTCATATTGCTTATGAGCTGACATTTCATCAAATTTTTTTCGGTTACTTGTGTCTGTTAAATCTGCCTTTTCTTTCGAGTGAATAAAAATAGGGTTTTCGTAAATATATACTTCTTTTGTAGTAGGAGTTTCAATGATTTTCGTATTGTATGCAAAACACTCTTTTGTTTTGCTCACGAATCTCACCTCATATCCCAATTTTTGTAATGAATGTTCCGATTGTTTTCGGAAGATGTTGTTTTATATATCAAGTATAGAGGTCAGCCAGTTCAGCACCTATGACGTTGTCCGGCACTGACTGGCTGACATAGTAGGGAAATTATTTCATTCCCACTTTTCTGATATTGGAAGCTTCTGCTTTGACAGAAAGACGTCCATTATAGAGACTAGCCCAAGTATGTAATCCATCAAATGAGACTGGAATCTGCCCTTTTTGTTCAAGTTCCTCGTTGGTAACAATCGCTGTGTTAGCTTTAATGCCTACTTTGACTTTTTCAAACTTTAATTTTGGAAGAAGAACTGTATAGTAGAATCCTAATTTTTCTTTTGTAGAAAAGTCTACCCAGTCAGAAACTTCTACTAACTGAAATTCCTCTTGCAGTTTGTCTGGATTTAAAATAAAGTCATTTCCTCTAATCATCGTTTCACCTCCTTATAGATATCTGATTATCAGATATTAAGATAATCTTATGATAAAACAAGCATTGCAGAATGTCAATAGAAAATATCTGAATATCCGATAAAAAGATTGACAGAGAAAATTTGATGAAATATAATGTGCTTATAAAGGAGGTTCGCTATGAATAAAATAAAAGAATTGCGGAAAGAAAAGAATATAACCGTTGCGGAACTTGCAAAAGAATTAGGCATTTCACAAAGTATGCTTACGAACTATGAAAATGGAAACGGAACGCCGAGAGATGAATCTATATGGGAAAAATTATCACAGATATTCGGTGTGAGTAAAAGCCACGTTATGGGATTAACTATGGATATTGAAACAGCGAATAAGACAAAACAGTTGAAAGTGGTTGTAGATACATCTCAGCCGATTTCAATACAACCGAAGAATCAGACTGACCTTGATGTATTGATAAAACTGGATTTGATAGACAGTGAAGACATGAAAGAAGTGTCAGAATTTCTTGATAAACTGTTGGTACAGGAGAAATATGAGGGACGGAGAGAATCAAACGTAAAATATGTCGTTGAGTAGAAAATGCTTTTCAGCCGTCCACTTGCCCAGTCGACCCGCCGCCCTGTTAGGAACCGTCGCACTGGGCATCCTTGCGGAACGTTAGTTTGCGAAAATACGAACAAAAGAATATAAGGAGAGGGAATAGCCGATACTACTTCAAAAGCAGTAATAGAGTGCTATTCTTTTTTGTTATATTCAATGGTTGTAGTTCGGAATGGCTTGCTATTATTGTGCAAGTAATAAGTTGGATAATAGAGCTTGATTTCCAAGGTGGTAGGCGTACCATTGATTTTGTTATGTTCGTTTTCAATGTCTTTGATTAATCCATCAATTTCCCAACATTTGTAAACAATTACAGTCAATTCAGTATCTCTGGTATCTGCACTGCTGAAGGATATGCTGTTAGTAATATGATAGTCCGGCAGTCTGAGATAATTATAGAGAACGGTCAGTAAACAGAGCATTGTGATTGTTGCTATGATTTTCTTTTTCATGTACATACCTCTTTTGTGTTATTAACAAGGGACTGACTATATAGTACCTCACTATATAGTGAATTGCTACATAAAGATTTAATAAATATACTTTATGTAGAGGTGCGGAACATGAATTATGGACATTTAGAATTAAGAATAGAAGAACTATTACAAGAAAAAGGTATCAGTAAGAATATGATTTGTAAGGAACTTGACATACCGAGGTCAAATTTCAATAGATATTGCAGAAATGAATTTCAAAGACTGGATGCAAATTTAATCTGTAAACTATGTAACTATTTTGAATGTGAAATTGGTGAGTTAATTCGATATGTAAAAGAATAAAGTGATAATGGGTATGCGGAAATAAAAAATATTCGCATACCTTTTTAATTGAATATTTTATAAAATGGAATTATACTGTGTATAACATGAAACAGACAAATCGGAATTTGTGGAGAGATTTCCTGAACTTTCCTTATTTTACAGGCTTTTCAGCCCATTAAATAGTGAAATGATATGTATTTTCCCTTATTTTTGCCCTTATGCGGAATCCGCAAGGGAAATAAGGGAAATTTTTAGTTAAGCATTGCTCGCTACTTTATCAAGAAGTCTTGCGGAATCCCGTTTTGCTTTTCTTGTTGAGTGAGCGTAAATATTCATTGTGGTACTGACATCAGAGTGTCCTAACAGTTCCTGTACATCTTTCGGTGCAGCTCCATTGGAAAGCAGATTGCTGGTATAAGTGTGACGCAACTGGTGAAAATGGAAATCTTCAAATCCTTCCAGCTTCTTTGCCACTGATCTGCATACAATGCTGAGTGTACTCGGCAGTTCCAAAGAGCCATCTGGTCGCAGGCAGACAAAGGAGATTTCTTTGTAATCTGTCGGGACTTCCTGTGTTCCGTCAAGATGATAGTATTCATAATATACCCTGTTTTTCACATGCACTTCTTTGTAGTAATTGCGGTGATATAATTCGCCATACTGCATCCGGTTTTTGAGCTGTTCTTTTCTGGCAGCTTTCAGTATTTCAGTCAGCGTATCTCCAAAATCAACAATCCTTACTTTTTTCCGTTTCGTTGGTCCGATAATATTTTTGTGTTTCATGCCGTCGTAGCGGATACTGCGTTTTATGGTCAGGCATTGTTCCTCAAGGTTAATGTCCTGCCATGTAAGACCACAGGTTTCCCCGATACGGAGCCCGGCATAATACGCAATTTGAATCGGAAGAATAGCAGGTGGATTTTTCTTTTCCAGATATTGGATAAGCCGTTCATAATCCTCATGTGAAATCGGCTGTGTACCTTCTTCCACTTCATCATCGGAAAAGAGGTCAACTTCCTCTGCCTGCTTTTTCAGCTTAATATACTGCATCGGATTGAAACTGATTAACTGTTTTGGAAATACTGCAAAACGGAATGACTGCTGTAACACTGCGGAAAAAGAATGGATATAATCTTTGCTGTATCCCTTTTTTACTTTCCCGTCTGGAAACTCACCACCGAATGTAAGCAGATCAAGAAATGCCTGTAAATGTTCGGCAGTAACTGTTTTCAGTTTGCGGTCTGCAATCGGGTGTTTTTTGATACATCGGATTGCACCAAGATAATTTTCCACTGTACCGTTGCTGAGTGTCCCAGTTTTCAGTTCTTCTTCTGCCCACATATCCAGAAGTTCCCCTACGGTAAGATTATCTGCCTTTGCAACAAACTTCTTATCTTCGTAGTCTTCCAGTGCCTTGCGGAGAAGCTTTTCCGTCTCACTTTTACTTTCGGTTCCGGCGTATTCTTTCTGAACCATTTTACCGCTTGCATCTTCTACATAGAAACGATAGTACCATTTTTTTCCTTTTTTTCTAACAGATCCTTTTGCCATAATCGTATGTCTCCTTTCGATATCAGACAATCGGAACTGCTGAAATGCTTCTTGCGTGTAGGCATCTTATGGACAAGTCCATAAGCCAATTCGCC
>ERZ772805.325-NODE-325-length-58810-cov-11.771883_pt1 | contig 58810 bp, 83 predicted proteins | sample MGYA00511344_ERZ772805 | MGnify/ENA primary metagenome ERZ772805 (study PRJEB29015, sample SAMEA2737730) | human gut metagenome | biome: human gut; feature: human-associated habitat; material: faeces | place: China | collected 2012 ...
GAGGCGAGGGATATTCTTGTCTATCCGTATCAAGACAATTACGTTGTGATTGGCGGCAATATGCGGTTGCAGGCCTATAAGCATTTGAACTGGCGAGAAGTCCCTTGTTGCATATTGCCTGAAAACATACCGGTGGAAAAGCTCCGGCAGATGCTTATCCAGGACAACAATCCTTTCGGAGAAACAGACTGGGACGCTTTGGCTAATGAATGGGATAGCATAGAGTTGGATGAATGGGGCTTTGACGTGTGGCAAGAACCGAAAGAGGAAAAGGCCAAGGCTAAATCCCCAAAAGAAACATCCGAAGAAAAGCAAGAACAGCCGGACTTCTTTGCTGCCATGTTAGGCGACCGCATATATGACAGTAACAATGAGTTTGACATACCGAACTTGCTCCTTGACCGCCAGCCTACAAGCGGCTTGTTGCTGCCTTTTGCCGGATGGGGAGCGGACACGAGGGCGAAGAAGGGCATATCCACTTATCATTTCTATGTGGAGGATTACCGCTTCACCAACATTTGGAATAATCCCGTATCGGTATTGGATAGCGGATGCACCGAACTTGTAGAACCTAATCTTTCTTTGTTCGACACTACGCCGATAGCTTACGGCTTGCAGCTCATATACATGAAGCGTTGGATTGCCCGTTTCTGGCAGGAATGCGGTGCAAAGGTGTATGCCGACTTGAACGTGGCGCAAAAGTTCTACAAGTATAACCGTTTGGGTATTCCTGACGGTTACAATGCTTTTGCCACACGTGGTTATGCCGACAGGCAGGAATATTTGAAGATGGAAATACAAATCGCCCGTGAAATATCCGGCAGGGATAACCCCAATATGATAGTTTACGGCGGCGGTGAGAAGATAAAGGAACTGTGTACACAGAACAATGTGCTTTATGTGGAGCAGTTTATGGCTAACAGGGTCAAACAAATCAAGAAAGGAGGCAAAAATGGCTAAAACAAGTGGAGGAGTAAGAGGGCGTGATAGAATCCGAAGTGGTGTGGTAGAAGATAATGGCAAAGACTTCTGGCGGCGTGCGTACATATCGACAAGGTAGCTTCACTTACCGCAAAAGGCAGGCGGAAGTTGAAACCATGCGTGCCAGCGGCAAGTATTCCAGCGTGGAGATGGGCAAAGGTGGTGGCTACGTAGCTATCGAGAAAAGCACAGCACGCCACAAACCCGAAGAACTGGAAGCCGCCCGAATCCTTGCAGACAAAGGGTATAAAGTGACGCTGAAAAATGAAAGCGGAGAAATGAAAACTCCAGATGGATATTTGTTTAAGGCTTCATTTGAGCAGCGTACACCACAGGGGAACAATGCCCAGAACTTCAAAAAAGCATTAGGACATGCCGCTGAAAAGAATGCTGATGTCTTGGTTGCTTATATGAAAAAAGGAAGTGGTCATACACGCAAAAGCATTGAGGATGGGATTAAGAAGTTTGAAACAAAGAATAACAAGCGATTTAAACAAATTATTATTGTAACAGAAGATGGGAAAATACACCGCCATAAGCACAATACATAAAAAAGGCAAGAGCATTTTAATGTCCTTGCCTTTGCATAGAGCATGTGGGTTGGCTATGCTGTGCGAACTTCAGTACATCCCAAACAAGATGCGTTCCCCGGGTGGTTGCCCACATCCGCTCCCGAACCTACGCCATTGCAAAGATAGTGATTATTGTCGAGAAAACAAGTTATAAACAAGTTGAATGAACAAAGATATAGGTAAATACGGAAACAAGTTCACCAGCACCAACCAGCCTCCCAACCGTGGCAGGAAGCCCAAACTGTACACCATCGCCAAGAAAGCCTACGGGCTATCTTACGAGGAGTACAAAGAAATGCGCATGTACCTGATGCAACTTTCTAAAAAGGAACTGGAGGAGCTTGCAAAGGATGAAAATACTCCTATGTGGGTTGTTATTCTTTGCCGTACCTATATAAAGGGGGCGGCTAAAGGAGATTCGCGTTCACTGGAAGAAACAAAGGCGGATTTGTGGAGCAAGGACATTGCGGTTACCAAGATTGACGTAACTACCAACGGCAAGGACATTGGGCAACAGATTGTTTTCTCGCCCACACCTTTGTCGGAGAAAGATATTCAGGAAATAAAGGATATTCAGAATGGCAACAAAGAAGATAGCAACGACACCGGTATATCAGAAACTTGATTCCGCTTACCGTTCGGGCAGGTACAATGTGTTCGTGTTGGAAGGCGGCTCTCGTTCCAGCAAGACCTATTCCATCATTCAGTTCTGGGTAAGGTACGCCTATGAACACCAAGACCGGGTAAGGCGTGTTATCGTCTCTCGTCTGAAAGCCACATGGATAACGGCTACCGTATTGAAAGACTTCCTCGATGTGCTGAAAGACTACGGACTGTATGACAAGCGAAACCATAACAAGTCGGTGGGTGCAGGCGTATATACACTCTATACTACTGAATTTTGGTTTTTGGGATTGGACGATGAGCAACGCATACATGGTATGAAATCGGATGCCTTCTGGATTAATGAGGCAGTAGAATCCAGCTTCGACGATTACGCCCAACTGATGCAACGTTGTTCCGGCTTTGCCATCCTCGATTATAACCCGTCATACGATGAGCATTGGATTTACGACAAAATATGCAAGCGTGAGAAAACACGGTATATGCACTCTACCATGCTTGACAACCCTTTGATTCCCGACAATGCCAAGGAGCAGATTCTAAGCTATGAGCCTACGGAGTATAACATTCAGCATGGCACGGCGGACAAGCGCAAATGGCAGATATACGGACTTGGGAAACGTGCGAGCCTTGAGGGACTTATCTATGAGAATTGGAGTTATTGTAAAGAGATTCCGCAAGGACTTTCAAAACGTGGCTACGGCATGGACTTAGGTTTCACGTTAGACCCGACGGGAATTGTGGAGTGCGCTTTTGATGCGCAAACGAATACATTATACCTGCGTGAGCTGTGTTACCGTACGCACATGGAGGCGGCAGACATCATCAAATTCTACAAGCGGAAACAGCCGATGCGGGTCATGTCGGAAAGTGCCGACCCACGTCTTGTGAGTGAGATTCACAATGCCGGGATAAAGATTTACCCTGTCGTCAAGGGGCAAGGCAGCGTGGAAGCCTCCATTTCCGTGATGCACGGCTACAGGATTATGATAACGGAAGACAGCGTGAATCTGATAAAAGAAATAAAGAACTACACATGGATGTTCGACGATAAAATAAAGAAGTTCATCAACAAGCCTGCCGACGGACAGGCTGACCACTTGCTTGATGCGGCAAGGTATTGGGTAATGGGTGAACTTATGGGACGAATTAAGCAGCCACGAGACAATTCAGGAATATTCGCACACTAAAAATATTGAGACATGATAGAGCTAAATAGAATATACAACGAGGATTGCCTGGAGGGAATGAAACGTATTCCTGATGGCAGTGTAGATTGTATTATTTGTGATCCTCCATATGGAATCACCCGATGCAAATGGGATAACATTATCCCGTTTGATAGACTGTGGGAGCAATACAACAGGATTATAAAAGAAAACGGAGCAATAGTCCTATTTGCCGGAGAGCCATTTACCTCTTTGCTCATTTGTAGTAACTTGTCGAGGTTCAGAGAAAAACTTACATGGCAAAAACATAAGCCAAGCAATATCGGCAACGCAAAATATATGCACTTAAAATATAGCGAAGATATTGTTGTTTTTGCGAACGGAAGATGTACTTATAATCCGCAAATGCAGAAACGCATTTCCGATAGAGTCAGACAAGCGCAGAAAGGAAACAGCAGGCAATGGAGGACAAACAGAGGAGATACGCAAGAAGTTTCCTTTGTTACCCGATACGAGCCAAGAGATTGGAATTCATTTGATGCTGATTTCAAATATCCAGGCAATGTATTGAACATGCCAGCAGTAGTAAGCAACTCAAAAGAAAAAGTATCACATCCGACGCAGAAACCAATAGCACTTATGGAGTACCTGGTTCGGACATATAGCAATGAAAGCGACACGATACTTGACAACTGCATGGGGAGCGGAACGACCGCAATAGCCTGCTTGAACACTAACCGTAATTACATAGGCTTTGAACTCGACAAAGACTACTATGATTTGTCAACAAAAAGAATAAAAAAATATCAACCTAAATTAGTGATGTAGGCATGAGAACGATAAATGAAGTTTTAAGAATCGAAGATATAGACCAAAAGATAGCCTATTTGAAGAAAGGCCGAAAGACGGAACTTCCCGATGCGGTAAAACTCTATAATGACTGGAATCCCAACCGGCACGAGATAATCACAGACAAGGAGAAGTATCCGAAGATTAAAATCACGGTCGAGAAGGAGAAAGAAGTCTATGATGAAAAAACAGGCAAGACAACCACCATCCCGAAAAAGACAAAGGATGTGGAGCCGAACCGTATCGCTCTGCCCATTGAGCAGGACATTGTGAACATTCAGACAGCTTTTACTGTTGGAACAGAACCGAAGATGAACTGTGAACCGGAGGAAAGCGAACAGGGCTTGTTCTCTGCTCTGAAAAAGGTATTAGAGAAGAACAAAATTAAGTACCAGAACAAACGTATTGTGCGTTCGTGGCTTTCAGAGCAGGAGTGTGCCGAATATTGGTACGTGGTGAAAGATGATGGCTTTTGGGCGAAATTGAAACGCAGGATTGGCAACCTTTTCGGTGCATCCGCTCCCGAATACCGCCTGAAAAGCGTGATATGGTCTCCGTTCAGGGGTGACAAGCTCTATCCATTCTTTGACGATAGCAACAATTTGGTGGCTTTCTCCCGTGAGTATAAGAAGAAGGATTTGGACGATATGGAGATTACTTGTTTTATGACCATTACGGTAGATTCCGTCTACCAATGGGAACTGACCGATGGTTGGAAGCCTATTCCTTCATTCAAGCATGGTTTCAAGAAGCTTCCTGTTTTGTATTGCTACCGTCCGGAAGCCTATTGCGAGAAGATAAAGACGCTCCGGGTACGTCTTGAAAAGCTGATGTCAGGCTATGCTGATTGTATAGACTATCACTTTTTCCCTATTTTAATGCTGTTCGGTGATGTACAAAGCCTTTCTGGAGAGTTCAAAAATCGTGTAGTGGAATTACAAGATGGAGCGAATGCGCAATACCTGACGTGGAACCAGGCGAGCGACACGGTGAAATTGGAGTTGGATTCGCTCATTGAGAAGATATACTCGATGACCAACACGCCGCGTATCTCCTTCGAGAACCTGAAGGGAAGCGGAAATGCCCTCTCCGGCGTGGCATTCGATTACGTTTTCCTTTCCACTCATCTAAACGTGGAAAATTTGGCGGAGGTAATCGGCGAGTTCATGCAACGGCGCGTGAATTTCCTTGTCTCCGCGCTTGGCTCCATCAATTCCAGCCTCGAAAAAGCATCCGAAACTATTGATATTGATGTAGAGATAGAGCCTTACCGCCTTGATAACATCGATGACCGAGTAAGCACAGCGGTTAAAGCTGTTAGTGGTAATGTGTGGTCGCAGAAGCATGGCGTACTGTTCGCCGGGAATGCAGATAGATTGGAAGAAGAACTCCAGCAAATCAAGGAAGAACAGGAGGAAAAGCAACGCATGGAGATTGAAAAGCAGAGCAAAATGTCACAGGATAAGCCTCAAAATGAGAATCGTTCAGCAGTGTAGTATCGACAAAATGTTAGTTCGGAGAATAGCGGTATCTTTCTGGGTATCGCTATTTTTGTTTAATTCATGACAATCACGCGTTTGTCACGTATTATTCTTTCCTAAATTTCTTTTTTATTTTCCACATTCGTAATTTTACCATAGGAATTTATTAATCAAACTCATATGGTATGAAAGAGAAAATCTTAGTAGCACTGAAAACGAAGTATAAAACCTTTGGGTTTAGTGAAAAGGCGTTTGACGGGGTGGCCGACTACTTATCTAAAACCGTAACTGAAGAAAGTCAGATAGAAACCGCCATCGACGGGGTCGAAGGGCTTTTTAAGGGTTTTCAGGGAGATGTTGATTTTGTACGAAACGAAAAATCGGGTCTGCAAAAGCAATTGGAAGAACTGAAAAAGAAAATCGAGAATCCCAATCCTCAACCTAAACCGAAAGAAGAAAAGAAAGACGATGTACCGGCTTGGGCGCAAGCTATCATTGATTCAAACAAAACTCTTTCTGAAAAACTTGCCGGTTACGAGCAGGAACGTGTGCAGGCTCAACGTAATGCGCAAGTATCTGCTAAGGCAAAGGAGTATGGTATTCCCGAAACACTTGTACCCATGTTGAACATTCCGAACGATGCGGACTTGGATACATTTATGAAGGACGCAAAGCAAACGTTTGTCAATGCGGGATTTCAAGGTGTACAAGTTCCCCAAACAGCAGAGCAGCGTGCCGAAAAAGAGAATCATGACATTGCTACTATGATTAACAAGGGAACGGAAGAGATTAACAAACAGAATTAAAAACTAAAGGTAAGAAGATTATGCCAGCAGGATTTAAGTATGATTTAAAACCTATTGAAGCCAATATGCCGGAGATGTGCCGTTACGAGACGGTATATCGCTATTCGGGTGGTTTCAATCTGGTTTTGGATAATTTAGCCGGGGTGGATAAGATTCCACCCATGACGCCGTTAGTGCTTGACTTTGTAAAAAGACAGGCAACAGCAGTCATCAATGTAGATGTGGTAGAGGATATTTCCGCAGGGACAACCTCCTTGAAGATAAGGAAAAATTCCTTTGCCTATAAAGGTATGCACTTAGGTAATGGTACAAATGGGGGAACAATTGAATCGATTGATAAAACCTCTAATACCGAGTATGATACGGTGACTTTAGCTGCTACACCAACTTTGGCAGCTAAAAAAGGAGACACTTTGTTTGAAGCTACAGCAGCCGCAGGGAAAACTCCCAAAGCTACCGCAACCGCACTGAACTACGCATGGACAAAAGTAGAAGAAGGTGCAACCGTCACCGCTATCGGACAGGCTTACGAGATTAGACCGACTAAACTAATTGTTCCTATCTCGGAAAAGGATAAGGCTTCGTTAGGTGACAGATTCATGTTTACTTATTAAAGGAAGGAGGGTATATGTATTTGACAGTTCAGACATTATTGAATGACCCTGAAATAGTAAAAGCGGTGATTGACCGTGTACAGGCTCTCCGTCTTGACACTATTTTCTGGAAGAAGCACCTTGATTTCGAGGAAACGAAGTCTCGCGTGTTTAAAACTTATCTCGGTACGGTTACGGGTGTAACAGCCGGTTCTGTTATCGACCGCAATTCTAACAAGCCGTTAAGAGAGCGAAAATCTCTCGGTTCAGGTTATGGTGAAGTCGCCTATTTGGGTGACCGTTACCAAATGGATAATGACAGGCTTGATATGTTACAGGAGCTTGTAACCAAGTTTAACAATGCCCGTCCGGCAGACCAGCAAAGGGCTTTGAACGATATTATCAACTATATCGTGGATGATTATCGCCAAGTATTGCTGGCTCCGCACAAACGAATGGATATTGTAGACGGCGATTTGCGTTCCGATGGCAGAGCAACGGTGAAAGTCGATGACAATCCTCAGGGTATCGCCATGCTTGATATGGAGTTGCCTGTACACCGCATCACCCCGACAACAGGAGACAAAAACAACTTCGTGAAATACCTTATGGAACAGGTAGTCGAACTTCGTACCAAGTTCGGTATGTTCGTATCAATGGAGATGTCTCGTAAGACTTTTATCAAGTCGATTGTCGGCTCAAAAGATTTTGGGGAGTTCTACAAACAATCCTTTGCGCAGAAAGAGGTACAGCTTTCTTCCGGCTTGATGTCGAGTGAAATGGCTACTACGATTTTCCAAGGATTAGGCTTGCCACCTATTGTTATCAATGAGGATTTGGTAGAACTTGCTGACGGTACAATGAAGCAGGTATTCAAGGATAACCGCATTTCATTGTTCACCACGGCTAAGCAAGGAAAGATGCGTTGGCACACTCCGTATGAAATCACAGACCCTGTTCCGGGTAAAAACTACACCCGTTCGGAAGGAGGTATGTATATCTCCAATGTAAGAACGGACGAAGGGCGCTTCATGGAATACGGTTGTGAATGGATTCCGGAATATACGGCTCCGAATAAGATTGTAATTCTTGATTTGGATACGATGTTGGCGTGATGAAAGTATCTGACTACATAAGGCAGACCTTCAGGGACTTTGGCGTTGCTTTGAGCGATGCCAATCTCCTTGCGATTCTAAAGCCATCAGGAGTAAATGGGGATGATGATGCAGAAAATCTGAGTGACAACCAATTCAGGGCTGTTTCGGTCAGTATGACAACGTTTATTCCTACACTCCTACTTCGTGGTAGTTCTAAATCCGTATCGGAAAACGGACATACCAAATCGCAATCGTGGGATATTCAGGGTATCAAAGACTATTACTCCTTGAAATGCAAGGAATACGGTCTGAAAGACTTGTTATCCAATAAACCAACAATTAGAGCGTGGTAAGATGTTAGACGAAGCTCCTCACATATTAGTGGTAAGGACGGTGATACCGCCGGAGAATGACGAGTACGGGCGACCGATACCCGGCACGGGCGGTGAATCGTGGGATGAACTTACTGAATGCTTTTGCCATGACAACTCCCAACAGCAGGAAGTGTCGGTGAATGGCAAATTGTGGGTTTATTCCTACCATGTAGTGTATGAGGGCAAGAAGTTGGCATTGAACACGAAGGTCAGGTGTTTGGATAAGGACACGAAAGAGATTGTAGGAGGGGGCAAGGTAATCAAAAATGCCGAATGTTATTCTGAGGAACTGAAAGGACGTTGTGATATATGGATATGATAGTCACGGGTGACATATACAAAATACTCTACGAAAAGGTTCGGGAGTTTGGGATAAAGGCTGTTTATGATAGTTGGAACCCCATAACATCCGAACTGAAAGAGGAAGCTATTGTTATCGTAACTTCTACGCCGATTGAACCAGATACCTATTGGGAAAAAGCTTTCGTACATGTGAATATTTGCGTACCGGATTATCTGGAATGCGTAAATAAAAGAAAGCTCACTGAAATGGAAAGATTGGCTAATCAGTGGATTTCCTATGGAATTGTTGATGAATACGATAACAATTGGTATCAAATATCCAAAATATCATTAGGTACTGAAAGAGATGAAGCATTGAAATGTAGCTATGTGAATTTAAAATTATTGTTTGAAATTTTAAATGTAAAATAAGATGAAACCGTTTATAGGAATAAAAAAAATATGGTACGGCGACGTAATAAATGAAGCTGTAACCAAAACGAGTTTGAAGACCCTTATAGGTGAAATGACCGAAGTTAAGAACTCCCACCAAGATACGTGGCAGTACACGGAGGATGATCCGACTTACACGGATTACATCAACGAGCTGAACGGCGAGATATATTATCGTGATGTTACCCAAAATGGAGCAAAAACCATCGCCTTTACAATGGGTGAATGGACTTTTGAAGATAAAGTTGCCTTGCAAGGCGGAGAAAAGGTTGACACAGACGCCGGTTGGGGAGCCTCCGATACTCCGGGCATTGTTAACTTGGGTATTGTGGCGCAAACCAAAACAGGCAATTATATTGTCTTTACCAATGCTGCCGTTATTGCCAAGGGAACACCGGCTGAAAAGAATATCGGATTAGGCGTTACTGCTGTTGCCATGTCGAATCCGGCAGAAGGAGTTAAATCAGATTACTTGTTTGACGGGGAAAAGGTTAATGCCGCATGAACTACTGTTACCGTAACCCCTACACCTTCCGACGCGACAGTGAAACTGGATGGTGAAACGGTAAAGTCAAAGCGGGTGAACGCTGGGGCTTCCGTTCGCTATGAAGTGTCAAAGGTTGGTTACACCACCCAATCTGGAACGATAGAAACCAAATCTTCAGATGCAGGCAAGACTGTGGATAAACAGATTGTTCTTGTAGCAGTTTCAGGATAATGTCTAATTGTAAGGGTAAGGTGATAATGTTTTGCCTTACCCTTTTTAGGTCTTTAATATGAAACAGAACGCAGCAAAAATAGTAACAAGTGCCATCCTTGATATGGACTTTAAAACAGTGGTAGTAGCAGGGAAAGCGTATATAATTATGCCGCCAACAATGAAAAAACTTGCCGGAGCTGGTTATTGGCTTTCCGGAATTGAGGGAGAAACCATTAAAGATGCGCTTTTATCGAAAGACAATATAGAAGCCTTTTCACACGCCTTGTCGTGGTTGATACAAGGAGACGAGGGTCTGTTTGAAGAACTATTGAACGGTACAGATAAAGAACTGAGTGACGCTTTGGAAGAAGCCTATTCATTGATTTCTACTGAAAATTTTTCCAAGCTGTTGGCTTTAGCCAAGAACGTAGCAAATCTGACAGCAAAACCGAAACAGTAGGAAATGATTGCTTACTGGGACAAATCGCATCGTTCATGGAAAATCTGCATTTGTCTTACGATGAAGTGGTGAATAAGATACCCTACCGTAACTTGGTAATCATGCAAAAAGACAAGCTCCATGTGGCTTTCGGCGAAGTATTACGTGAAGTATCGGATGAGGATATGTTCAAGAATAGAAAATTTGACGAGTAATGCAATTCAAAGGAGACATATCGGGTTTGGCCGAACTGGAACGGCAAGTGGAGGACGTTTATTTCAATAAACTGATTGAAATAGGCAGAGATGCCGTGATATATGCACAAAAGAACGGAGAATACAAGAACCATACCTATAATTTGCGTAATGCCCCCGGATTTTGCGTTGTTCGTTCCGGTCAGATAATCCACATGGAAGTTGGCGACGATGGCGGACATCCGGAAGCGAAGAAGAACACGGAAAACCTGCTTATCTATTCAGAAAAGCCACAGGACGGTCTTTATTTGGCTGACGGTATGCCCTACGCATCTTTTGTCGAATCCAAAGGGTATAACGTGTTAAGCAATTCAATATTATATGCCAAACGGCAGATAAACAAGAAAATATTCAAATAATGGCTGGTATATTCGCAAACGTAGACAGTGACATTCAGAAGCTCAGAAAACTAAAGACAGAGATAGAGAATGTAAAGAAAGCATTGAAGCAAATCAATGTGAAAGTTGACATTGATATTGCCAAGGGGATGGAAGCGCAGTTGAAATCCCTTATGGGGCAATATGATGCTTTGGTAAGAAAGGTGTCGGAAGCAGAGGGGAAAATAATGGTTTCCACCAAGAGGATAAACGAGGCTTCGGAAAAGATTATCAAGGCGCAGGAGCAGCTTTCAAAGGCGGCGGGCGTGAATCCGCAGCCGGGCAGCGGTAATGGCAACGCTGCGACCAACAATGCGGAAACGGCAAGCGTGCAGGCACAGGCTAAGGCGTATGATGAACTGGCGGCAGAAATTGACGCAGTTATGGGAACGCGTATGCAAAACATCAAACGCTTAATCGAAGAACAAAATGCAATACGTTTGATAAATGGAGAAATAAAGCAACTGACAAAATACCAGTCAGGCAGCTTAACACTTTCATCAAGCCAACAAAAACGGTTGGAACAACTCAATAATTCTTTGTTAACGCATAAGGCAGCCTTATCGGAGGTTCGTCAAACGTTGATGAACAATGTGAAAATGGATAATGTAGCGGCTACTTCAATGAACGGGCTTTCACAATCATTGTCACGTATGAGGATTGCTTATCGTGAACTGACAGAGGAGGAACGAAATTCACCTTTCGGCAAAGAGTTACGTGCATCCATTAACCAGGCGGACGCAAAGATTAAGGAACTTGATGCTACAATAGGCAACCATCAGCGCAACGTTGGTAATTATGCCAGCGGTTGGAACGGTTTGAACATGTCTGTTCAGCAAATCGTACGTGAACTTCCTGCAGCAACAATGGGACTTAACATGTTCTTTCTTGCCATATCGAACAACCTTCCCATCCTGACCGATGAGATAAAACGTGCCAAAATCGCCAACGAGGAATTAAAGAAGTCCGGACAGAAAGGAGTACCGGTGTGGAAGCAGCTTGTTTCTTCCTTGTTTAGTTGGCAAACAGCCATGATGGTTGGGATAACTGTGCTTTCAATGTATGGTAAGGATATTGTGGAATGGGTGAAAGAATTATTCAATGCAAGAAAAGAAATATCAATTCTTGCTGACGAGCAGAAAGAATTGAATAAAGCCATGTCAGAGGCAATGAATTCTGTCGCAAAACAGAAAACAAATTTGCGAGTACTTTATGAAATGACACAGAATGTAAATGCCTCTATGGAGAGCAGGATATCAATTACAAAAAGATTACAACAACAATATCCATCATATTTTGGGAATCTATCACAAGAGGCTATTTTAGCCGGAAAGGCATCTTCGGCATATCAACAACTTACAAAAGACCTGATGGCCGTGTCGTATGCGAGAGCATACCAGAAAAGAATGGAAGAATTGGCCGAAAAATCTGTTAGTGAAGAAAAAGGATTAAATGCTGATACGAACTATATGAATCGTAATCGCATTTTTTATAATAACGCAAAGGCTTATCTTGAAAGTGAACAGGCAAAAGAAGATAAAAGAGATCTTGAACGTTCAAAAACTGGTTGGGTTGCGGATTATGATGCTGCTAAACGATATAAAGAAGCATTAGAAATTAAAGAACGATATGAAGAACGAGAAAAAAGGGCAGAACAACATCGAAAGAAAATGGAAATTATTGAAGAACAAATGACTTCATATAGTAAAAAAATACAAGAAAATCAGGAAAAAATAACAAAGGTAGAAGGTGACAATAAACAAGGCCGTTCATATTGGGAAGAACAGGTGAGTATAAGAAAATCAGCTTTCGAGGCAACCCAAAAAGGAAGTAAGGAGGCTGAAGAAGCACTTAAATCTCTGAAAGAGGCTGAAAAAGAATTGTCTCAATATAATACATACGGAGAAATAAAGAACGAAAGCAACAAATATGTAGAAAAGTTTGATAAATTATCCGAACTCGAAAAGAAGAATGCCACAGACCGCATCCGCCAACAGGAAGATTTGGAGAATAAAGTGGCCCAATCCCGGATAGATGCCATGGATGAAGGCTTTGAGAAAGAGAAAGCCCAAATGGAACTCAACCATAAAAAAGAGTTGCAGGAGATTGGCCGCCAACGTCAGGATTACGTCAATGCCTTCATACAAATGGAAAAGGAAGCTTTTGATGCCAAGGAGAAGTTGAAAGCGTCCAATGACAAGAACTATAAGCCAAAGGCATTTGATTCTTCCACCGTAAGCGTTGATACATCCGCGTTCGACATTATGGGAAAGGAAGCGAGGGAAAGGCAGAAAATGGAAATAGCCAAGTTCTATCAGGATATCCTTTCCGAATATCAGGATTACGTCACGAAGTACAACTCCACGGTGGAGAAGTTTGCCAAGGCAAGGCAAAAGTATGAGGAAGCTGGAGCTTCCGATGACCAATTGAAAGAGATTGAACACCAAAAGGAAGAAGCGTTAAAGGCCATAAACAAAGAGTTCGCATCACGTGAGGAAAGCTTTAACTCTTGGGCTGACAGCGTGATTGATTTATCTATTGAAAAACTCCGTGAATTGCTTAATCAGGCATATCAGGAGATGATGAATATGGAAATCAGTGACCCGAACAATCCTGATTTGGCAGTCAAGAGGGCGAAAGTGTCCACGCTAAGAAATGCCTTGGAAAAGAAAGAGATTGAAAAAGAGGTATCTCCCGGAAAGTCCATTAAGGATTGGGACAAGTTGTATAAAGTCCTTACCGATGTGAATGATGTATTCGAGGAGATAGGAGATACTGTCGGGGGAACATTCGGTGAAATCATCTCTTTAGCCGGAGGTATCGCTTCCTCATCATTGCAGGCAGTGGGTGCCATAAAAGGCATCGGTGAAGCGGCATCGGGATTGGAAAAGGCATCGGGCATATTAGCCGCAATAAGTGCCGGAATGAAAATCATATCAGGAATAGGTGGTTTCTTCAAAGAAAAGTTTGGTGCTGACTACTCGGAGTATGATGCCTTGAAGTCCCAATATGAAACCCTGATAGGCATTTGGGACCAACTCATAGGCAAGAAGATGGAGTATATTGACATTGATTACGGTATTGAGGCACAGAAAGCCGCAGACGAAGCCGCCAAGCTTGTCAATGTACAAATAGAGCGTCAACGGCAACTCATTAAGCAGTTGGCTTCAAGCGGAAGTAGTGCCGGTTCTCATTCTCTTGGATACCGTATAAATGACCGACTTACGGCAGAAGACTACGAACGCATATCCGGCCTTGTAGGCGAGAAGATAACGGCTGAATACCAATTATGGGACTTGTCTTCCGAACAGATGGAGAAGCTGTTGACGGACGAGAGGCTTGTGTCCGTATTGGGCGAGGTAAACGGTGAGTTCATCGAATACATTCAGAATATAGCGGATTATGGCAACCAACTTGAAGAAATAGCTCAAAAGGAAAAAGAAGCATTGACCGGAATCGGCCTTGACGAGTTCAAGAGCGGATATGTGGATTTGCTGTCCGATTTGGATTCAACAAACGAAGAATTTGCCGACAACTTCGAGAAATATTTGCAGAATGCCATATTTTCTTCGCTTATAGCCAACAAGTATAAGGACGAAATAGAAAGTTTATACGACCAATGGGCGGCAGATTCAGAAAGTGGTGGAAGGCTTACTCCGGAGGAAGCAGAAAGGCTACGGCAAGAACAGAAAGAACTTACAGACCAAATGCTTGCCGACCGGGAACAGCTCATGAATGATTTCGGTTGGGAACCGTCAGGTGGTACTTCTGCGCAACAAGCCAGTAGCGCGGTTAAGGTACAGGCATCCCAAGAAAGCGTGGATGAGACCAACGGAAGGCTCACGGCCATTCAAGAAACGGGATACCGTATTGAGAATGTCAACCAGCAGCAGGCCATTGCCATAACTGAACTTAAAGGCTCGATTTCAGGATTGTTGTCCAAAATTGGCGGCATGTACAATATTTCCGATGAGACCCGTACAATTTTGGCCAATTCTTATTTGGAACTTCAACAAATCAGAGAAAATACAGGTGAAATAGTCAAGCCAATCAAACAGATGCAAAAGGATATAGAAGAAGTAAAACGAAACACATCAAGATTATGAAAGGTGAATTACTAATTAACGGAAAAGATGCCTGGACAACATGGGGTGTATGTATGGGGGAAGGATTCCTTGATTCAATAGATGCACCCGCTCCAATGAAAGACTACATAGAGAATGAAAGCAGATTGGAGCATGGCAAGCGTGTAATAACTGATAATGCCAAACTTGACTCACGGGAGTTGACATTGGCATTTACCATTACGGGTACCACAGAAAGTGATTATAGGACAAAGAAAAAAGCTTTCCTGACAGAATTGGGTAAAGGGGGCGTGGCCATCAAAGTCCCGGCACTAGGAAGTGAAGTTTATAACTTGGTCTACTTGGGTAAAAATATATCTTATGGGTTAAGCCTTAACAGGTGTTTCGGTAAATTTTCAGCCAAATTCGAGGAACCCAATCCAACAAATCGGGGAGATTTGTGACAATAGCCCGATTGTTGCAAAATCGGTTATCCAATATAATGTTGCATGAGTAATATTCCTTACTTTTGGGAATATGATAGAGATAAAGGATAACAACGAGGTATTAGTTTTGTCCACACCGATAGGTGTAGGTAGCAAGCGAAAATTTGAGTTGATGAAAGATGACTATATCACGCTCAAATTTTCCTTGCTTCATCCCATATCATTCAAAATGGGATGTTATGCAGAATGTGATTTTGGCCGTTTTGAAATCATAGAAGACCAGAAGCCATCTTTCAACAATTCCACGGGCGGTTATGACTATGAGTTGAAGATGGAAGCCTCTTACATGAAGTGGAAGAACAAGGTCTTCAAGTACACACCGGAAACAGGAGGGAATGAAGCCGCTTGGGATTTGACGGCGCAATTGTCATACCATCTTGACATCTTCCTGCGTAACCTGAAAGTATGGGGATTCCAATATGGAGGTGAGGACTATGAATACGAGATTGACAATGATGTGAATGTGGATGCCTTGGTCATGCACTATTCCAACACCAACCTCATTGATGCCCTTACCTCCCTTGCGGAAGCCGCAAACTGCGAGTGGTGGATGGAAGGCAAGAAAATCCGTTTCGGCCGCTGTGAGAAGGGGGAAGCGGTGGAAATAAGCCTTGGCGAAGAAGCAGAAACCATGAGCCTGTCCAAGAGCAGCGGTGACTATTTCACGCGCATATACGCCTTTGGCTCCACGCAAAACATATCCAGCCGGTACCGGAAGAAACTGGAGTTCACCATAGACACGCTTAACCGTTCTGGAAACAAAAGCGACTTTAATGACAGCAAGAAGCCTGTAAATCCGTCTTTTTTCAGGAAAGACCTCATAAAGTATTATTCTTATGAAAAACAGATGGATGGTGTAGGTTCGGTGTCCGCAAGCTTGGCCACTCCGGACGTGGAAGAATATGAGTTGTATGACAGTATTACCATAAATGCCATGCAACTATACAAATCCGCTTATGTACTTGATTTGTCTTCCATGGTATTCAGCTATGATTTTTCATCATTCCCCAATGCCGTATTGGATGTAAGAGTGGAAATAGTGGCATCCGGAAATGATTCAAGCACGGTGTTGTCGGAATCAAGCTATACCATTGACAGTTCAAACAAAACGCTCAGGCTGTCCAAGGAAAGATTTGAAAGCCCGTACGAGACAATACGTAAACTGTATTTGCGCATCACATATTCTTGTGTATCCCCATTGGTCACATATATTCCATATACCATTGTGGGTGATTGCATATTGGGTTCTGTATATGGTTACGTGGAAACGGATGTGAATTATGTCAGTGATGACGGAGGCAACCACAAAATAGGAGTAACCATCAACCGTAATGCCATGCCATATACGGACGAGCATGCTACCTTATTATACGAAACCACGTCAAACGACAAACTATATATAGGTGCCAAATTCACAATAGAAGGGCTTGTGAAAGGGAATGTACCCCTCGGCTATTTTGATTCCGACGTGGACGGTCTTACTGTAAACGGGGTTGTACAACGCAGGCTGATGCTTCCTGAAGGCACACCGTACATAGACGTTTACCCCGACATGTCACCCGACGAAGTGATAGAGGGTATCGTGACTTTCGACTACGTCTATCCACGCAAGGTGCTTTCAATATCCTCTGTCGAAGAGGAAATGATTGATGTCACGGAAGGCGAAGAAAAGAAACCCACAGGAATGAAAGTACCGGTGTACACCATCAAGACCACCGGACTTGTGGGGTTCGACAAGTCCTATGTGATTTCAGAGGAACTTACGGTCACTTTCCAAACGGGCAGGCTTGCCGGACTTACCTTTGGATTGACGTTCCTTCCGGAGAAGAGTGACGATACGTCCACATGCTTTGAAATCGTGGCCAATGAGGATTACGGAGGCCGTTTACCAGATACTGTAATGAAGCCGGAGGCCGGGAATGATTTTGTCATGGCCGGATACGACACGGAATATGTCTTTGAGAACCTTGTCCCGGAAGCGGAAGAGGAACTGAAAACGGAAACAGAAAAATATGCCGAAAAAATCAGGAACAATATCGGCACCGTGTCGGCCAAACTCATGTCAGACTGGTCAAAGGCACGTAATGAGACACAGGATACGCCTTGTCCTTTCGGTGTCGGCCAAAAAGTGAGGGTAAACAACTCTTCATTCTTCCCAAGCCCCCGTACCATGCGCGTACTTGGCTATGAACTTGCACTTGACATTCCATGGGATTCTCCGGTATATACTATAGGTGAAAGTGCTTCCTATTCCCGTCTTGGCGCACTTGAAGACAAGATTGATTCCATCAAGCTGAATGGAAGCAGTTACTTCTCTGGAAAGGTAAGTTCTTCAACCTCCGGTACAAATGTATATTTGATAAAGAAGGATGACGAAACCGAGCCGTCGGATACAAACGCTTATTCTTCGTTAAGGACAGACAAGGAGATAAAGGATAGCATCAATAAGAACAACCGGGAACTTGACAACAAGTTCGTTTCAAAATTGAAGGATGATACGGTACAGGGCATCCTTACATTCTTGAAAGACATGTTGTTTGGTGACTACCAGGCAGGTGAAAGCGGAGGGCGTATCGGCAGTGAAGGGGATGCAGAACTGGCTTCACTGCTGTTAATGGGCGCTTTGGAGGTTGGCAAGTACGTGGCCGGGAATCGGGGCGCGAAGATTGGCGAGGACGGTGCTGCGGAACTTCTGAGCGTGTTTGTGCGTGGGATGGTAACGGCCAAAGGCATACAGTCTCCTGGATTCTCTTCGGGTGCGCTTGGCTCGGGGCTGTGCCTGAAAATGAACGAACAGGGAAGCTGTCGCCTTGAGGTGGACGAAATGCTTGTGCGCAAGGTGGCAGAGTTCATCAAGCTTGTGATTCAGGAAATCAAGCACGTGGGCGGGCAAATCGTGCTTACCCCGGCTTCGATGAAGTGCATCCGCGTGGAAGACACTGGAGATTCCTACCGTTGCTATTTCGAGGCGACGGACGGGGAAAAGACGGTGGAGAACCAGTTTGTCGCCGGTGACCAGGCACGCGCCCAGACGTTCAACGTGAAGGAGGGTGTGAACGAGAACGTGAAGAACACTTATTACTGGCGTCTGGTGACGGGCGTGGGGGACAACTACATAGACCTCTCGAAGACGGACTGCGACGCGGGGAGCACGGTACCGGCCGCCGGTGACGAAATCGTCCAGTTGGGAAACCGGAATGACGTGGCCCGACAGGCGGCCATCATCCTTTCGGCTTATGGGAACGATGCCCCTTATTTCAAGATGTACCGGGGCATCAACTCTTACAAACTGGAAGGCAAGGAGTTTGTCAACCTCTCACGGGAAGATGTCATGATTATCTCCGACAATATAAAATTGTCCACCGGAGAGACGGTGAAAGAATACATCAACGGCGCGGTGGGAGACGTACAAAGCAAAGTGGATGAAGTGAGCGGAAAGGTGGAGGACGCGGTGGAGCGTCTGGCGGAGCAACAGAATTACATCGCCGCCCTACAGAAGATCATCGAGGACTTGCAGGACCAGATTGACGGTGTAATAGAAAGCCACTATGGTAAAACCGACCCGACAACCTCCAACTACCCGGCGAACGAGTGGACCACCGAAGAACAGAAACAAGCGCATTCAAATGACACTTATACCAATCTCAGCACGGGCAAGAGCTGGAAATGGGTGAAGGACGGTGACACGTGGAAATGGAACGCCATCACGGACACGGCCACGGAAAAGGCTTTGGCCGCAGCGGCAAAGGCTCAGGATACGGCTGACGGCAAACGCAGGGTATTCGTCAGCCAACCCACCACGGGGCAGGCTTACGACGTGGGCGACCTTTGGGTGAACGCAACTTACGGGGAGACGTACAAGAATGACCTGCTGCGTTGCAAAACCGCCAAGAAAGAGAATGAGGCTTTCTCCATCTCGCATTGGGAGCTCGCCTCACGCTATACGGACGACACGAAGGCCAACGAGGCGGCAGAGGCCGCACGGGAGGCTGCGGAGGCCGCGAATGCGGCACAGGAAGCCGCCGACGAGGCCGCCGCCACGGCAGGGGAAGCCAAGACGGAAGCACAAGCCGCCAACACGGAACTGGACAACCTGAAATCCGACGGCACAATAAGCCCGGTGGAGAAAACCGCGCTGAAGCAACAACATGCCGACATAAAGGCGGAACACGGGCAGATAACGGTGGAGGCCGGAAAGTATTCCATAAGCGTGACGGACTATGAGGCCGCGTACAAGAAGGCCGATGCCGCGCTTACCAAATACACTGCCTCCGCCCCCGAATACATCACCGTGGAATCCGACTATTCGGACATCTCCGCCTATTATTCCAAACGGCAGACGATATTGGATGCCATCGCCGCAAAGGCCAAGGAAGCGTCGGACGCGGCCAAAAAGGCGGCAGACGACGCGGCCGCGAAGGCAGAGGAGGCGGCAGAATCGGCGAGCGAGGCGGCACAAAAGGCCATAGAGGCCAAGACTGCCGCGGACAATGCGGCCACGGCCGCGAAAAACGCCCAGAACGATGCCGACGAGGCGAACTCCATGCTTTCGGACATCGCCAACGACAACAAGCTCACGGCGCAGGAGAAACAGCAGACCAAGAAGGAATGGGACGTGATAGTGTCCGAGAAGCCTAAAAACGACGCTTCGGCCGACAAGTTCGGCGTATCCAAGACGGCCTACGGCTCTGCATACACGGCATTAAGCACGTATATAACGCCTCTACTTTCGAACTTAAGTTCTACAAGCAACATCACGGGCACGGAGTTCAGGGCGAAGTTCAAGGCTTACTATGACGCACGCACGGACTTGCTGAATGCCATATCGGACAAAGCCAAGGAGCTGGCCGACAACGCGCAAGAGGCGGCTGACGCGGCGGCGGAGAGCGCCTCGCAGGCCATAGAGGACGCGGCGACCGCGAAGAATGCCGCCGACAAGGCGCAGGCGGACGTGGACGCCGAGAAGGAGCGCATGGACGATTGGGCGGCTGACGGCAAGTTCTCCCCTTCTGAAAAGAAGCAGTTGAAGGAGGAGCTTGCCCGAATCGACGGGGACAAGACGCAGGTCACGGACGGTTACACGAAGTACGGCCTCGGCACTCCCACGGCTTATAACACGGCTTACACGAACTACCGGACGGCCATCAACGGCGTGGTGTCTTCCTCTTCGGAGACCGTGGCCATCCCTTCGGACTTCGCCACGAAGCGTACGGCGTACTATACGCAGAAGAGTGCCGCCCTGACGGCCATTTCGGACGCGGCGAAGGCGTACGCGGACAAGGTGGTGGCGGGGATTGAAGTAGGGGGACGGAACATCCTCATGGAAACTAACCAAGGAAAGAAAACATGGTACGCAAGTACGAGTGACGGTCCTTCACTTTTCATCACGACCGAATGGGTAGACGAAGGGGTAAAAGGTGTGAAGATTGAACTTACCAAACAACCATCCTCATGGGGTGTGATTACTCGCAGTTTGGAAGGAACGTTGGATTTACTTGAGCCCAATACCACTTACATGCTGAGTTTTGATATTCTTTCAAATATATCAAATACGTTATCAACCACGATAATGAATAGTAATGCTACTGGTAGACTTTCTAACTCTCCTTCGTTCAGTTTTGAGGCTAACAAGAAAAAGCACGTGGTATTAAAGCTTGTAACAAACGACCTGTCGGAAAAAGGGTCATCACAAGTCTTATATTTTGGATACCATTCCGTTGGATATTTATGTTTTAAAAACCTGAAACTTGAAAAAGGGAACGTTGCTACGGCATGGACACCCGCCATAGAGGACGTGAACGGGATGATAGAGGATGCCCAAAAGGCGGCAGATGACGCGGCGGAAGCGGCCAAGAACGCGCAGGCAGACGCCACGAATGCCAACAAGGAGCTGACGAACATCAAGAGCGACAACCTCATATCCCCCATCGAAAAGACAGCCCTGAAACAGCAGCAGGCGGACATCCGTTCGGAATACGGGGAGATTACTGCCAACGCCGCACGCTATGCCGTGTCCACCACGGCTTACAAGTCGGCCTATGACCTTGCCAACGCTGCCCTGACGAAATATACGGCTTCGTCACCGGAATATATCACGGTGGGAAGTGACTACGCGAACATATCGGCCTACTACGATGCGCGGAAGACCATCCTCGATGCGATTGCCGCTGCGGCCAAGAAAGCTGCGGACGATGCGACGAACAAAGCGAATCAGGCTGTGGAGGATGCGGCGCGTGCGGGGCATTACTATCTGGACTTGGACAACGATTCGGGGCAGGTGGCCTGTGATGCTGACGGCAACGTGACTGGCGGCTACCCTACCACGAACGCGAAGGTGTGGTATGGCACGGAAGTGGACACGGGATGGTCGTTCAAGGGCACATTCAGCGGCTGCACTGGCAGCGTGGGCGCGTCTTCGGGCGCGGTGACGGTCACAGCGGTGAGCAAGGATGACGCTTCGGTGACTATCACGGCCACGAAGAGCGGGAAGCCGGAACTTTCGGCGGTGTTCACCATCGTGAAGGTGAAGTCCGGGCGTGACGGCGAGGACGGGGCGAACGGCACAAACGGAGTGGGCATCAAGTCCATAACCAACAAGTATGCCGTATCCGCATCGAACACCACCGCACCGACATCATGGAGCGACACGGTACCTACAATGACCACCACGAACCGTTATCTGTGGAATTATGAAATTGTCACCTATACCAACAACACGACAAGCGAGACCAAGAAGAGAGTCATAGGTGCATACGGGAATACAGGCAACACGGGCGCCACCGGGGCGACGGGTGTGGGTATCAAGTCCATTACGGAATATTATTTGGCCTCTTCGTCATCGAGTGGAGTGACAACTTCAACGTCAGGATGGACGACTTCGGTACAGGCCACTTCATCTTCCAAGAAGTACCTTTGGAACTATGAGGTGGTGACTTACACCAATGATACGAAATATACGAGCAGTCCGGTGATTATCGGTACTTATGGGGATAAGGGTGATACTGGTCCACAGGGAGTACAGGGTCCAAAGGGTGCTGACGGGACACCCCGCTATACTTGGATACGCTATGCTGACAACGCATCGGGTTCGGGCATCAGCAACTCGCCTACGGGAAAAACTTATATCGGGTTTGCTTATAACAAGACCACCGCCACGGAAAGCAACACCCCTTCGGATTACACATGGTCACTTATCAAAGGCGAAAAGGGCGACCAAGGTGTTCCGGGGGCAAAAGGGGCTGACGGGAAAACCACTTACACATGGATAAAGTATTCCGATAACTCGACGGGCAGCGGGATGTATGACACTCCCAAATCCACGACACAGTACATCGGCATAGCAGTAAACAAGACAACGGCCACAGAGAGCAATACTCCATCGGATTACACGTGGTCTAAGTTCAAAGGTGACGACGGTGCGGACGGGAAAGGCATCAAGAGTACCGCCGTGACTTATCAGGTAAGCACATCGGGCACCACGCCGCCCACAGGAACGTGGAACAGTTCTATCCCTTCCGTGGCTGCCAATCAGTACCTTTGGACGCGTACGGTGATAACCTACACGGACAATACCACATCTACATCGTACAGCGTGGGTAAGATGGGGGCTAACGGGGCAAAAGGTGACAAGGGCGATACGGGACCCGCAGGAGCTGACGGTGACGGCATCGTATCGGTATCGAACACTTACCAAATAGGCAGTTCCGGCACGACGGCACCGACAGGAAGCTGGAGCGCAACTGTACCTTCGCCACAGAAAGGTAAATACCTTTGGACGAAAACGGTGACGACTTACAAGAAGAGTGACCCGACAACGGTATATTCCGTGAGTTATTACGGTACGGATGGTACGGCGGCCAAGTATGTGAGGGTTGCGGGCGACCAGGTGTTTATATACACCAACAATTTTTCAGGGAATCCCACTCCTACTTCCATTACACTGACGGCCACCCTCACGGGGACATCCGGCTACCAGTGGAGCTATAAACAGGCGGGACAGACTTCTTTCACGAACATATCGGGAGCCACTTCGCAGACTTATGCCTTGGCACATAACAATTCAACGGTTTGGGGCAGCGCGAAGTCTGTGACCATACGTTGCACCTCGGGCGGTGTATATGACGAAATGACGATAGCCAAGGTTTCTTCGGGTACCAACGGGACGAATGGCAAGGATGGCACAAATGGCACGAATGGCAAGGACGGTGCCGCCGGTAAGAACGGCGCGGATGCCTACACCATAATTTTGGGCAACGAATCGCATGCCTTCCAAGGAACGACGAGCGCGGCCATCGCTGCATCCACGAAATGCGAGGTTATCGCATACAAGGGTGCCACAAGGGTGGCGGCAACAATCGGTACTATAACCGGAGCACCGTCGGGAATGTCCACGAGCATCTCAAGCAACGGAACCACATCGGCCTCGTTCACGGTGTCCGTCACTTCTTCGTTGACTACCGGACAGGGCGTGCTGACTGTACCTATCACCGTGGACGGGAAGTCATTCACGAAGAATTTCTCATTTTCCGTGGCTTTCAAGGGCAACACGGGCGCCACCGGGGCGACGGGTCCCAAGGGGGATGCGGCTGTATTCTACACCATAGAGCCTTCGGCAAACGTGGTGAAGAAGTCTTGGGATAACAAGCTGACCCCAACGTCCGTGACTTGTACGAAATACAAACAGACGGGAAGCAATGCAAGGGCAACAACTACGGAAAAGACATTGAAATACCAACGTGTAGGCACGGACAGCAGCGTACAGACCGCCGCAAGCGGAAGTTCGGTAACGGTATCCCCTACTTCTACGACGACCTCCATAAAGTTCTGGCTTTATGACGGGAGCAATATCATAATGATGCAGGAAGTCCCTGTTGTGGGTGACGCTGTGGATGTTTATACCAAGGTGCATGCAGAAATAACTGCAGCGGAAGGTGAAATCGGTTTATTGTCTACCAAGGTCACTACCGTGACGGATTCCGTGACGGGGCTTGAGAAAGAAGTGGAGACCAATACCGCCGAAATAAAATCCGCCAAGGGACAGATTTCGAGCACGGCATCGCAAGTGAGTTCCTTGGGCACGAGGGTAAGTACCGTGGAGCAGACGGCAAGTGGCCTCACTACTACGGTGAACGGCCTTAACGGGAAGGTGTCGAAACTGGAACAGACGGATTCGAGCCTGACGAGCAGGATTACTTCGGCGGAGGGAAAGGTGAGCACCATCGAGCAGAAAGTGAGCAGCATTTCGCTGAAAGTAGACGGCATAGAGCCTGTGAACCTTTTCAGGGACGGTTCCTTCGAATCCGGGTATAACACTTTCAGAACATCGGGAAGCGGTAAGGACGACGTGGAGGTCGGCATATCGGCCAACGGGAAAGTGGGAAAGAATGCCATGATGGTGAAATGGCCGGGCAAACGCACATTGGTTTACATCGAACAAGACATAAGGGTCGTTGAGAACTCGAAATACACGCTTGCATTATGGGTTTATGCCAACAAAGAAACATCTACGGGACACGATCTTGTCATAACTGCTTACAACAAGAACGGCTCATCGTTGAGCATAAGCGACAGTACCGTTAACCTTAACGTTCCCAAAACTTCGTGGACCCGTTTCGTACACACATTCACCGTCCCAACCGGCACGGAATATGTAAACTTTTATATCCGCGGCACGTCATCTGTCGATGCCGATACGCTGGTATATTATGACGGGGTCATGTTGCTCAAAGGGGACTATCTGGACAATATTCCCTCTTATTTCATTCCTAACGACAGTGTGAACGGTGACACCCTTCTTTCTACGGGAATAGACATAGAGAACAAAAAAGTCATTGTGACGAGCGACCAGTTCGTCATACAGAACAATGACGGAGAAGTGACGGCGAGCGTGAATGAGGATGGTGTGCTTTCGGTGGGAAGCGGGGAGTTCTCGGGCTTCATCCGTACCATACCGCGTATCATAACGAAGAATACGGGCGATAACGGAGATGTGGAGTTCAAGGACAATTACTACCAAATCAGCTTAAGCAACTTGTACAAAGGAGGCTTCATCTATGTGGACGTGGAATCGAACAGCTATGCCGGTGACGGAATCAAATTACCGTTGGGGCTAAAGTACGCCGGTGCGAGAGTGACTATCGTGAACAAGTATCCGGCCAAACGGCTTATCATAACCACAAGGCACGAGGCTTTGGACCCGGGTTACGGAGATTGGAGCGATGACGAGAACAATGCAATGCGGCTCGGTGGCGTACAGATAAGCCACGTGGAGATGGGGAATGTGAGCACACAAGGAAACAACCGTTTTGTGGAGCTGCTTGCCGTTCCGTATTATCTGGATGAGACAATAGGCAGCGTAAAGTACCAGGGACAGGTGGAATGGGTGGTACTGAACAATCAGGAGTTCACGACGGCCAACAATACGACAGGGGGAAAATATGCGAAATTCAAATAACATTATTCATTAATTTAAAAACAAAAGGTTATGGAGATTAAGACAAACAGCACGAGGGTGATTTACAACGGAGAGACCACAACGGCAAATGCCAAGTACAACATCGAGTATGAGACGGACGGTAAGGATCTGAAACGCGTGAACGCCTTGGTGAACAAGGTGGAGGAAGTGGAGCTTCCTATGGAGGAAGGCATGCAGAAGGGCGTGCAGGAAACCCTGTTGGGCAGCATCTATTATGAGAACGGTTATTACACGATGTCGAACTTCCCGGAGAGCGAGGAACTGCCGAAGTACATATCGGATGCCATCCAGATAGTGAAGCAGATAAAAGAAGACGCTTCTGCCTGACTATTGAAACAACGGGTATAAGGCGGCGGTGCCTGCCTTACCCGTTTGCCGGGGTCTTGTCTTGTGGGCCGGGGGGCTTTGGCATTAATTAGAAAAATGTATTGTAATGGAGAAAGCTATTATTGATTTTATTGAAAACCATATGATGAACCACATCATACTCATAGCGTTATGCGTGGCGGCCACGATAGGTGCAATGGCCGTGGATTTGGTCTCGGGGGTACAAAAGGCCAAACAACGCGGCGAGGCACGGACTTCTACGGGATATAAGAAGACGGCCACGAAGGCAAAGAAGTATTTCACGCCTTTCCTGACGTTGTGTTTTATCGACATCCTTTGCTGCGTGGTGATTCCCATTCCGGTGTTCTCGATGTTGTGGACGGCTTACTGTATTTTCTGTGAGTTTGTGTCCGTAAGGGAGAAATCATGGCAGAAGGAGGAGCTTCGGAAGGCGGAGAAGACGATGAGAGTCATCATTGACAACAAGGATGAGATAGCCAAGATGGCGGCAGAGCTTCTGTTTCAAAGGGAGAATGAGAATAATACAGTAAAGAAGGAGGAAAAATAAGATGGCACTTAGGAATTTGAATTTCACCCTTCAGGGTGACAGGTATGTGGCGGAAGAGACGGTGAACGCGGACTATGCGCTTCATCTGGAAAGGAAGGCGGGCGGCGGGTTTTATATTTTTCAGCGCAGTTCGGACGATGGCATGTTCGTGTCGTGCCCGCTCCCGTCTGGCTTGTACAATCCCGGCCAGTTCATAGACTGGTGTTTCGGCCATGGCGTTTATCCGATGCACATCAGGATTGAGAGCATGACGGAGGTGACGAAGGGCACTATCAGGGAGGCGGAATGATGGAGAGGATGAACTTTTCACGGTTGAATATGACGGGGCTGGGGACAGCCCGCGTCAATTCTTCCGGTATCACGGAGTGCGGGGATTCGTATGAGCTTGTCGACAATGCCTTGCTCTTGGAGCAAGGGAAGGCTTGGCTTTGGGCTGACGGAAGTCCCGTAATGATGGCAGAGGTGACGAGAAGGACAGTTAAGAAACAATTAAAACATAAGTAGTTATGGCAGTAGAAGGGAAAACGATATTACAGACTACGGAACGCACGGAGCTGACGGGGAAAGAAGGCATCCCGTTTCAGGAGGGGATGCAGAACGGGCATGTGCTCGTGGAAAGGTTGAAAGAGTATGTGGGCGAGGGCTTGGTAAAAGAGGACGGCTTGAAGACCATCAACGGGGAAAAGTTGACCGGAATTGGAGATATTACCATTGAAAGCGATACCGGTAAGCCGGTCATATTGAGGTATCCCAAATATAATGAAACCTCGGACGATTCCACGATGCTGGAGAAGGCCAACAGTGGCGAATGGTTTTGCACCCTACCCCAGATGTTAGAGAACTATAACGACGGTAACCTGAAAGCACCTTTCATCGGGGTTCAGGACGATACGAATGAGAATTTCAGCCCCGTGACATGTTACCGTGTGTATTCGGCAAGCAATTACTATTTTATGCTGTATTTCCTGGAGTCTAACAACAATATGGAAATACAGTTCAGAGGGTTCCGCATGAAGTATGACCCACAAGATCTGACGAAGTGGACGGGCGTATTTGATAACGGCACAGTCCGACTTTCTTTGGCATCTGCCAGCAATGACGGGCTGATGAGCAAGGAGGACAAGGCCAAGGTTGACGGCATCCAATTCAATACTAATGAAAACAGTATATTGTTTGGCGGAAAGAGGTACGTGGCGTTTCATTTGAAGAGAGTTGAAAACCTTACCGAATCAAGTACTTCCGAGGACATCGCCTCTGTCATAGGGGAGGCCACGGAGGACAACTTCTCCTCTATTACACTTTTCATATCGAGGGGCGGTTTGTTCATCGTGCAGGATAATTGGAGGGAATATGCAGCCGTGGCAAATTATAATTCCGTGGGAGAAGTAAGGTATGTGCAGTTTGAGTACATTGCCAAGGTGTCAAACAAGATTGTGAATAAGCGTATCATGTTCGGTTTCGACGGTTCGGCATGGAGCTTCAAAACCTTCTTGACAGAAATTGCCCCTGTGGCAGACTCCCTCTCGTCATCTTCCGTCACGCACGCCCTTTCGGCTGCAATGGGTAAGAAATTGCAGAATGAGAAGTTGGCGAAGGAGGATGTGGTGGACAATTTGGATTCGTCCAGTTCGACTTTGGTACTTTCGGCCAACCAAGGGCGTATTCTGAACAGGAAGATGTTCACGTTTTCCGGAACCATCCATGAGGGGATGACCGCCTTTGAGGAAAATTTTTATGAAATTGACGAAGCCATAGACGAAGGGGCTTTGTTCACCGGAGTAGTGGAATATGGCGGAGAATCTTACAAAATCGTACTCGCATCCTACAGAAGCGAGAATGTTCCCCCATTCGTGAGTTACAAGTTTGTATCATCGGTGTTCGGAAACGGTATATACTGTGTGGTTACGGCCACGAAAAACGCCAATCAGGGTGGACAGCTTGGCGACTTTACGGTGGAAATGGTGGAACTTCCCACCAAACAAGTTGTCTCCGGTTTTCAGTCGGAAATTTCGGCATTAAAGGAGGAAATAGAAGCACTAAAGGGAAGCGGGGCATGAAAAAAGGGAGGCCGCCGCCTCCCTACACATTAACCTTAATCTTAATACTTTATGAAAACATATTAATTACATAAGCGTCCCTCGCGGGAGGCGGAAACAAAGTTAAACAAAAAAGTGGAGATATGAAAGCAAGTAATTCATTGATTGAGGCGATAAAGAGGTTCGAGGGATTCCGGGGCACGGCTTACCGTTGCCCGGCGGGCGCGTGGACGGTGGGCTACGGGCATACAGCGGACGTGAAGCGTGGCGACAAGATGACGGAGGGCGAGGCGGAACGGCAGCTCAGGCGTGACTTGGCGGAATATGAAGCGTTCGTGGACAAACTGGGCGTGACGGAAAGGCAGAACAAGTTTGACGCGTTGGTGGATTTCGCGTATAACCTTGGGTGCGATGCGTTGGCCGGTTCCACACTTTTGAAGAAAATACGGGCTTGTGCGCCTGATGCGGAGGTGCGTGGGGAGTTCATGAAGTGGGTGTATGCGACCGTGGCCGGGAAGAAGCGGAAGCTGGAGGGACTGGTGAAGCGCAGGAAATGGGAGGCTGACAGGTTCTTTAATATCGCGTGAGGAAAAGGATGAGGTATGAATGGGGAAAAGGATGATGAATACTGGCCGATGCTTGACGATGGCGGAGGAGACGACGGGAAGGGTTTGCCGCCTTGGTTGGTTTTCCTCGTGTTGGCCGTGGGTGTCTGGATGCTGGCGCGGGCGTTGGCGATGTGAAATGAATGATTATTAACCCGGTGGCGGGGAAGCGGTCTTTGACTTGGTGGGATTGTCGATACAATATTTTCAGGAAATTATATACAATATATTATTGATATTATATATCTTTGCGTAAACAAAAAGGTTCTATTAGAGTAGAACCTGATTGCCAACGATGCACGTTGTTTAAACAACAAAGATTTATGGATACAAAATTAGAAATAAAAAGCGAGAACAGACGTGAAATCTCCAAAGAAAAAGCACTTGAAGTGCTTTCGGAAAGCATAACCATGATGTTTATGGCTTATTTTGAAGCTGTGGAGAAGTTTAACATTGAGATACAGCAGACCATTCCTGAGGCAAGGTCAAGGTTGAATGCGGTTTTATTGAACGCCAAACTCACAGAAAGTTTTATCCTTAAATTCCCTGAAAATTGGATTAAGGGGAAATATGGCAGGATTATATTCAGGTGGGACGAGGTTCAGATGCTTATAAAAAAATTGGATAAAAACGGAAAACCGTCTTATCTGCCCACTCTCCTTTCTGACAAAATCCTCAACCAAACCCAATCAGAATTGTTTCGGGATGATGCTGATGCAAAGGCAGAACCAATCCTGATATTCGGTTATTCAAAGGATAAATTTGGGCAAATCCAGTCCCCACGCATCGTTTATTATAAGGACGAGGTGAAGTGGTCGATAAACAAGGAGGACTTGGTTTTGCGTCCGGTTTCAATGGATATAGTGGAGGATATAGAGATTCTTATCAAAAAAAGCGACAAGAGAAAGGCAGAATGATAATCGACATCGTGCATCGTTGGTTATTAATATAGAAAATAAGGATTATGAAACACAATCAATTGACATTTGCGAGGGAATACAGGGGTATAACACAGACCGAGTTGTCAAAAATGGTAGATGGGTTGTCTCAACCTAACTTGTCCAAATTTGAAAAAGGCATCAATACATTATCGGATGACCTTTTACACAAAATCATGGATGTCCTGTCTTTTCCTTATGAATTCCTGAATGTCACAATGGAACACGAGTTTGACCGGAACTTCCGGAAGAAAGCCAGCCTGAAGTCAACTGAAAAAGGCAAGATAGAACGATTTGTGGAATCTGTTGCCTATTGTGTGGATTGCATGTGTGAGGATTTGGAAGTTCCTGATTTCAGGTTCCCTTGTATTGATGTTGAAAGTGGTGTCGAGCCGGAAGAAATAGCATTGCAAGTGCGCAGGATGTTCAGGTTGGGTGTTTCCCCGATATTAAATTTGTGTAATTTCATGGAAAGGAATGGCGTTATGATATACGAATGGGATTGCCCATATGACGGTTTTGATGGTATTTCTCTTAATACGACAAAGGGAAACCGAATTGTAATAATCAACAGGAACCGTAGCAATGACCGTAAGATTTATTCATTGGCGCATGAACTTGGGCATACATTGATGCACAATAACATAGATTTTTTTATCGTATCAAGTAGAGACAAGGAGGATGAAGCAAACCGTTTTGCTTCTGAATTTCTTATGCCGGAATTGGGAATAAGATCATCTTTGCTTAATCTGAGATTTTCGGATTTGCCATCGTTAAAAAGATATTGGCGTTCGTCCATGTCTTCTATCATCGTAAGGGCACGTAAACTCAACCAGATAAACGATACAAAATATAAATCACACATGATTGAATTAAGCAGACGCGGATGGAGGATTTCCGAACCTTACGAAGTGGATTTGGATAATCCGGTAGTCATAGACAAAATGTTTTCGGCCATGAGAAATGGTTTGGGATACGATTTGGGTACGTTATCAGAATACATGTGTCTTCCGAGAGATATTTTACAGACCATATTTTTAAACAGGTCTAAAGTGGTTTACATGAGAACCTGATATTATAAAATCAATGAATAGAGCGGCAATCCCACATAAACAAGTCGGGGTTGCCGCTTTTTCGTTGCCACAAAAAGAAGTAGGAATGAAGAGTTTTTTTAAAGTGTTCTGGCCTTGGCTGGTGGTGCCGGTGTTCTGGCTCGTGGTCGGCCTGTTATTGTTTGCCATGTGCGGATGTGCACGGGTACAATATGTTCCGGTGGAAACGGTCAGGGTGGACAGCGTGTATGGTGTACGTTGGTTTTCGGATAGTACTTTCCTCAAAGATTCTATTTACATAGAGTTGAGGGCGGAGAGGGACACAGTGTATAGGACAGAATATAGGTATCGGACACATTGGAGAGACCGCGTGGTGCATGACACATTGGAGACGGTCAGGGTGGACAGTGTATCAGTACCGGTTCCGGTGGAACGTAAGCTTTCGCGGTGGGAGGAAACCAAGCTGCATTACGGAGGATTTGCGCTTCTGGCTGTGTTTGTTTGTATCCTTATCGGATTCGGAAGGTTGGTGTACAGGCTGAAAAAGTAACGTTTGCTCCTTCGGGGACGGGAGTATAAAAAAAGCCCCCAACGTTCCTTGCATTACCACATGACAAGACGCGAAAATAGCTCGCGCGTTGAGGGCTTTATGTCTTCATCGCGAGCTATTGTTGTATATAAACGCCTTGTCATGTGGTTTGACAAAGGTATGAATAAAAATTGAATATTGTATGTGTAAGGCAGATATTTTTAATGAGATTATTCAGGTTGTCAGCAGGGAAACGGAGATTGCACCCAAAGTCATATTGTCGGGAAGCAAGGAAGCGGAGGTCGTCGATGCGCGTTACTTGCTTGTGTATTTCCTTTTTAAGGAGGGCTTCTACCCTTCCCAGATTGCATCATTGGTCGGCAAGACGAAACGGTCGGTAAACTATATGCTGTCTAACTTTTCTTCACGTGTGAGGTGTGGGAAAATGATGGGAATATATCGGGAAAGAATCGGGAATGAGTTGGGAAAGAATTGATTTTGAGTGATATAATGTATTTGTAGTTTTGCAGGGTCAGGATATGCCTGACCTTGTAACTATTAATTAAAAATACATTATGGAGAGAACTTATGTTTTTAATCAGGAGCCTTCGAGCGGTGGGGGCAACAAATTTGACATCATGGCCATGCTTCCTAACCTGATGGGCGGCAAGGGAGTGGATCCTAACCTGATGGCGCTCCTTTCTCAGGGACGCAACAACCAGGATCAATGGGGAGGCTCATGGTGGTTTATCTGGATTATCCTGCTTTGGTTCTGCTGGGGCGGTAGCGGATTCGGTTTCGGAGGACGTAACGGAGGAGGATTACCTGCTGAATTGAACGGTGATGTGGGTCGTGAATACCTGATGAGCGCCATTCAGGGTAACGGCAATGCCATTAACCAGCTCGCTTCTTCTTTGAACTGTTCTACACAACAGTTGCAGACGGCTTTGTGCAACATCCAAGGCTTGATTCAGGGTGTAGGGAACCAGGTGGGCATGTCCACGCAGCAAATCATCAACGCCTTCCAGAGCGGAAACCAAGCTATTCTCACTCAGATTGCCGACTGCTGCTGCAAGACGCAGACAGCTATTGAACGTCAGGGATATGAGAACCGTTTGGCAAATTGCGAAAGCATGAATACGCTCACCCGTACTATGGAGGGTAACACTCGCTCTTTGGCTGATGCTTACCGTGACGGTTTTAATACGCTTGTCGCCAAAATGGATGCGGCAGAAGCACGTCGTCAGCAAGAGGCTTTGGCAGCCAAGGATGCGGAGATTGCCACATTGAAGGGTGAGATTTCGCAACGTAACCAGAACGCTACCATCCTGAATGCCGTAGGACAGCAGATTGCGCCTTTGGTGGCAGGTTTGCAGGCTTTGCAGGGGGATGTGGATGGTATCAAGTGTAAGATGCCTCCCACAGTAGCGGTACCGTACCCGCAGTTGCAGGTATATAACCCGGAAACTTTCCGTGCGGCAGCTTTCGGTGCATACGCCGGAGATGTGGCTTATGGCCGCAGCGGTTATGGATGTGGTAACAACTACTGGGGTTAATTCCGGTAAGAAAGGAGGTAGCTATGTGGCCTAACTTTTTTACAGGACTTCCCTTTCCGTTCCCGTCACTGGGCAGGGTGAATTTCAACACCCTCCCGACGGTGGCGGTCACGGTGGGCACGGAGAATGTGACGCTGGAGCTTCCCAACCATGCGTTCCGTAACAGGGACTATGTGGGAGGATTCTACATCAATCTCCGTCAGGCGATACCGGCCGGTACGACAGGCACGCTTCCCATACTGATAGGGACAAATGGTGACACCCGTCCGCTTATGGCTTATAACAATGAGCCGGTGACGGTGGCCAACCTTGCGGGAACGGGCATTTATGAAATCCATTATAACAAGTACACGAATGAGTTGTTCCTTGTCAATGGAGGATACAGGCCTACGACCGCCACGGCGGCACAGGCAAACGTGAGAACGGCTCCGGCTGGAGTGAACAAGTAATTAACCGGGGCATCGCAGGTTGCGGTGTCCCTATTTAAAAAACAACAATCATGTTTCAGAATTTAAGGGCAAACAATCAGTTATTCATCCTTCATAAGGAAGCTAAGCATTATGTGGAGATAGGTTCGGTGGTGAGCGTGTCGGCTCCCAAGCCCAAATATCCCATGACACAGCCTTTCCCGTCACCGCAGATAGAAATGGTGGTGGACGTGGTGGCCAGTATCAACGGGCAGAATACGACGTTCCAGAACCTTCCGGCAGGCGGTGACATCGCAGACTTCGGACAGAACGGGAATATCGTGGTCTCATGTTCACGGGATGCGATGAACAATGAAATCTCGATGATAAAACAGAAGAGCAGCGAGATTGTCAACAGCCGGGATTACCATCTTAATGTGATAACCGCATGCGATGAGATGCTGACCATGCTCAACCCTGAATTTGCGGAGAAACAAAGGCAGGAACAGGAGATTTCAAGCTTGAAAAGCCAGATGGCCGACATGAGCAAGAACATGTCCGACCTTATGGCGTTGAACCGGCAGCTTATGGAACAGCTTGGCCTGAATGCTGAAACATCTAAAACCAAGAAATAATTATGGGAATGTGGAGTATTTTGGAAGAAGGGCGTGACGATTACGGACGCGGCTTCGGAATGAGAGGCGGCAGTGAACTGGAGGAGGCTTACAGGGAAGGTTGCCGGCATGGTTATGAAAAGGCCATGAGAGAGATGCACGGAGGAATGGGGTTCCGTGGTGAAGGCGGTTACAACGGTGGAGGAAGTTATTCCGACATGGGGGAACGCCGTATGCCGGGCTACTTTCCGGAGTATCCCCGAATGGATGAGATGGGCGAACGTCGGCGCAGACGTACCAACGGGGAGTTTTATTAACACGGGAGGGGTGGAATGCCCCTCTTTCACTAAATCATAAATGGGTTATGGGACAAAGATTGGATACATACGACAGGCTTCCGTCGGGAATGAAAGAGTATCTTTCACAGTACGGGTGGCATTTCTCAAAAAAGATGTGCGAGTGGGCCGTATCGAAAATGAGGGTGTCGGATGATTCTTCATCTGCCGCATCTACAGGTAAGACACGTAAGCTGGAAGCAATGAAGAAGGACGAGGTAGAGGAACTTTTGAAGAAATACGGTATCAAGTTGGAGAAGGATGCCGGATACGACTGCGTGTACGTGGCCAACATGGCGAAAGCGGATTATTACAAGAGCTCGATTGCCGACGAATCACATCTTGCGTTGTTCGTCAAGGATTATATTGATGATCCGGACGGATATGAGGGGTTGCCTTTCACGAGGTTTTACGCGGATTGCATCGGAAGCGGTACACCGATTATGTGGTCGGATATGTTATGATAGTGCAGGATTTCTACATACCGGAATATGACTGGAAGGTTCGGGTTTACTATGCCGTGACGACGTACTGGAAGTATGAGATTCTTCATGAGTTGAAAAGGATAGGATGCCGGGGTGAACAGCTTGAAAGGGCTGCCCGGAGCCTTTCTGAGGGTAATCCGGACACGGGGCTTACGTATTCTGACTTTTACGGGCGAGAGACGTTGATGGTGATTTCGCTTACGTCCACCCCTGAGCAGTTCCAGAACTCATGGGACCATGAGAAGGGGCATTTGTGCCGGCATATCTCACAGGCGTTCGGGATTGACCCGTTTGGGGAGGAGGCGCAGTACCTTAGCGGGTATGTGGGCCAGAAAATGTTTCCGGTGGCGAAGAAATTCCTTTGTGAACATTGCAGAAATAATTTAATAAAGAATCATGGATAAATTAAACATAAGAATTGAAGCAGCCCGTCTTGCCGTAGAAAGTGGCGCAGATAAAGAAACTTTTGATGAAATGGCAAAGGTTATTGAGAAATATATCATTGGAACATTGGATTTCTCGGAATATGACAATCCGAATGCGATAATGGAGAAGGCTATGGATCTTTTTAAAATGAACCGTCATGAAGAAGAAAAAGCTTCCGATTTGGGAAAAACGGATGAAGTACGGATACAATGACAATTCTTTCTCCTGGATTTGGATATATTTGCTCACTTTAATATTCAATAGAACATGGAAGTAATGAAGGTATTGAAAGCCGTGTTCAGTGGCAAGAGCCGGAAGGATGTATATAGTATGCTTTCTGCGGATGAGAAGAGAATATTGAATGACATTGCTTCCCGTCATGGTGTGAGCCGGGGGATGCGAAGAAAACTTGAACGTGATGCGAGGAAGGGAATACATTGATGAGCTGATTGACAGAACCGACAATATTCCGTATATGGATTATTGCCGGTTGCTGTCGGTACTGTATTGGAATTTGTGAGGACCAATACTATTGTTCATTTTATCAATCCATAAATTTTCAGCCATGACAGAATCTTATTGTAGATGAACTCCACATCATTACGGAAGTCCATATAGTTCTGATAAAGGAAGACCAAATTCGCACAATTATTAGAAATTGTGCTTTTAGCCTGAATACCTAACACTTTGGATAACTCGTTACGCAACCCGGAAGCCATCTTATCGCCTGCCAAAGAGGATGGAGAGTAAAGATATAATATAATGAAGATGAACTTTTTCCGTTGCATTACTGTACTTATACCTTCATCGGAGTTTTTACAAATGATATTAGTGAACGTTTTATAAATTAGGGGAATAAGCTTCTTATCTGATAGTATCGGTTTTATTAAGATGTTTTCTTCTTTGGACAAATCCGATTTTACGCTTCTGATTTTCCTAATGCGTTTGATTTTATCAAAATCCAGTTCCATGACACGATTATTTAATTAGAAATCCGTATATTTGTACCTAAATAATCGTTGGGGGCTGCTTGGTCGTGCGGGCTGGCTCCCTTTTTTATTTTCCATTTGTCTCCCGTCCCCACAGCATTGCATTGTAGAGTGAGGTGGCATAAAGTTTCACTTCCCAATTTTTGGTAAGATATTCGTTACCAAGGGCTGCAAGACTGGCTTTGTACCAGAGGTATTCATTTCTTTCAAGTTTCATATATTCCTTTATTTGTCCGGTTCAATAAATTCGACATCGTAGAGTTCACAAAGTTGCTCGAATGTAGCTTCCTCTAAATCATGGTCGAAGATGTGGAAACACCCAAAGTTGTAGTCGAAGTTCTGACCGTCACAGAATGTTTGCTTTTTCGCGAGCGCACACTCTTTGCTTTCCAAAGAGAAGCATACGATTTCGTTTCCTTCATCAAGGAGTTGTTTAAGCCGGGAGTAGTCCCGGCTGGTTTTGTAGGGTATTCTTGCTTTTTCCATGAACAAATTGATTTGCATTCAAAAAATTATAAGTCATATCCTTCAAACAGCATCTGCTTACCATAAATCCTTGCGGCTTCGTGCTCCAACATACACCCTTTGCTGTATTGCCAGTCTTTGCAGAAGTACACGGCATCGCACTCCAGCAGGGCTTGTATATCACGTCCCATGTGTTCCGCGTAGGTGGCATCAGGGTCAGGCGACACATCTAGCGGAGAGACAGAGATATACCCTTTGTTTTCCAGTACGGATGAAACGAACATGCTCTTGGCTTCAACTTCATCAATGTCGCACCCGGTGATAGGTAGACTGATATATACTTTCTTTTTACTCATATTTTATTTACTGTTTTAGTTCTTCCACCAGAGCATCGGCACAAGCAGCCGCAAATCGAGCAACAGCTACAGGTATTGTATATTTCTCGTTCTCTTTATATGTTGCTTCGGAACAAGCATAGCCAACTTCTTCTTCATCGCTTAGTATTCCTTGCATGGCCGCTATGGCCGCCTGTATGCGGACTTGATTCCAGTCGATGGTGTCTTCGTCGTTGGTTTGTAAAAATTCAAGTTCCGACTGGGAATAGTAAATTCCACTGCAATCATCGCTTATATATGTTCGTTCGATACCGTTTTTACTAATCACGCGCTCTCCCGTTTCGTGGACATTCACTATATGCCCGTTTGATTTTATTCTTGCTTTCATACCCATTTTACTAATTCAAACTCATATACCCACACATAAGGATTGCTTTCCCATGTGCCTTTGCCGTTTATCTTGTCTATCAAAGCAGCGTAGGCTTCACGGGGTGTATCAAATCCATCATCTTTATTTCCTTCAAAATCATAGAATATGGACGGTGGAAATTTATCATCTCCTGAATCCTCAAATATACCCTCTTTGATGCAATCATTATCGGATATGTCCTGCAACCGCTGTATTCTTACTTTGGTTATGCGTATCCAGTTGGGCATTAGGTCGGAACGGGAAAACATCTTGTTATTCCAGCCCTTGCACTCTTGCAATAAGTGTCTATCATCAAACCAATTCCTTATTTTCACATTCGAAACAGTATCATATATGGTTACAGTTTGACCATGGGTAGAGTGTTTGTGGTTAAATGCTATTTTATAAAAGTTATCTATATCTTTGTAGCTTTGTGCGATGGCAACGATTTCCATCTCTTGATACTTGGGTTTTATCCAATCGGTATATTCTTTATCGTTGTCTTTATTCACCCAACAATAAGCCAGCCATAAAGGATGTTTTTCCGGTTCGTCACTCAATAAGAAAGAAGTCGGAAACGCTATTTCGCTATTCTTGTACGGTGGTTGAATAGTGGCTATTCGCCTTGTCTGCGTCTTTCTTCCTTCCAATACAGCTTGTGTCAAGCCGTATCTGTCATTAAACATTATCTTTTTCATACTCAATACTTTTTGTTCCCGTGTTTATACGGGCGGAGTTCGTTATACTTCATTTTCTGTTCGATGTACCACTCAATGTCGATACCTTTTTCTTGGCAATACCTTATTATGGAAGCCAATACAGCACAGATTTTCGTTTCTACCGTATTTTGCTCTTCTGTTATTATTCCGGTAAGAACATAGCATATTTCCGAAAACATAACGTCCTGTTTCAAACTTACCAAATCGTCAACAAAATCGTATGTAGCAGACAAATCATATTGCCTCAATCCTGCCAAATCCAACAAGCGTATCACGGCATCGGAAAGTTCGTCCTCCACGGAATCTTTGATGTATTCGTCAAAAGCGACCTTGTAAGCATGATCCGGGTCTGTTGTGAAACGACATATAAAATCTTCAAATGGTGTCCTGAATGCGTGCATTCTTTTCCTGTCAGCTTCCACGGCTTCCATCAGTTCGGATATGACCAAGCATAAAAAGTGTTCATTACTATATTCTTCCTCGTGCCATCCGTGTTCGCAGGCGGTTTTGTAGGCACGGTCGCGCCATTCATTCAAATTCATATTGTTTGCTCTAAGTTATGTTCCCAAAAACCAAGTTTTCCTTTCACATTCTCAATCGGCTTGTCAAATAGAACCGCATCCTTCAGTACCCAGTTCCATACTCCTTTCTCTGCCCAAATAGATGGATGGTTCTGCACGCAATCGGCTATTGTTACACTGCCGATGATAGCTCCATGAGGATAACGGCTCCAATCTGTACCAGATTTTGATATTTCAGAAATAAAATTATCCGCTATTTTGTATATTTCTGGCGTGCTATCCCAAAAGCTGGCTGTTCTCTGGCCGGCATGTATCAATACCCTTTGTCCGATGTATTTCTTAGGACACGGCCAAGTCCGATTTTCAATGTCTTTGATACCATGAGCGATAAGACTCGCCCACGGCTGTTTGATGGTTATTGTTTTCACAGCTTATTCTCCTCCTTGTCATCATTTGTTAATCCGTTGTCATAATCAGCCCTTGCGTTGATAGCAAAGGGTAATTTATCTAAATTCTTCAACTCATTGTCTGCAAAACAAATTGCTGCTTCCTTAATCTGTTCTTTTGTCATAACACCTAATCTTCCGTTATATATCCATCTTCAAAATATTCCTCGTCATCTGCTCCTGAGTCATCGATTCTTCCACAATCAAGGTAACGCAACCGATAACCGCTGAAATTACGCATATTATTATCCGCATGAGCAAAATCTTCTGACAAATAAGCTGTCAGATACTCCTGCTTCCCGAATAATACACATCCTGATTCCTTCAACTTCTTGATATTCCTGGCGATGTTCTTAGCAAGCCTTATTTGTTCCTTAGTGAATTGTCCTGTTTCCGAGTATCTCATTTCAATCTCCTTTCTGTTTTAATCGTTCCAAAACATCCCTATTAGCTTCTAATATTTCATCAAAAGAAGGAATACGTTGTATTTTCAGATTATTCCACCTTTCCACCAACTCATCTATGCTTTCATATAGTTGAGTACCGAGAATTTCATAAGGATGTGTAGCGATTGGGCATATTTCTTCATTAGGTTGCTCTTCTTTTATTTCGTGCCTTAAAGCAAAATATAATCCACTATAAGGTCGAGTCAGGTAATCTTCATCATGTATATTTCCTTCGCTGTCACATATAAATATACTTGGTGCTTCGCCACAAAACGGACATGGTTTTAATCTTTCGTCTTTCATATTTTTCATTGTTTTATCCTTTCATGCGTCCTAAAAAGCACAGTTCAAATACATCTTGGTACCAATCTACAATAGCAAACTCCAACATGGCATTTTCATCCGCAAGGTCGTTTATTCTCAATAGCGGATAATGTGTTCCATTGGAGCCCACATATTCTTCTTGTGAAATATCATCTATAATACGTTTATTATCTTGTTTGCCAAAATAGGAATTAAGGCTTTTCAAAATGTGCTCTGTCACGTACTCCGGACTACACATAGCTATTTCTTGGTTTCGTAATGCGTACTTCATTATTCAAATCAGTTTAAGTGCTTCGAGTATTCCTGCGTTGAGGGCTTCTTCGTAGATTTTATACATAGTTGAACGTCTGTCCGCCAACCCTATCAAATCGTGACGTGGGATTGTCAGGATGTCATAGCCATAACAGTTATTGCAATAGTAACTTATTTCCACGTGCAAGCATTTTTCTTCCCTCAGCCATTTCTGCGCTTCGTACAAGGTGGGTGTTGGATGTTTTAGCACATTTGTGTTTATATAAGAATTGCACTCAAACAAACCATCTCTTGTATAAAAAGCCATACAATCTTCATCAAACCCTTTTTCCTTCAGCAGCTTCGCCACTTCAAGACTAACGTAATCTTCTTTATTCATAGCTTAAAATCAATTTTCTGTTGTAATACTTCATCGGCATAGAACTTGTCAAATGACTTTCCGCTTATCCACCAATTGAAACCTGTCTCAGCATCGGTAAAATTGTGATTGATATATCCGTTGTCAATCAGCCATTGGATAGTCTTAATCCAGTTCCTTTTGGCGTGCGGGAAACGTTGCATGTCTTTTACCTTCTGTTTGTAGTTTGACATCGGGCAAAGAATACAGCCGATACGCTTATATCCTTGGTCGTATAGTTCACAGTGTGGGACTTTTACTACATCATTTAAGAACTGCCACACATCACGTTCCGTCCAGTAGATGATGGGTGAAACTAATATCTTGTCCCTTCCTCCTACACAAGTCACCATCGTGTCTTCGTGTTCTTCCCACTGGTCGAATGTGCCGCTGAACTTATGGCCGGACAGTTCGACTTCATTCCGTTTGGCCCTCCTTTCACTTTCCTGCTTGCGTATGCCTATCAGGGTTACTTTTCCGGAACCTGAAAACTCCTTATATTCGGCACAACACCAACGTAAAGTCCTTGTGGGCACTATATGTTTCTTTTTTGCCATTTCGTAAATACTCATCTTTGGTTTGATAAGCTCCACGTCCGGATATTGCCGCTTGACGAAACGTATGACCTCCGGAGGGTCACGCTGGTCAGATTCATGTGTGCTTTAAACTTCACACCGGCCATTTGTGCGATGTGATATAAGGCTTGGCTATCCTTTCCACCGGAGAAAGACAAATAGAACCCATTTTCGGGGTCTAAACGCAAGGCCATGGATTCAGCCTTGCGCAACAAGGCTATGGAATAGTCTATCTTTTTATCTAAATTCATAATTCATAGCACTTACTTAACAACTTATAAAACATTCGTTTTTTCTCAACATATTTAAATCCTTTGCGTCTAAGTCCTCGTTTTGTACGGGATATAACCAACTGATAAGAATTTACACCAACATAAATAAAATCAATATGATGTTTTTTAGCTTGCTTAAATGTCCACCAAATTTTCTCCTTACAATATCTATAACTGTCATTCTGTACACCTTCATAACCTTTACTCATTATAAAGTGTCCTATTTCGTTTGCTTCTTCTTCTGAATAAGCAATAGTAAATATATTCTTCATAATTTAAACAATTCTTTTTGTACATATACATCGCCGTTTTTCAGTCTCACTTCGCCCAGACATTCTTCTCGAAAGCGTTTTTCCTGCGCATCGAAATATTCTTTGTCTATCTCGGTTCCCCAAAAATCAAAGCCCATTTTGTAAGCGGCTATCCGGCTGCTTCCGCTACCCAAATGGGTATCGAGTATCTTATCACCGGGACGCGCAAACTGACGAAATAAATAGGAATATAATGATATCGGTTTTTGTGTAGGATGAAACTTTCCTCTGTCTATATCACCACCTCTATTGGAAATGGTTATATGTTTTGCAGGCTTATCAAAGGAAGTCCAAGCAAATTCACATTGAGAAAAGTTTTCCCATACCTGTTGTTTGTCCCAACACACAAAACACCGGGTCGGTGGTAATGGAAAATAATTACCACCCCATATTATCTGATTCCTGCTGACCCGAAAAAGTTCATCAAAATATTCTTGATTTGGACGGATATCCCATTTCTGAATATTTCCACGATTTAGACTTCTATCTTTTAGTTTACCTCTTCCGTGTGTACTTTTCTTGTCCAGTCCGTATGGTGGATCTACTACAGCCAACTCAAAGAACTTGTCAGGAATAGATTTCATGTATTCCATGCAGTCCGTGTTATATACTTCACTTATCGGCATAATTCTATTGCTTTAAATATCTCATAGGCTACCTGCGGCACTATTGCATTTCCGTAGGCTTTCACGGATTCTTGCCTCCATTTAGAAAAGGTAATACCGTCCAATCTACCGGAAATCCCATCATCTCCGCTACAAATCGGGGATTGAGTAGGGAATTTCTCCCATATTGATGAGCTATATTGTGTTTTAAATCGCTCATCCGGCTCGCTCCATCTTTCCGTTCTTTGGTCGTTCCCGTATTTTTGTCGCTTGCCGTAGGGGTCGGCAGCAATCCGTGAAAATCCATCCAATCCGTTAAACCGTTCGCACCGGCCTCCCCTTTGTCCCGACATCGCAGCCCTTTCGCACCTCTCTTTTTCAATTCTGCAACTCGTTCCGCATGATGTATGTCGGTCGCCATCGGTGTGGGAAGAAGTTCCAACGGCATAAATTCCGTTTTCCCCTGTGAATTGCATCGCTTCAACCCCTGCGTTTGTACGGTGGGCAATAAACCAAATTCTATCCCTTCTGTGCGGCGCTCCGACGGCACAAGCCGGAATAAGTAACGGTTGGACGGCGTATCCTTCACGTTCAAGGTCTCTACAAATGGTTTCGATAACATATTCTTGTCGGTGCAATACTCTTTTTCGGTAATCCTCTCCGAATAGAGAGGCCTGACCTCCCACTTCAACCTCCGCACCGGGCTGTACCATCGTGAGGATTCCAGCAACATTCTCACCAACGACCCAAGTTGGCCGGATTTCCCGTATAACCCGGAGCATTTGAGGCCAGAGGTAACGGTTATCATCCGCTCCTTTTCTTTGTCCGGCCAAGCTGAAGGGCTGGCAAGGAAACCCTCCGGAGAGTACATCAATTCTCCCTCTCCATTTGGAAAAATATGTCCTTGCGATGTCTGTATAGTGCTCTGCATCTGGAAAATGGTAATTTAAGATTTTGGTACAAAATTCATTTATCTCGCAATGGAAGGCATTATGCCATCCCATCCATTTGGCGGCAAGGTCAAAACCACCAATTCCACTGAACAAACTTCCGTGGGCAAACATTTAACATCTATTGTTTTTTCTGTAAAACTATATCGCTTTCCGTATCTTTTTCCTGCGGTTAGCCCACACGGCCGAATACGACATCCCCATCTCATAAGCTTGTTCCGTGACAGTCATGTTACGGAATTTTGGGGAATGGTATTCTTTGGCTTCCGGATATTTCTGTGTCAGGCCGTAAGCGGATGCCTTCTGGTAGATGGAACTGAGTGAATGCCGGGACAAATACACGGCAATATCGTGTGTGGGCATGAAGCCGTAGTTCTTTTCCAGAAAATGAAGTTCGGCCGGCGTCCAATGGTTTATGTGTTTTGTTTTCATCGTTTTTTGAATCTAATCTGAATGAATCCTCTTTTTTCCGTTTCTCTCAACAAATCCATATCCTCATCCCGTATTTCGACATGAGTTTCCTTGTTGACGGTCATGCCCCAAGGGATGCCGAAACGCTTCCTGATGCGGGAGCGTATGGATTCGTCTTTCGTTACCCAGTAAATCGTCAGTTTCATGGTGGAGTGAGTTGTCTGAGGGCTTCTTTATCGCCATCGGCGGCACGTCGGCGAAGTTCTTGCACTAATGATAAGCTTGTATGCCCTTTCGGCGGGACAAATCTCCTGCGCTCGATTTCTTCAGCAAGCTTGTTTCGGTTGATTAAATCAAGCTCCTTGTTGCGTTCAGGAACAAACTCCTTGAAGAAAGCGTTACCTATACGCCGGGAATCAAATGCACCGTATGAGTTATCGTACCGGCCTGCCTTGTAGCGTGCGAAGAACAGCATGACTTCGGACATCTTGAATCCGGATATTTGGGATGAAAACGACTGGCAGAATATGCCTATACCATCCACAACGCCCTTTTCACGGCTGCTGGAAGAGCCGAACAGGGCGGATACCTGTGTGTCTACCCAATAGGCGGAAGTACCTCCCCCATAAAGCGCGTCAAGCTGCAACAGTGTGGGACAATCTGCCATATACGCCTTTTCTGGATTGCTTGCGGTATACCCCCATTGCATCGGGGAAAATGCACACACTATCTCAGAACGGCCTTTCCACTTGGTCAGCCAAGCCCGCTTCGAGGTCAAGCTTATGTTGTTGCAAACGTTCAAGAGCATAGGCGTTTGCTTCTTGCTTGCTTGTATAATTGCTCCGATTTGCTGTTCCATAAGTCTTTTGCTTTTGAAGTTCGATATTCAACCACCTTGCAAAATGCGCCATGGCATCCTTCGGGGATTTGTGTGTTTCACCCTCATTCTGGAGTTTCCGGAAAAATCGGCCAAGATAATCCAAGAACATGGAGGGGGTAAAATCCTTATGGCCAGAATTACGGATGTTCATCGAAACCGTTTCCATCCAACTTTCGTTACCGGACAATTCAGCATGGCACTCCTGCAATGTTTTCTCAAAAACTTCGGGAGGGGGGAATTCTTCTTTTCCTCCCGATAGGGAGTTTTCTTTTTTATTTCCTTTCTTTTTCTTTTGTGCGGTTTTTCCGGAATTTACTTGGGTTTCTTCCGAAGTTACCATGGTTTCTTCGGAAGAAATGAGGGAATATTCCGAAATAACTGATTTTCTCTTCATATTTTTTATGGCCTCCAAATACCGCTCCTGTATTCCTCTTGAAGTAAGGATATGGAATTTATCATATAAATCTTTAGAAAACAACCCGAGTGACAGGCAGCATTTGATAACCTCACGTATATACGCCTCTTCAAATCCGGTCTGTTCCGAAAGTATGAAGGGCAACTCTTCATCCCACAACATGTAGTACCCATTCTTATAGATAAGACAAAGCAGGAGAGCATATACTGATATTGATTTGCCACGCTGGTACTTGATTAATTTCCTTATTTTTATATCTTGAATAAAATCCACATCAAATGGGAAATAAGTAAGTCCCGTGCTTTTTGGACGTGCCATGACTTTATAAAGATATTACTTGTACGTATTTTAGTTCATCGGTATAACCTCTACTGCGTAATTCTTCCATCAATTCACGTGGTGTATATTTAGCAAGTTCGGGATTGGAGTATACTTTATGTATCTTTTTATTTTTTACATACTCCCTTGAACAGTCCTTGCAATGACGTTGAAAACCATCTTTGGCATTCGAACTTTTATAGAACTCACTCAGAGGAAGTTCACGACCGCATTTGTTACATTTCTTTGTTTCCATAACCATTTCTATTTAAAGTCTATTTCTTCTATTTCAAATTCCACCCTCGGGTCTTTCTTGTCCACAATCTTGCGGGCATGAATCTCCATGCACTTCCGGTCATTTTTTATAACTTTACAAGTTTGCAGGCAATCAAGAAGAACCTTAAAAGCATTGTCCAAGTCCGGCCGCATGTTCTTGTAGTAGATATCCACATCAAGCTTGAAGAACCCTTGTATGTTTTTTCCCCGGATGGAACATTGTGCATAAAAGGATTCCTCATATTCCTTCAGTGAAGGTGTTTTGGCAAGGGAACCATGGCCGCATAACGTGACTATACGGTAGGAATTGGATTTTGAAGGTATATTTCCATGTATTACTTGTTTCAGCATAATTTATTCACTATTGGTTTACACAGTTCAACAACTCGTTTACAATCCTCCGCATCAAACATTCCTATATGACAAAGCTCACGTGGTATATCCAGTTGATTAGATAGCCATAGGTAGGCTTTGTTTCTATTAGATGTATCGGGGATATGTTTCTTCCAAATCTTGTTTATAAGGTTTGTCTTGGCTATCTGGTCAAAATAGAAGTGGGCTTCTTTCTTGGCTTCCCTAAGTTCCGCATTTGCCAGACGTCCTAATGCTTGATCCGTGCCTTTGTGGACACCAACGTATGCCTTGCAATCACGACAGAGGTAAATCATGCCATAGGAACGTCCGTATATAACGGAACTGTCTACGTATTCGGTAGGCTTGCCGCAATAAGGGCAAATCTTACCTGTCAGGATTTCGTTCATTTTTCCATCAAAGCATCTATAACATCTCCTATATCTTCGCAATCAGTAACATCTTTAAAAGAAATGTAGCGGTTATCACAACCATAGCCATCACCTGAAGGGCTGTCACCTATAAAGGGGATTATTTCTTCAAGATTATCCTCTTTAATTGCTTTTATCACAGTGTTTAATCGTTCAACAACTTCATCCTTCAATGATTCCTTGTAGCGTTTACGGATTATTTCCCTTATTTCTTTATCTTTTATTCCTGACTCTCTCAAACAGAGGAATAATTCGTTTCTAAAATCATAGTCAAAAATCTTTTCCATATAAATTATATTAGTTTTGTGGTACCGGAAGGACTCGAACCTGCATCTCTCCGTCTTTTGGCGGGGTGGTGTTTCCATTACACCCACGATACCATGTGCCCCCACGTATCCTCACGGACGGCAAGGGCGTTCTCTTAATCTTAACCTATAATATTAATCAGTATAAAAAATGGCAGGAGGCCGCCCCGGAATCGAACCGGGTTCTTTACCGTATGGCAATATCCTTCCATGTGGACGAACGGCCTCGGGGAATACTCGTACTATCCGGACTGGTGGTTTTCGAATTTATCTTCCAAAAACCTCCTTGAACTTTTTGTCCAATGCCATCAATATCCTCATTCTTATAGCAGGATCCTCACTTTGGTCTATGGAATAAATACGTGAAAGCAACATCTTACGGGAACCACAAAAACACCCACAAGTATAGAATGGATCGACATTGGGATAGTTGTGTTTGTACCAGATGTGGTTTGTTCCTTTGATTGCTACGTACGTTTCGGAAACGATAAATTCATCTTCTATTGGTTTATATCCAGGTGTGTTCGGGTTTCCTGCGGCACTTCTGCGGACATCACAATCGCTATCCTTGGCAAGCTCAACCAACGTGCCGGAAGGTGTGTTCGGGTTTCCAGCGGCATTTCTGCGGACATAACAATGGCTATCCTTGGCAAGCTCAACCAACGTGCCGGAAGGTGTATTCGGGTTTCCCGCGGCACTACTTCGGACAGCACAATCGCTATTCAAAATATCATTCTTTTCCATATTTTTTAATTCGTTTTGTGTTTTCTATTTATTCCGGTATCCACCAATCCGGAATGAAATCATTCTCCATGGGATGCTTCCTATACCTCAATAACAACTATTTCAGGTGCAATGCCTTTGATAGCTTCTATCTGTTCGTCAATTACTTTGTTCTTGTACTCTTCAATGGCTTCATTAGCCCCGGCAGACACAAGTGAAAGAGAAACATCACGACCATCCACATCCGCGTAAATCTCGACTTCGATTTCTTCACAGGCAAAGCCTTTGAATAGAGGAATATTCAGTTTGAAGGACTTCGGAAGGTTGGAATCGACCACTTGCGAATAGTTGTCAACCTTGCTTCCATTTTCCTCTTTGCTGCGTTCTATATCTTGGTTTACCTTCGCCTTGAAATTCTTTAAAGTGGACACCAACAGCATGTTTTCTGATTTGTCCTTAAAAAAAGCCCGGTGCATCTTGAAGAACTGGGACAGCTTGATGGGTTCCCATTCTTTTCCAGTATTGACGCCGAACTCCAACATTTCTTTTGAAAAACACAATACACCATTGATTTGTGTACGGTAGTAATTGGTTTCATCTATCGTGAGAAGCATACTCATGTTATTACGGCTTACAGCAATATTTGAGGCCTTCTGATTGATGAGTTCCACGCGTTTTTCCAACCATCGGAAAGGTGCATCAATGGTCCCTTCAAAGAAAACTCTTTCCGGTGCTTTCGGGTCAAGTGCCACGGGGGCTATTCCTTCACGAAATACCATTTCAATAGGTTGGCCGTTATATTCTTTCGGCACTACCAAGTTAATTTTGTTTTCACTCATGATTCTGTTCCTGTTTTACGGTTAATACTGAATACTGTCTTTTGCATCTCTTGTGGCATGATTGGCCGACTGTAGACCAATTCGCCAAGCCGATTATAGAATCCGGCCATCTTTTCCTCATGGTAGAGGATTTTGGCACATTCTTCATTGTCCACGAACTCTGAACCTTTCTTTATATGCTCCAAGAGTTCTTGTTTCTCCTCGTTCAAAGGTTTCAACCGCTCTTTGAACTCTTCCATTGCCTCTTTCTTCTCAATCTCAATATCATTGATGGTGATTGATACCTCAGCCAATGATTCTTTCTTTTGTGCCAACTCATCAGGATTAAACCTGTGGGTATAACCAATCATTTCTATTGCGTCGGCATTATCCTTTAAGAATTGCCAACGCTCTTTCTCAGGAATGTCCTGACCTAAAAATTTGTCCATACTGAATAATTTCTTTGTTACGTTCTATTTGCTTCTCTCAATTTTCCTCCTCAATCCTATAACCAAATGGGACATTGCCTTCCACAATGCTTTCCATGTGGGCTTTGACCTTCGGATGCAAGCCAAGGCTTTCTTCATCGGCCAACCTCTTTTTGGCATATTCCTGAATCAAGTCCCATGTTTCCTTGTCTATCGTCTTATCAAAGATATACTCATACTGTGGGTATATCATATTATCAAAGTTGATAAGCCTTGCGCCGGTATGTGTCTCGAAAGATCCCCATGCTTTTAGAACCTCCCAATTTATGAAACTGGCTTGAAATCCGGTTATACCGCCTTGTCCCGTTTTATTTGCTGCAGACATGGCGGCAGCCCCACAAGCGGCAATAGCCTTGCAAATTGTACCATAATCATGCCCATAATCATTCAACATATGATTCATAAATTGAGGAAGAGTTTCTAATGTTTGCTTTTTTGCTTCCTCGTACCATTCTTTTTCAAGATGGTCTTGTTCGGTGATTTTTATTCTTTCACTCATGGCTTCCTCCTTTCTCCCTTTCGGCTATCATCGCATCGGCGATTTCATAAGCCGCCTCGGCAACGTGGCCGAGATTGTGTATGAAAAAAGAGCGGACTTCGTATCTCAGCCCTGCCAATTTCCTGATGCGTTGGACGGGAGTGATACGTTGTTTTATGCTTTTATCCAGTATTATTTTCATCGCTTCAAGTGCGATGTGGTCTCGTGATATGTTACTTTCATTCATATTTAAATAAATTCTTTATTACGTTCTACTTCTAATTCCATTAATTGTATCAGCCTTTCTTCATCGGGGCTTGGGATATAGACACCGGCATTTGATGAACACCAGTTACGGAAACGGTCTACCGTAAGGGAAAATTCCGAACTGTCCAATTCGGAGGAACTTCGCAGGTATTTCACACGGCCAAGGTATTTGTCTTCCCTCTCCCTTATGAAAGTGTCAGGGTTACAAAGTATCTTGTAGTAGTTCCTCTTCACATACTCCATGGTTTCGCCGATTTGGCATCCGAAGTATGAAAGGCAGACGTGAAGGTATTTGTTGGCTTGAATGCTCCTTTGGGGTTTCTTTTCAGTCAAGTCAAATATCTTTTTGTCTTTGATGAGCTTTTCTAATTTTGCCCTCGCCTGCCGGGCATGAAGTTCATTGGAACCGTCGTACCTCATAGGCTATCAGAAAGGCAAGTCATCCTTTGTTGATGAAGGTAGCGGAGGAAAATCCGCTTGTGTGGGCATATCATTTTCTGTAATCGGCGGCTTGGCGTTCGGGCTGTCGTTTTTCCCGTTAAGGACGATGTCGTATGCGACAATATCTGTTATATATCGTTTGACACTATCCTTTTCATATTCTCGGTAATTTATCGTACCGAATATAGTCACCTTGTCACCTTTGTGAATGAACTTTTCAACTAATTCTGCCAAAGAACGCCAACAAACAATATTGTGCCACTGTGTCTTTTCCGGTACTTCCGTGCCGTCCTGTTTACGGTATCCTCCGGTAGATGTGGCCAAGGAGAATGTGGCAACTTTCACATTGTTTTCAAGGGTACGGACTTCCGGGTTCTTACCTACATTGCCAATAAGCAAAACCTGATTAATGCTTTTACTCATGTTATTTCACTTTTAAAATTACACTCCCTGAAACTTTGGTTTTGATAAGATAAGCTTTGTAAAGGTCGGGATGGTCGGCGGCAAAACGTTTCTTGTCGAAATCTTCCCTTTCGCTGTCTTCCTTGCGTGTAAAAGATACCCTGTCACCGACCCACTTGCTTACACCGGCATTCTGCATCTCGAATTTTACGCCATCGGCCAATTCCTTTTTCTTTTCCGACCAATATTTATATTGCCGGTCGATTTCGGCTATGGCATCTTCCATGGCGGCATATTTTTCCGGAAGGCTTGTGTCCGTGACGGAAGGTGCATAAGGGTTGGTGAATTGCTCACCGCTCACTTCGTGTTCCATCAATGACACCACCACGTCATCCGGAATGCGTTCAACTTCCACGAGTTCATGTCGTTCTCCGCGTAGCCAGATAGCATAAAGGTGGAGGACTTTCGCTCCTGGGTTTTGACGTTCAAAAAGGTAGGCGTAGATGGAAAGCTGCCACCTGACATATTCCTTGTCAAGTTTATAAGTAGTCTTTATATCAGCTAATGTAAATGTTGATTCGCCATCCCTGTAAACCTTGTCGATACAGCTCGCAAAGTGTACGTTGTCTGACACAAGGTATTCGCTTTCCTCATGCCGCAAGCCGTATGTATCTTTTAACTCCTTGTACCCCATTGCCTCGGGGCTTTCATGCTCAATATTCAAGCTATCCACCAGTTCACAAACCGAATGGATGAATGAACCGCGTTCGGCGGCGTTACGCATCGTTTCCTCATCCACACCGTCATACTTACTGGGAAAAAGTTGCCGGGAAATCATTCCGGTTATCCCATCAAGCATCCGGCCGTCCGGTGTTACGTAGGTGTGAGTGGCCGGATAAAACACGACCTTGGACTTTTTAAGCTTGTACATAAGGCACCTCCTTTTTCCTTGCACCCATACGTTCCATGAAAGCCTTGTCGGCATGGAGCATGGTATATTTATTGTATATCTTAGAAAGTTCTGCCGTGTCTTTGGCGGCATCTATCTCTTGGAAAGCCGTGTCCCTGTTGTAGGAAAGCCCGTCGTCTTTACCATCAGTGTTGGTGTCGTCGCTGTCTTTAGTGTCGTCGATGCAAAACATTCCGTTCAGGGCGTACTTCCGAGCGTATGAAGAAGCCGCGCCCGTCACCTGTGAGCCATCCATACCTTTCTTGCTTTCTTCTTCACGAGCATAAGCGGTAGTCGACACGGTTTCACCGTTCTCATTCTTTAATGTAACGGTGGCCTTTACATATATGCGCGTGCCCACAAGAACCATGTCGTCGGCAATCGTAAGTTCGCACTTATGTTCATACAATAAGGGCTTCAATGCCTCCAGTATGTCCTCGCAACTCCGGAACTTATATTTCCCGAAGTTGTTCCATTGCCCTTTGGGGGCTTTCAGGTTGTGTTGGATTTCTATTAGTTCTTTCATTTTACCTCCATTTCTGATTTGAGGAATTGCTTCAGGTCACGTCCGTAATAAAACATGCAACCATCCGTACCTGTGATAATTATTTTATTATCCCCTTTGCTATCATAATTAACAACAACGCATTCCTTTCATACTCATTCTAATTTTTGCATGTGCACCAATCTGAACATGTCAGACGTGGTCTCAGCAAACAGATTATCGATGTTTACTGACATGGACTTTGGGGAAAGAAGGGATAGCATTTTCTTGCATTCGACCATATTTCCGTACGCATCCCAAACACCGCGTACTTTTACGCCTCTTATCACCATTGTTCCGCTAATGGCTAAAACAGTGGTTTTTGTAACGTCCCGTATTATGCGGTCTATCCTTACCGGGATATTCGTAATCGTGGCGTATTCCTTACTCCCTATCAGGGTGTCGAAATTGAACGGCTCCTGAACTGATTCAGGGAAAATCATTAATCCTTCTGTGTTCATAATCATTTAAATTTATAAGTTGTTTTAAATACCCCATCTATTTTTCTCTTTACATCGCGTATCCTTTCCTTTACATCGCGTACACATGCCTTTACATAGTTTCTACATAAATATTCATTATATCTGTCAAAAATGCACAAATTTGCAAGTATTAAAAAAAAGAGTAAGCATAAATAAAATACCAAGAATGAGCAGGCAAAAGTTAATAAAACCCCTATCGTTCCATCATTACCAAAAATTAGTTCATACAAAAGTATGCCGGATAAAATACAGGCAGCCGAAGATACAACCCAACCCGTAATTGGAATTTCTTTCACCTTCATTCCTTTACCATAAGTTTTTATCCGACAATGTGTCATAATACTCTTTGTGGGCCATGTATTCTTTGGCTATCTCGCTGTCCGTGTCATGCCCCAAACCTTTGATGAGTTCATAAACATGCGGATTCAGGCTGTTTACTATCTCGTTTGTCCGGTCAGCGTGCCCGGCCAATCCCAATGCCACTATAAACAATGTGGCAAATCCAACGTTTCTTAATGTTTTCATATTGTTTGTTTTGGTTCATGTTCCCCTCAACGGCTTAAACCGGTTGTTACCCCGAATCTTACAGGAGGGGATGTGTCTGAAAAAGGCGCACTTCCAATGAAGTAAAAGAAAAATCGTCACACTTAAAACTTACTTTGATATTGGAAGTACGCCGGGATTATTCTATATTTGCAGCGTCACATTTAAAACTTATGATTACAAATAGAATTTCAACAAATTTATACGTTGCGGAAGACCCTCGTTTTGGCAACTACAACAAGGATATTGTCTACCGCCTATTACAACAAGTCCAAATAGATTTCTCAAATTGGATAGGAAATGATGTATTCCATACAAGTGATTGCATAATATCATACAAGGATGAATGCCCTACCATATATGATAATGGTCAAATTGGCCATAAGATATGCTTACATGTAAGTGGTGACGACTGGTGGCGTTGGGTTTACCAATTCTCTCATGAGTACTGCCACCACCTGATTAACGGCACAATGTCCGGTAATATATCAGGGATGATATGGTTTGAGGAAGCTATTTGCGACCTTTCGGCGATCGCCCATTTAAAAAGGCTAATTGTTCTTTGCGATGTTCTTCGGATAGATAGCCTTCTTTCGTATAAAGATTATGTAATCCTCTGTCTTCATGCGAACCTTGGTTCTGCTCAAAAAAACTGTCGGGAATATCTAAGGTCAAATATGGCGACACTCGAACAACCCGTGTACCAACGGGAAATTTACTCAAATCTATCCGCGACAATTCTTCCGTTTTTTGAAGAGAACAATCATCTTTGGAAGATAATCCTCCATTTTGGGGACATACGCAAGTGGGATTCCCTTGAAGATTTGTTCTCCCATCTTTTTTATACCTCTGACGATAGTTATTCCGTTTCATTACGCAAACTTTATAATCTGTTGCTGTGAACTTAATGGTTTGTTATGTTCCACCGCGCCAATTCGATTGACGGCATCACGCCTTTTGCGGTGGATTATATGTATCATGAGTTTCGGCGGTAGCGTGCTCGCGCCCCAATGCGATATACTTGATGGGATAAGGTGAAATCCCGCTGTCCGCTTTCTCTTTCAGCCTTCCGCTTGGGTGGTTTCTCCGCGTTTCCGCTCGCCACCATTCCGGCATGGCTGATGTTCACAAAATGTCAAAGAACCATCTTCTTGTTGGTGGCCGGGGAATCGAACCCTGACTTCATCCCATCACCAATATATCCCGTAGCCGTAACCTTGGGCGCGGTCTAAGGCCATACGGTTGTCCATCTCGGTCTCGTATTCTTCATCATCCCGTATCTCTTCGAGGTACACTTCATTATCTATCTTTTCGGTGCTTATTGAATCCTCTATCAGCTTTTGGACGTTTGGGTAAGACTTGCGGACATCATCACCGTATATCATGGCTTCCACCTTGCCCGTCAAAGCATCGTATGATACTTCAAGGTCGCACGTCTCACAGCTCATGCAAATGGAAGATGAGCGTTTGCGATGGTCGAAATTGCCAATTAAGGCATCTTCTATCATGGTAAAAAGGCTTCTTAATTCCACGTCTTTCATAACCGTATCTTTTTATTTGATTGCATCAATCTGGCTTTGCAAGTAATATGGCTTCTTCCCGATTCGTCCGGCAGGAGACAGGTAACTTACCTTGTCCCATCTCCACAGGGTAGACAACGTTACGCCTAATTGCTGTGCCGCATCCTTGGCCGTGAGCCTCTTGTCCGGCTTGTCCTCTTTGGCCAACAAGGCTTTGACCTCTTCGGCCACCGTCAGGGCAAACTCCTTCAGGTCGGCAGGCGTGACGGATATTGTCACATTTTGGCCGTTGGCTATCAATTCTTGTATGTTCATAATTATTTCCTTTAGAACCTTTTATTGAGGTTGTTCGCGAAAATGTATTCGCGTACCTCGTTTTCCTTTTCTGTGTCGGCATTCCAATGCACAGCTCTCCATACGGTCATCTGTGAACATTGGCATGCGCTAATTATCTGCGGTGTTACTCCTTTTCTCAATTTTATGGGTTTTCTTTTTGCCATATTGTTTTAAATTCTTATATTTGCCGCAAACGTTTAACAAACGTACAACGTTGGGCATGGGTTTAACTTCACAGTGCAAAGATAGAAGTTTCTTCAATACAGAGAAAGTAATTATGGAAGTTTATTCTATATAATAACATTAATTAACGCTGATAGTATGAATAGGAAAATAGATAGATTTGATAACTACATGAAATCGTGTGGATTAAATGACAATAGGGTGACTATTGACTTAGGGCTGTCAGTAGGAACTTTAGGTAAATCACGCAAAGAAAACCGTGATTTATCAAATAGAGTAATAGAACAGATATTGAACTTCTATACTGATTTAAATAGAACTTGGCTTTTGACTGGCGAAGGCGAGATGCTCAACCCGACTTATTCAAATAATAGGGTTACTATGAATGGTAATGAGAATGTTAGTAATATCGGGGGACAACATATCAGTATATCCCTTCCCGAAGAGGGGTCTCAAAAAATTATTAAACCGGACGGGACTGTGGAAGTGCATTCTATGGGTAAAAATATAGATAATTCCAACAATACCGATAAATTTATCGAACTTCTTAAAAAAAAGGACGAGCAAATAGACCGGTTAATAACTTTATTGGAAAAGAAATAGAATTGAATCAGAATGTTTAATCAATTAAATAACCATATTATGAAGAAAGTGCCATTTATCGTTTATGTTATCGCGTTGTTTATATTAAGTTCATGTTCTTCTTCTTATTATTCAGAGAATGTTTATACTCTTGATTATGGGAAGTATGCAGAAAAGGGCTTTATGATTATACCTCATGAAATTAATCCGGTTTCTACAGGGCATAAATTTATTCCTATATCAGAAATATCAATTTCATTTGTAGCAGGTAAAAAAATAAGTGATGATTTGAAGAATAAAAATGGGATTAAAAATAAAGAGCATAAAACAGGAACATATTCCGACCCAACCATGTATTATTATGCTACTAAGGAGCGGGTTTTTGACAAGTTAATTGAAGAAAGTAAGATGTTAGGTGCAAACGGAATTGTGAACTTCCATATATCTCCAAATGGACAGAATTGGGTTGTTTCCGGGACTGCTGTAAGGTTTAATGATTAATATTTATGATTCCATGAAGAAAGTATTACTTAGTCTATTTGCATTCATCGTTTGTAGTTATACACTAGTACAGGCACAGAATGTCAATCAGTATATTACCGTGTATGGACATGATTACCACATGAGTAATGGTGGTGTGAAAGATGAAGACGGGAATTGGGTAGAAAAATGGTATGAGGAAACCCGAGACATAGAAATACAGAATAATTCGGCATATTCCTTAAACATTGGTACGATTCAAGCGTATGACTATGAAACAGGATTTGTTTTTTTTAGCATAGATTACAATGGTTTCGTTGAGCTACTTCCGTATTCCAATATTGATGTCACCATAGTAAATGGTGATTCCACTTACGACTTCATTAATCATGCGTATGTCATATCCATATCCTATATCAACTACAACGATTACGGGACATATACCAAAGAAGTAAAAACGAAAAAAGGATATTGGTCATCCAATGAAAAATTCGAGGATTTGAATCCCGACAGTCCATTTGACAATGCCATAGAACTTGACGGAACACCAGTTGAGTTTAATTTAAGTTCAATAGATGATGCAGATTATTTTAAAGTATATGCAAGTTATGCAGATGAAATAACTTTTAAATTAAAAACTAATGAAGAATATTCAGATAGTGGAGATCGCATATTTAAATATGAAACCTTCACTGAAGAAGAACAATGGCAGTTTGGATATTTACTTTTTAATAGTTATAACAAAGAACAAGAAACAAAAATAATAGCAACACAATTTAATTCAAATCCTTACTACATAAAAATATACTATGACCAAAGTTATTATCCATCAGAATATTACAGTGATGAATATTTAACTATACAAGCTTTCATTAACGGCCAACCCGTATCTGTGGAAAAGGTAGATAAAAACAGGATGGCGATATATGCGCAAAACGGGAGCATACATGTCAGGGATGCCAATGGAGAGGCTGTGCTTGTCTACTCCATAGATGGAAAGCTTGTATATAACAAAGTGTCTGACACGGATGATGTTAGTATCGGATTAACATCTGGAATATATATCGTAAAAGTAGGGAAAATTACTAAAAAGGTAAAATTATGAAACTGTGAAGCAGGGCTTATGCCCTGCTTTTTTCACGAATAACAACAATAATAATCAACCCCTTAAAGCAACATTATAACATGAAAATAAAGTATATTATTAAAGAAGCGTCTTTTCCCAACCCCATGTTGAAGATAATAAAAAGGCGCACCGAAACGATGCGCCTTCTGTTGTCAATTAATTCTTGATTTTATATCAGAGCCTCACGGCCGGAATATCAGAACCTGACAGCCTCCATCCTTTTGAGAAGGTCGTTATATCTCGATTGTATGATAGCCCTCTGTTTCTCGGAAGCGGTCACAATCTTCCCCTTGTATTTTCGCATGACCGATTCATTCATGCCTATCTCCTTTGCAAACTTGCTGGCGTTGATGAAAGGGAATGCCTCGAAGAATCCGCTCAAATCATATATGTAATCGACGGAATACCCGGACTTATACCACATGGGAAAATCCCCATGTCTTTCATTATAATATTCGGCCTGCTCCTCAAGTACGGACATAAAATCGTCTTTTGCCTCCTGCTCCGTAAGCCCAAAGCCATAAGTACCGTTCACATCTTCCGAATAGATGGAAATCCCTCCATCGTTCGCCTTTTCGATAATCGCCTTAATCTTTTTCATAATCGTGCTTTTTAAATTCGTCAATTAAAGCACCCACCGAAGTGGGTGCAGTCCTTTTACTTCTTCAACCCTGCCTTTTTCATCATGCTGTCAAGAGTACCGTTCGGTATCTCTTTCGCCGGATGCCTGCCGACAGGGATAAAGTAGTCAAAGTCGGGATGGACATATTTATAATGATTCCTCCCCTTTTTGATTGTCCAGCCTGCTGATTCAATCAATTTGTAAAACTCTGAATACTTCATAAAATCAAAGAACATTTTAATTGACACCACAAAGGTAACATATTTGTTACAATGCAACAAATATAAACAGAGAAAAATGCAACGTTTTTGTTGCTTTTAACTATTCTTCCCATGATCCAGAGTTTAATGGGTATTCCGACCACTTTTTCCAACCCCACCGCCCATTTGACGGTGGGGGCATCATTGCAAGAAACGTTGGCCGAAGCCCCAACGCGCTATTATCGTCTTG